>Ga0325411_1008505_pt1 | contig 11099 bp, 8 predicted proteins | sample PopdelMetagenome_13_FD_206181 | JGI IMG/M metagenome (GOLD analysis project Ga0325411, IMG submission 206181) | Populus deltoides microbial communities from Bellville, Georgia, United States - Xylem-PdIQD-R4 | ecosystem: Host-associated > Plants > Phyllosphere > Stem > Wood/Secondary xylem...
TTTTTTGTTTTTTTAATGAATAAAGTAATTGACTTGATAGCCTTGATTACCCTGTATACTGGGCCAAACCCTCCTTGACCAAGTTTGTTTTCATCAGAAAATTGCTTTGTAGCTTCATTTATAACATGTAGCCGGACCAAAGGGAGGTCCTGGGATGTCACCTCTCCTTGAATATCTTTGTCTGAATAGTCGTCCCCAACAGTTGCTCGTCCTGCCCAGTCGAGTAATTGATCCTCTTGGATATGTCCTATTTCCTCTGCAGGAGATATTGTGCAGTGCTAATAATTGATTATATAGGTTTCGAACATCATGTAAATGTACTTCTTGTTTCGACACTTCAAAATTTTTGTTCTGTTTTTAACCTTCTAGCTACTAGCATTTTTTCAGATGATGACCTGACTAGAGAAAAATTTACGGAATTAAAGCCAATTACTCAATCTCTGCCTAATTAAGTCTTCTTTTCAAGCTTTACCACAACATATTTGCAAATTCAAAGGTGTTAGGAATTCTGGTTCAAAATTTTAATTTCTTGTCAAGATTATATCTCAAAAATATTTGGAAATCACCTGCAAGTATATAGAAACTAACTAGGTAGTTCATATATGTAATCTAAATTTTTTATTACCAAGACTTTCGGTACATATCACATGCATACCTGTTCTCAGATTCGTCCTTCTCCTCATGGTGTAAGTGCAAGCACTGAAAAATAGCATAGCAATAACTGCGGATAGGCCTGCACCGACTTTAATCCACATCGATTTGCTTCCTTCTCCTTCATAGTGGCAATGTTTTAGTTTCACATCATTATTCAAGATAACAGAATCTCATATTAAAGAAATGACAAGGAAGGATTTTGGAATGATAAAGAAGAAAATAGAACCTATTGGGCCTGGAGATGGAGGGAGGAGAACAACTAGCGTGGATAGTGGTGGTGGTGAAATTGCCACGACGGCAGCTTGGTTGTAAAATGAATAATTTTCATATCGAAAATTACAGCTTGGAAATAAGACTCTTCCTCCTCGGTTATTATTACAACAAATTGATATGCTGAGTTTAGCTAGTAGAAGACACTGATTACAATCATTTTTAGATAGATCCGGTGTGCACTGCACAAGAATGTATAGAGACTCACGCAACGTATAAATCTCTTTTTTGGTTGCCAACTTTTTTTCACCTGATGGCGCACTTGCAGCTACATTAACAGCATCAGATATAGTATTCACCAGTAGCTTGTTAAATTCTACATCAACAGTTATATTTGGTGTATTGAACTTGTAAAGCGCAGGCGTTTGGCTCAAGCTGGAGAAGATGTTACTGTTTGAGTAGCGCAGGAAGCACTGATCATACCATATGATAGCCTCCTTCTGGATTGGACAACGTTGGACCACATCGTTTCTTGCAAGGTTCACACATTCTAGGCAAACTTCGACACTAACATCGCCGCGGCAAAGAAAGAGGCCATACACCTCATAAACATCATGTCCTGTAGAGGCGTTATAGAATCCGTTAATGTCATTGCGGGTTGCATTGCCGGCGAGCGAAGAGAGAAGGATATTTAAATTGGCTTGATACGGGCTGTTTCTTACGAAAGTGGTTGTGTTTGAGCATTTATGATCAAGGAAAAAGATCTCCTGTGCTTCCGTGAGGGCTGCAAAGGAAAGCAGGAATATGGAGAATTTCAGAGCGAACATTTTTTTGATATCTGATAAGGTTTTCTTGCTCTTAATTATTCTGGGCAACAGAGTTATCCTTCCTTTTACATGGAGGAGCTCCTTGCTTCAAGTTAATGGCAAAAGTCAAGTGAGAACTTTCATAGTCTGTTTCATTAAGAAAGAGTTGCATGTTTCAAATGTGAAAAGTCCAATTGTGGAATATTGAAATATGAAAAGAAGAATAAATGATGGTGATAATCACATGTCACGTTAATAAAACTTAACTAAACTAAGTCCCAACAGGGATAGTTTGTTTTTTTATTTTAAGAGTATTTAAAAAAAATTAAAAAGTTTTATTTTTTTATTTTAAATTAATATTTTTTAAATTTTTCAAAAATATATTAATATTAAAATTAATTTTTAAAACATAAAAAATATTATTTTAAAATAAACACTTTAAAGACACCCATTAACCCCATCTAATCAAATGAACGTCACTTATTAATCTCCAAGAAAAAAAAAAAAAACAGAGGAACCATCATCTTTTCAGCCAAAAATCTCCAATTCACCACTCAACATCGACTAAAACCAGTTATTGTCACCCTTACCCAGTTGAACCAGCAACACATATCACCCAACCATTCACCACCACGACACCACTGTAGCCCATTGACCCGAAGCAGTTCCCCACCATACCCAGTGTCCTCTCCATATTCAACAAACACCCATCACCATCACCATCACCAACCCAAGGCCGAAACCTAGGAACCCCCACCGTAATCAAGCCACTGCCTTCTCCTCCATAACCACCACAAACCCGAACCACAACCAGCTCTGGTCCCAAATCAAAATAGCTCCACATCGCCACCAAAGTCAACCCATTCCAGTCTTCATCTACTTTCCTGAACAAAGCCCCGACCACAACTCGCCACTAGAACGGTCACTGCTCCCAAATCCTGTGTTTCCAGCCCTTTCCTTCTCCACGAAACCGGAACCAGCAGCCTAACCTGGAAAAAATGCTTTTGTTATTTGCGTGTTTAAATTTCATGTATATTGCTTCTTCTTTTTTTTACATTATAAAAATCTAAATATTCCTTTAGTGATATTCTCATATAATAATTAATCAATAAATAAAAATAAAAAAATAATTATAAAAAAATATTAATATAAAAAAACCAACAAAAATAAATGAGTCAAAGTGCAATAACATTAAGGCCATGTAGCTAATAGTCGAGTTTAAAACCCAACTCGCATCATTAATGTCACATTCAGATATTACAATGATTTTTAAAATATTTATATTAGAAAAAATGATATTTAGTATCTTGTTTTTAGAGAAGTTTAGAAGAGTGAAGGACATGGTCTAATATTATAATCATTAAAAATTATAATATTAACATAGATTTTATAATACAAAATTAATTATGCAAAACAAAATAATAATACTATCGTCTTTTAAATATATTATCTAAAATAAATTATATTGTTAGTTTTGTTTTAAAATATTTTAAATTTGTTTTTATTTTATCTTTTATAATTTTATGATATTTTTATAATATTTTTAACTTTGATATTAATAAATATTTATTTATAAATATTTTTAATTATGGTGTTGATAAATATTTGTAACCTAAAAAGTGCAATATAAATATAATTATAGTGTTGATAAACATTTGTAACCTAAAAATTGCAATATTCTTGATTTTCACATAAATAAATATTGAAATTTATATTTTTTATATTGAAATTTATATTTTTTACTTTAATATCAATAAATATAGAGTTTATATTTTTTATTTTAACATCAATAAATATAGAATTTGAATTAAAAGAAAAAAAGAAACCTATTTTTTTAGGAAAAGAACATAAATCAGTTAAATAATGTCCACGCTGTCTAAATATTATACAAAAACAATAAGCCTGTCTCCAATTCGCACTATATATATAATCACTTTGTTCAAAAACGGTTTGAGGTAGTAAATCGACCTTCCATAGCGTTCGAAGTATCCCGGAACTAAAGGAATCAGGTCTGGAGTCTGTCGGAAGCATAGGAATAGCACTGGGCAACTCTTGAAAGTGGTAGGACAGTAGCCACGCGCCACCTTAACTGCCGGCGGGTGTGTTCACGCGCCGCGTGGGTAAAACCTCGTGGCTTTCGGGCGGATTTGGTTGCAGCTGGTGTTGCTATTGCCCAAGAGGATGAAGGAGAAGAGTTTGATTTGATCTTAGTGTGGTGATCGGTGGGGGTTGACAGATGAGGAAACCGTAAAGGGGAGAAACCAAAAGAAAGAGGGAGAGGGATTCTGGTTTTGGCTTTCTGAAGATGATAAGGCTGGCGTGAGGGGATGATTAAGAGAGCTTCTGAAGGAGACTGGTTTTGGCTTTCTGATAAGTCAGCTTCGAAGCAGAGACGAAGGAAAGGAAGGAGGCGATGTGCGGGCTTGTCACGATCTGTGACAGTGAGGGAGAGAGTGGGCGCTTTGGAGCTGGTGGATGGTGAGGGAGAAGATGGGGCGTGAGGAGATGATTTTGTTGGGGTGGCCTTTGTGATTCCAAGCCAGATAAAAAAAAAAAACGGTGAAGATGATTGGGCGGCGACTTCTGTTCTTCCAATAGATTGATTTATTATTTATTTATTTATTTATTTATTTAATGGCCTCTCCTTATTTTCTTTTAGGGGAGTTTTTTTTTTTTTTTCAATGGCCTCCCCTTATTTTCTTGTAGTGGCCTCCCCTTTGTCGGTATTCACTAAAATCTATATTTACAATCCAAAGAGTTTTATAGCATATGAGAAACAAACTCTAAAATAAATTTATTTTTTTTAATTTTAAATTTAATTAAGAATCAAATTGAAAAATAAATAATTATTATTATCTTGATGATTTTTTAAAACTAAAAATAGTGAAAGAATGACATAAACATATTGTAGTCCCTAATTTTTTCACAAGTTATTAAATCATATTTTTAATTGAAATCAATTCCTAATTTTTTAATTTTAAATTTTAATTCCTTTAAAATTAAATTAAAATCAAATTAGTCAAAATTAAGTTATAACAATCAACACGATTTTAAAGCCTAATTTTTACCATTCATATTAGTCCAATGTTTGTTCTTAACAATTTCAATGTAATTTCTCTTTTTAGAGATAAGCATTATTTTTTTTTGCGCATCTCCTTTTAAGGAGTTCGATGTCCAAATATTAAAATCAAATATAGGTTACATCCACTATAAATTATTTTAACAAAAATTCCTTTCTAGGACTTAATGAGTTCTATTTTTAGGGATTAATGTCAATTTTTACGTAAAATAACTAGAAAAATAGAAATTATTTTAATTAGGATGCAATAAAAAAGACATATTTAAGAGAAAATACATAATAAAATTAATCTTTTATATAAAAAATAATGTAAAAATAATATCATTCTTTTCTTAAATATAACTAACCCTTTATAATATCAATATGTGAAAAAGTGCATATCTTCGATCGTTTTTTTAATTACTAAATGGCAACTTTAATTTTCCAGTATATAGAATCTTGGTCCCCACCCATAATATCCACTAAGATACAACAAAGTAATTGGAACAAAATCATATCCTGTAAATTTTTTTTGCATTAGTGGTAGCTTTCTTTTTCTTTCTTTCTTGTTAGATCCCTACCCATAGAGTAAACTTGGCAACAAGGTAGTCGAAACAAAAGGAAACAAAAGAAGTGATTTGATTAAATGTGATAAAGTTGACAAAATATTTTTCATATGGTATTTTTGTTGAATAATACAAAAACAAAATGCTTTTGATTTTTTTTAAAAAAAATTTGACCTATATGCTAATGAGTATCTACCTCATTTAATGAGTTTTAAAATTCAAGATGATAAGGAATAAGATTAATATATTGAATAATTAATTGATCTTTTAATTTAATCAATCTAATTCATTCTTTATAGTGAAGGTATCTAATGATTTAATATGAAAAGTTCAAAGAGTAGCAACTATTAGTAGATGATGCTTGGTAAACAAGGTTATCAGTAATTATGGTAGTAGCAAGTGGTGTCTGATAAGCCTACTGACCGGTAACTATTGTAGTATCAAATTATGCATGGTAAGCCAAGGTTACCGATATTTGTGGTAGTAATAGATGGTGCCTAATATATCAGGTGATCGGTAGCTGGTACTTGTAAAAAATCCTCTTTGAATAAAGTGAGGACTCTTCGATGGTAAAATCAATAACTTTGTTAAGAATAAAAAGAAAATGCAATAATATTTTAGAGAGATAGATTCTGAAAATATGTATGTTGGAAATGTTAAGAATAAAAAGATTGTGAACCCTTGACTTATAATGTATTTATAACTCATAAATCTAGTTAATTTTAAATTTGTATCCATCACATGCATTGGGGGTTGCAGCTTCATTAGCTGCTCCAGATACAGTATTCACCAGTAGCCTGTTAAACTCCACATAAACAATACTTTCAAATTTGTGGAATACTGAAATGTGAAAAGAAGAAAAAAAATTGAAGCTGGTGATAGAAGTAAATGAGGGACAAGGGCATCTCATATTAATAAAACTTTACTAGTGATTGTGCCTCTGCATAGTAATTGCAAAACTAGTAGTTAAATAAAGTCTATCTTTAGTTAAACTCAAGCAATTACTAAGAAAATCTAATCAACTGGTCTGATCTATCAGTAATCTTCCAACTTAAACATATACCGTAATATATCAACATAATTTTTTAAACATTATCACCTTCAATGTTTCAAGCATGGCCAATTATTTTACTTGGAAATCCATTTCAAATGAATTTTTTTTTATGATATATATACAATATATTATTTTAAAGGAATAGGAGCCAAGTCATATCCAGAACATCAACCCCAGTTTTCTTGTCTTTATTATTTCTTGTTAAATTCCTACCTAAATATTAAACTTGATGAAAAGGATCACGAAAGAAAAAAGTAATTTGACAGAAAAAAATGGAGAGATCAACATTTATCTATTATTGAAATTTTCACACATGCCACCAGATTTAACAGTTTTATCAATGAAAATATTTATCGGTATTTATATTAACAATCCATCAATGATTATTTTAGCAACATGTGTGACAAAAAACATCCGTCGAAAAAATATTAATCGGTAATTTTTGGTCTATTGGTGAGTTTGTCATTAATAGATTTATTGATGGCTTTACAAATAAACCATGTGTGCCAAAAAAAATTACTAGCTTCATTCTGTTGGTAATTCTCTTGATACGATTTAGCATATCATCAATATGAGGACCATATGTAATTCCATCAGTAAAATTACATATCACCAATAGAATGTCATCGGTAATTCCGTCAATGAGTTAATAGTTGTAGTATTTTTTTTTCAACCATCTGGAATATATCGACGAACTTATTTTGTCGATGAGTTAACATTAACATTGATATTTGCTATAATTCTTTTTCAATTCTTTGAAATTTACTGACGAAATAAGTTCGTCGATAAGTTAATAGTAGCAATGATATTTGCTGTAATTCTTTTCCGACTCTCTGGAATATACTGATAGACTAAATATGTTGGTAACCCCATTGGTAATAATTTAATATATATATATATATATATATATATATATATATATATATATATATTAAACAGAAATTTAAAATAATTAAATTAATAAGAAATTTAAATATTTAAAAATAAATTATCTAAATATAAAAATCAAATATTTATTATAAATTTAAACATTTATACGTTCAAATACAATAAAACTAGAATACTAGGGGAGGAGGGTTGTTGTCATCGGGACCGTGGTGCCAATATGAGGGTGTTCTCATCTCCATTATCACTCGGCGAAGTTCTTCATAATCTATAGAGAATCTTTTTATTTTTTTCATTGAGATGAGTCGTATGTTCCTCTACTCTTTGATTTGACAAAGCCATGAACTTTGAAGAGTAAATGTTCAAGATCAATTACGAGCATCCAATGGTAAAACCATTATAATATAAATAAAGAATATTTTGAAAAATAATATTTACTACACTTGTAAATAAATAGACTTTTCTTAAAGTATTTAAGTCTTAAAAACCTATATACTTTCCACATAACAAATTATTTTTCCGTAAACAATCTTAATGTAACAGAATGTGCCTCTCTAAAGACTGGACTATTAATCCAACCGTATCAATGGGGCGAAGGACTGCCTTAAAGATTCAAGAATTGATGTCAAAGAAGTAACTGTCAGTCTTATTGATTTTTTTATTATTATTTAATGTGAGATGCAACGCAATGGATCCTCCACATATGTTTAGTATATTGAAAAAAAATCTAACAAAATTTTCTTAGCATTGATTTGAATATGTGAACTCATAAAATCAATCAAAACAACAAACCTCGATCTGATCTCTTAAAATTAAGGATGTTGAATTATTTACTCATTAAAACTTTAATACCATATAAAAAATCATTTAAATTTAAAAACTAAAAAGATATTAAATAAAACTTCAAAAACAATTTTATATTACCCTTCAACACTTGCATCTTTTGTTACATGTAAATCTTAAATCTTTGACATTTTTACAGCTCCTTCCTAACTTTCCCATGCGTCAAAGGGAAAATACTGACATCACCGGCTCAAAGCCCAGGACCCAATATGTAAGACTGATGTGCAGGTTGGACGACCTCGAAAGGTTGCGCCATAGGAATAGAGCCCCGTCGGTGAGCTGTGCAGGAAAATTCATTGTATCGGTATTCCTCAGTTCTCATTTTTTTCCTGGAAAGATGTACCCAATTGAATTTACACTTCGTGGCACCCAATTGAATTTTTCTTTGCAATGGCCGATACGTTATAGGTGTTGACAAGTTGACACTATTTTAGGTAAGGCATGGCTACGAATTCATTACACGTGCTTCCATGATGTGCAGGTTTTCTTGCTCTTATTTTGGGCAATAGAGTCATCTTTCCTTGTACATGGAGGAGCTCCTTGCGTCAAGTCAATGACCACAGTCAAACGAGAACTTTCAAATCTGTGGAATATTGAAATGTGAAAAGAAGAAAAAAAAATTGAAGCATTTAATAGATGGTGAGAGAAGTAAATGAGAGACAAGGGCATCTCATTTAATAGAAGTTAAGTAGTCGCTATGTAAAGATCGGCACTTATACTCAATAGGCTTATGAGTTATTGCATCGATATATTCTAAGAATAAAAACACAAAAAACATACATTATTTTTGTTATCTGGAATAATTAATCAAAAGCAGCATATATATTTTAGCTTAACAATCTTTATGGTCATAAGATTTAATATAATTTTTAATGGAAGCGTAATTTTTAAAAATGCATTTAACTAAGGTTATAATAGCTTAGTTGTTTTACAGAGGAATGATTGAGAAAATAAAAAATATATAAAGATGAATTACTAAGTTTCCATAATTTTTATTCTAATATTTCTTTGATCACATTTTACTTATTTTGAAAAACATACATTATTTTTAATTTTAACTGATTTTCGTTCTTTTTACATTTATTATTTTTCAGATATTTATGGCTTTATCAGGCCTTAAGCTCATGGAAATATGATCAACGGGCTGGATCCCTTCCAGAGATAAGATAGCAAAAATGATGCTTCCTCTTTGTTTGGGTTCTTGACTTCAAGGGGCAATATTAATGATGGTTATTGATGCCTGGACAAAGAAGTCACTGATGCTGTATTTGGTTTCTTCGGGCATAAACTTGGTCACAAGCAAAGGGCAAGGAGGCCTCAGAGGCCCATTAACTGGAGCAGCCATAAATAGAAACTTTTGGTTCAATCATTAATATATACATAAATGATTTTTTGAAGATTTCAGGTTCCATTGTATCATGAAATATGATTTGTATGTAAGATTAGTTCTCAGACTGCGAAGAAAAACAAATCAAGAACATATGTTTGTATCTGTCTGGAAATGTCTGTGTTTGTAAAGAAAAACAGTCGAAGGAGCTACAACTTCATTCTCTTAAATTTAAAACTTAATTTACAGTCACCGTGGTGATAAAACGGAAATGGTTAATTCATTGCCAGAACAAACTTTCTGATTTGAGGACTGACCTTCCATGGCAAAAAATCGGCCGATAGAAAATGCTGGTTGTTTAGGGATAGGGAGTGTTATGGTATCACTTGCCAACATATGAAGCACAGATGACATTGTGGGTCTATCTGCTGGATCCTCTTGCACGCAGAGCAGCCCGATGTGGATGCATCTCAGCACCTCAGTTGCCACGCTTGATTTCTCTAGCATTGGGTCCATCAATGCCAGTCCTTGACCATCAGACCACAGTTTCCATGCCTGAAAAGTTGAGATACTTCCTGAATTGAGATAACAAAAATCATTGCTAGTAATCCTTTTCTGGATAGAAAGATAGGAATTGTAACCTACAAAAGTGAGAAGGCTTTCGCCTTCTTCTGAAAGATAGGAATTGTTCCCTTTTCCACTGATTATCTCTAACAGCAACACTCCAAAACTGAAAACATCTGATTTTACAGAAAAAAGTCCCGCCATAGCATACTCTGGAGCCATGTATCCGCTGTTTTGAATCGACACAAGAGGAAATAAATTGCTTTATATGCATGAAGAGGTTAGCAAAATTCTTTTGCATCATATAAATCGGTGAAGAATGCACCATTGTGAACCTTCGCCACCTCGCTGGAAAAATAATATTTGATATAAAATTATTTTTTAAATTTTATTTAATAATTTAAATTTTTTAGTTTAATTAAAAACTTTTTAAAATGATATTAAAACCATGATGACGGAAAGTTCATGAGTTCTAATTTCATTATAGAGTATAGTTATGGAATAGTATGGAATTGTATGAGTAAATTTATTTTTTTAAAAAAATTTATTTAATGGTTTGTTTTTAAATTAAAATTGATTTTTCCCATGAATAAAGAACAGAATAAGAAAATCCATTTGTTCCAAACAAATATACAATTGAAAACAATAACACTGGGAATGGAGATGTAGTCATACTTACTAAGTTCCGACAATTCTATTCGTGTTAGCCTCGCTTTGATTTCCACCGAAAATCCGAGCCATTCCAAAGTCTGATATCTTTGGATTCATCTCATAATCAAGCAAGATGTTGCTTGTTTTGAGATCCCTGTGAATAATTCTAAGACGAGAATCTTCATGAAGATACAAGAGCCCCCGTGCAATTCCATTGATAATGTTCAAGCGTCTTTGCCAGTGAAGCAGGACTCCATTGCTGGAACCTGAGTAGCATCAACATAAAAATCAAATCAGTTACAGTTTCTGGTCTTTGTTATAAAAAAAATTGAGGTGTTTCAAGTTTAGGGGTCTAACCAAAAAGAATGACATCAAGGCTTTTGTTGGGCATATACTCGTAGATAAGTAACTTTTCATTTTTTTCCAGACAGCATCCCAGGAGTCTGACAAGATTTCTGTGTTGTAATCTGGCGATTAAAAC
>Ga0325411_1008506_pt1 | contig 11098 bp, 8 predicted proteins | sample PopdelMetagenome_13_FD_206181 | JGI IMG/M metagenome (GOLD analysis project Ga0325411, IMG submission 206181) | Populus deltoides microbial communities from Bellville, Georgia, United States - Xylem-PdIQD-R4 | ecosystem: Host-associated > Plants > Phyllosphere > Stem > Wood/Secondary xylem...
CAACCAGTCTCCGTACCCGATCTCTGAGACCAGTTAGGGTTCCTAGTGACCAAAATACTAGGTGGCGACTCCCATTCCATTTTACACTGATAAGAGACAAGAATTCCTTGTCTCTCCATATTTTCCACATACCACACACATGAAAGTGTGGAGGGCGATCGCCGCGACGCCGCACACGTGCGACAAAAACCAAACATCTTCTGCAAAATATCGTCCTTAAAAAAACCCAAGCAAGATAAAGTACTTGGGGGAATGATCGGGCCGGGGGTAATTCAAGAAACCTAATAGGGATGGCTATATAATTCTTTTTTTAAGAAGAAAAAAAATTGAAAGCAAGTAGCTTAAATCTTTCAGTGTTTTTTTAGAACTTAAAATATAACTAGGAAAGCTATCATAGAGAAAATATGGTGAATTTTGAGTGGTGGTCATGACACCCTAGTAGTGGTACACATATAAATACAATGATAAATATGAGTGCCTTGAAATGTCACAATCAATTAGATAAAAATGCCTAGATGATGAGATAGACAAAGAAAATCTAAGCTTATTAAATGAGTATCCCTTTCCCAGAGATCAAGTCCACAAGTTGTAATTAGAGTATGACAAAACAAAGAAGCAATGTAAACTTGTTACAAAGATTGAAGCTTTGAAAGATGAAGTTTATAAAGAAAAGGGATCTATGTTTCTCAAGTAAAAAATCATGTATATTAACCCTAAAGGATTACATATTAATCCTTGCAGATAGCCCAAGGAAAGAATCTTTGATAGATTCGAATATTTCCTGTAAAGAAAAACTATTGAAGGTTTTAATTTTTACCGATATAAGGACAAAGAAAACCCAATTTTCAAAATATGAGATCATGAGATATCTTTAAGGTCATATGTATACAACTTTGAAGCATACCATTTCGGGTGCGCTTTTAAGCCACTCACTTTTAGACAACATCAATGGCATTATTTTCTCCCGAGTGTACCTTTGAGAAGGATTAACCGCTTCTTGATTTGGTAAATCCACATCCTTTTATCTTTTCTTTTTTATAAGCTTACCATCTAAAGCTTTTTACGAGAGTTTCTGTCATAAGCATTGTAATAGGAGGCAACTGTCATAATTTAATTTTAAATTCCTTCAAAATTATCATTTTTTTTCTTTATTAAGAAATCAACTTAGTTGGTAAGAATAGACTGAAGAGGCATTTAAATACATAAATGAGAGATGAAGAAACTAAACTGGATCTTTGATGAAATTGAAAATTCAATCGCACCCTTGAAAGACCTAGATGTAAAGGACAGTGTAGATTTAAGGTTAAGTTAAGTGAATATTTGATAAATTTGTATAAAAATTAAGTCTGAGGACTTAATTAGACTTTAATTGGCTAATTTGATTTAAGCATGAGCTTAATTAAAGATTTAATTAAGTTTAAGAATTAGTTTAAGCCAAAATTAAAAGAATTAATAAAGTGTAAAGAATTAATTAGACTTTTAATAGGTTAAATTAATTTTATTAAGGACTTAATTAATGAAAATGAAACTTGAAAGTCTAATTTGAGCTTAATTGAGAAGATTGAAATTTTAGAGGACTAAATTTAGCTTTTCAAGTATAATCGGATGAAACTAGGAAATTAAAGTTTAGGGGATCAATTAAGGGCTAAATTAAAAAAATTCAAGACTAAAGACATCTCTGTAAAAGACGCGCGTGTTTAGGGACTAAATTTGGTTAAAAATAAGGGTAGATTTGAAAAAATTGAAAGTTTGAAAGTTAATTGAGGACAAACTTGAAAATATCCAAGTCCATAGACCATGTTGAAAAAACGCTAAAATCATAGGATCCTTTTGAAACCTCGTAGGGGTAAAATTGAATTGATTCATAAAACTAGAATCAATGAAAATACTGAAAGCTGAAATTAAAAAATGAAAATTAAAACCCTAATTAATCTAGGGTTACCAAAACAACGTCATTTTATTTAAATGAATGGTGAATTTTAATCAAAACAACTTATTTTGGTTTAAAATGACGCCATTTTATGTAATCTTAGACAAAAGAAAAATAAATAAAGGGTTAGACAACTTTTCACCTGGTCACTATTAATTTTCTTCCCCTAAAAAGCTTAATTCTGCTGCCACCTTCCAAGCCTGAAACCTCCCTCATCTCTCCCCCACCTAGAATAAAAAACATCCCCCCTTGCACCCTGTCTTTTGTACTCCTACCTAGACAAAACAAAGACTCTTTTGCAATCTTGAAGGCGTTGCTATAATGAGCCAAAACCTATGCCCCCAACTAGTTATGTCCACCATAAATAACAAAAGCAACCGGTGTACTCCACTTATCAGCTCTCAAACACTGAAAGGGTTGATCTTTAACCTCAATGGATGGCTAGGATCTATTCTTCGACATCAAATGATGAGAAATGTCCAACTCATGGCTTTTGATGACCCTCATTGCCCTTTAAAAACCCATGCCAAAGACCATAAAGGAAGGGGAGGAGAAACCTAGAAAACACATATTCTTATACTACAAAACCTGAAAATCCTTAGCCAAACCATTAACCAGCAAAGAAAAACAAAAGAAAAACCTTTGATAGGCCACCAGTACAAGTCCAAAGCTAGTTCAGAAATCTCTAGCTAAGAAGCAACTTAATTGGACAAGGTATGTTCTAACTTTGATGAGGGGGTGGAGCTTAATAAGCACACCCCCTCCTCCTCTATTTTGTCTTTTAAATTACTGCTCAAAATGTTTGTTAGGTATCATTTGAAGTTTTTTGTTAGTTTAAATGTAATGAATGTTTGTATTTAGATGTTTAGTTATGTCATGATTTAGTATGTATATGCATGTTTAAGTTTTGTTTGAGGCTTGAATGTGATGTTTATGATTGTTTATTGGAGTGTTAAATGTCATTTTGAGATACATTTTAACATGTTTTAATGATTAGTTAATCAATTTTGAAGCCATCATAAGTTATGTTAAGTATTAATGTTGTTGTTGGATTAGGCTATTTTGAGTAGCTTGCTCGATTTGTTTAAAGTTGCAAGCATAAGGATTGAGTTTAGAAACAATGAAAATCATCAATTAAATAATGTTTTTGTCTAAGAGAATGCTATTTTTGCTTACTACTATTATGGACTTCACTTGTTATTATGCTTTTGATTTTTTGTTTCTTGTTTTTTTATGGTTTAAATAAGTTGTGTTGAGCATGCTTAAGCTATAGTTTTTGTTTCTAAGTTTTAGGCATTTTATAGGTTTAAAGTCTCTACTGCCTTTTTCTGGGTTTGCATTGCTTTTTTGGATTGATGTTCATATGTTGAACATTGCCATAAGTCATTATTTTCCATGTCTTTTTGATCGTTTATTAGCTTTTACACATACGTTTTAGCTTATTAATCATTAATTCAGGATTCCATGGGTTTAAAAACACCAAAATCATGTATTTGATTTATGGTTTTTTCATTTTATTTTTCACAAATAATCAAATAATCGTGATATTATGTTGTTTATTGTGTTAATCCAACCCCAAAATCTTGTTTGAGTATTGTTTTTTCATGCTTATGTGTCTTATATGACGTTATTTATTATGGTTTTGAATCTATGTTTTCAGGGCTTTTCCAAGTGTTCTTGAGTAAATTCAAATGTTTTTCCTTTTTTGATTTTTTTTTTTGGATCGTGTTTGCGAGTTAGGAATTTAGGTTAGGAAACCCAGCCCACGTGTTTGGGATGAGTTCATCTTTAATAAAACAGTGTTTGAATGGTTTAAAAATTTCAAAATAAAAAACACAATATTTTGTCCTCATGGTGTATTTGCCAACCATAGTTTTAAGGCATTTTTTAAGCCTCTGATTTTTAGTAAAGAACATACACTATTTATTTTTTAAAAATATTTATTTCTTTATATTTTTATCAAATAAACCTCAAATATATTTATTTTTTTTATATCTCTCATATAATTTCCAACCACTTCATTTAATATGCAACTTAGTGGTAGTTAGGATTGATGATTTCCAACCACTTCAATTAAAAAATCAGGTATTTTCTCGTCTGGTACGTGTTTTGCTTTATTTTTTATTATTTTATTTAATTTTTTCATGCCAAACCTAAACCAGTCGAATCCACGATTCTTGCTGCAGACGTCGCACATCCTCTCATAAGGTCATCATGACTTCCAGCAATGTCATCTAATATCTTTATTTATTTCCAGCCCCTCGATCTCAAGTGTTTAAGCAATTGATGTGCCTCCAACAGTACTTTTTAGTAAATTCACGTTTTTAATTCCTTTAAGCGATTATTTATTTGATTCTTAATGATACTTCGGTCGGGTCTCTTTGGCATTGCGTTTGTAACTGTATTTTGTCAAATTTAAAATTTTTTTTTTACTAAAATTGAGTGCGGTTTGTATTTTTTGGATCGTTTCAATGTGTTGATGTAAAAAATAATTTTTAAAAAATAAAAAAAATCATTGACATGTATTTCGGTACGAAAAGCTATTTGAAAAGCAACCGCAACCACACTGCTAAACACGCTTTTCAAGCCCCTTTGTTGTAATCATTTTAAGAAATAAAGTTTTTTTTAAAAAAATTAATTAAAAATCCCAAAAAAAATACTTGAAATCTCCAATCTATTATTTATTTACAGTTGATTTTTTTCTATTTTCTTAAGTTTGGTTTTTTTTAAATATTATTTTAAGAATCCAAAAACATAAAAAAGGCACATAAATTAAAAAAATATAAGATGTATTTTAATTTGGAAAAAAAAAAAAACACTTGTCCCGGCCTGGCCACGGTCCACGCAAAGGCGTTTTTCTTTTAAGAAAAAACAAAATAATATTATTTTTATAAAATTATTGATACAAGACATTTGCGAACCGACTGATACGGATATAAGAAAATAAATGGACAGGTACGGTCACTCTCCAGTGAAAGCAGGAGCACGACCATCCAATCCAAGAACGAAAACGACGGATATGGAATACACGACCATAGAACAAGGTCGCCGTTGCTGTTGCCGCATGCGTTAAATGTGTTTTTCTCTTACTCTAGTTTCTTCACAAACCTCTGCAACGTCACTTCTTCTGCTAGCACACGACACCGACCCTCATTGGTATAGAAACAAATTATAGACTAGGAAGACAATATTGACGTCTCAGAACCTAGGAAGGGAGAATGAAAGGAAGCAGGACCAAGGGAACAACCACTATTGAAGTCGGAGCTGATGGGGTGGCTTTAATCACCCTCATCAATCCTCCTGTCAATGCACTCTCTTCTGATGGTATTGTCACACTTTCTTTTCTCTGAATTAAGTTAGATCTTGTATGTTTAGTTCATTCTATGTGGACCCTTTTGATATGTGACCTTGATTTCTTGTTTTTTTGGGTGGCTGGCGGTCTAATTTCAGTGTGTTTGTTGGATTAAGAAAGTTTTTAATTTTTCAAGTTCATGAATGGCAATTGGTTGAGGAAAAAAGATAACTGGCTATAAATTAAGAGATTCAAAGGGGTCATTATTGGTGGTGATTTTCTCTTACCCTTTTTTCAGTAACGTAGTCTCTACAGGCATGGAGGAATTAAATTTAAAATTGGTCTATTTTTTCAAGGATCAGGATTGTCAATTTAATTTATAATTTCACATTTCAACTTCTGTTTAGCAAGACAAATAACAGATAATTTCTAACAAAATGGTGGATGCCATGCTGCAATTATTTAGGGGGTAAAGGGCCTCCATCCTCGTATTCTCGGTGTTATAAGATTAGTTGTTCAAGGAATTCGGAGACCATCTTCGAGGTTTATTTTCTCACTCTGGAAAATTTATGCTCCAGTTGTATAAGGCTAACTTGGAATATTTAATGTTTCTGGTTTAAGCTAATGACTGCTAGCATTTGGAATCACCTTTTGGGTTCCCGTGTATTCTTATTCTCCTCAAATTTGTTTGCGAAAGCAATTGGCATCTTCCAAGACTTGCTTGATGTCGCGGTTACTTATTTGTCTTCAGTTACACGATGTTTTTCAATGATGCTGATAAGATATGGAACTTTTTTATGTTGCTCTCATCCCAGTGTTGAACAGCTTGAAGGACAGTTACGAGCAAGCTTTAAGAAGAGATGATGTGAAGGCAATTGTTATAACAGGTAACTATTAAGAAATTATTCGTAAAAATTTCAAGGAGTTTGATGAACATTTCCAAGCATCAGAACTGAATGAGAATGTCTGATGTCAAGCTAAGATCTCATTTTAATGATGCAGGTGCGAAGGGAAAGTTCTCTGGTGGTGCTGACATTTCTTCTTTTGAGGAAATTCAAGAGGGAAAAGGTATGTTCAGTATTTTTTGTCCTGTGCTCAAGATATTCTTTCCTGTAACTCCAATAGAATCTCCTTTATGTTTTCTCAGTGAATGAACCAAAACCTGATTTTGTATTCTCTGAGGTTCTCGGTGACGCTTTAGAAGGTACTCTTGGTTTTTCTTCTTCATTCTTCATGGCTTAAATATCCTCAAAAGAAGTTTCGCCAACGTATTTCAGCTGTTTGAATAGTTGTTTTGCTTTCCAGCCGCAAAAAAACCTTCAGTTGCTGCAATTGATGGCCTTGCCTTAGGTGGAGGACTAGAGGTTGCAATGGTATGCCTTTCTATATATACTGATTTATCATTTTACAATTGATTTCTTCAGATGATCTGATATGCTTGCTATGTCAGGCTTGCCATGCTCGTATCTCAACCCCTACTGCTCAATTAAGCCTACCTGAACTTCAACTTGGACTAATTCCTGGTTTTGGAGGTATGTCAGTGGGATCTTTGTTTTGAATGCCTACTTTTTTGTAATTTCAACAAAATAAAAACTTTTGCATCGTATTTTACACTTTCTTGTAATGTTCAATGGTTTGAATTTTAGGTATTTTCATCAAGATGTCAAGGAAAATCTATAGATGATCATTTTTGTTTTCTTGCATAAAAAAGAAATCAGGTGGAGGGGGATAGTAATGCATAGTGCTCACTAAATCAGAATTGATGAGTATATAGAGTGAGTAATTGCTTGAGGAGTTGTCGAATCTGCATGGCATGACACCTAGGCAATTTTCAAAAGTTAAATAATAAATTCCAGCACAAGGATGTGCATTCTTGTAAATCTGATGGTAGGTGTTTAAGACAACACGTCTAGTGAAATAAGAATGTTAAAACCATTCACTTTCTAGGCAAAGAATGATAAATCAATGATGATATAGGAAGTGAGAGATAGTTTTGATGGAGGACAAGGTGAAAGTCAGTTGAGATGATTTGGTGTGTCAAGACATGATATCATAGCCATGAAATCTAGAACATGTGACTCCAGATATGGTATGCTTATTGGAAGGGAAAGGGTTTGTTTTCATCTTGCTGAGGCAAATGGCACAAAAAATGATTTCCATGTCATGATATGAGAGCCTAATGATCCTATTTACAGAAACTAAATCAGAAATTTTGTTGTTCTTAAATCATAGACTTGTCATTTATATTTTGTAGTTAAACATGCACAAAAAGGCTTTTGTATGAGTTACTCATTTAGCACATCTTTTATCATTTTAAGTGAGTAAAATCTGTTAGAGAACCTGCCGATTAACATTTTTACACATAATATAGAAGGGTGAAACTCAGATTCTTCAGTTAAGGTGATAGGAGTGATGCTTACTTTCTCCTTTGGTGTTACTGTTATTGTTGTCATGTTTGCCCATTAGCTGTCACTTCTTCCTTCAACAAAGTTACAGTATACATCTCCGATTTGACAAATGGTTATTTATCAGGCTCATTTTCCTTAAAAAAGAGTTTTCTTTTCTTACTTCAAATCTTATGTTTCTGATTGTCTCAGGAACACAGAGACTTCCACGTCTTGTGGGTATCACAAAGGCCCTTGAAATGATGCTGGTATGTTGTAGCTAGGTCTTCCAGTTTCTTGATCCATGTGTTTCTTTAGTTGCACAGCTGTATAATATTTAATCAATCCCCAACTCCCCTCCCTTCATATAGACATCAAAACCAGTTAAAGGTGAGGAAGCTCATGCCCTGGGTCTTGTGGATGCTGTTGTTTCACCAAATGAGTTGGTAAGTACTGCACGTCAGTGGGCCCTTGATATCTTCGAGCGTAGGAGACCGTGGATTGCTAGCCTTTACAAGACTGAAAAATTAGATTCCCTTGGCGAGGCAAGGGAAATATTCAAGTTTGCTAGAGCACAAGCCCAGAAACGAGCCCCTAATCTTTTACATCCTATAGTTTGCATCAACGTTGTTGAACATGGCATAGTTTCTGGTCCACGTGCTGGACTCTACAAGGTCCTTGCCTGATTTTTTTTTTCTTTATCCTCAAATTGTAGCCAATTCAACTGTTTTATAAGTTGTCTGATGTTGGCAGGAGTTTGAAAGTTTCCAAGAACTTGTGCGTTCTGACATCAGCAAGAGCTTGGTCCACATCTTCTTTGCTCTGCGCGGAACAACCAAGGTTCTATTGCAATTTTATTCATGGAATTGTTGGCTATTCATCTGCAGTTTTTAGTAGATCTTATAATATGCTTTCTGTCAGCCATATTAATATGATTTTGCAACCATTTATATTCCTGCAAGATATATTTGGTCAAGTTTGCTGATTTGTCATCTTCTTCACTGTTTTGTGGATACTCCTTTTAATCCTAGAATTCAACAGGCAGGTTCACTCATTCTGATTGAAGTCAGGTGTTTTAATTGCAGAGATTGGTTTCTTGTTAGTAGGTTTGTTCTTTTAGCGTGCGCCAACTTAGGTTTCTCAAGAATTGAATTGAAAATAAAATTGATGCAATTGAATTTCCAGAGTTATCAATACATGTAATGGCTATCTGGAATCTGAATTCATGGAAGATATTTGTCTACTTGGTCAAGATTGGTCTGGCACTTAACACTCCACATACTTCTATTTCAAAACCTTGATCAGCTCTTGATTTTGAACAGGTTCCAGGAATTACTGATCTGGGCTTGGTACCTAGACGAGTGAAGAAGGTTGCTGTGCTTGGTGGAGGATTAATGGGTTCGGGAATAGCAACTGCATTAATTCTCAGTAATTATCCAGTGATCCTGAAAGAAGTAAATGACCAATTCTTGCAGGCTGGTATTGGTAGAGTCAGAGGTAGAGCCAGTGCCTTGTCTTGAGATCAGCTTTTAATTTATCATCTTGTAACTCAGTTCTCATTTGGTTTACATAAAGAGGTTCTACTGTTGTGAGTAAATATTCCTTTTTTTTTATTCAGCCAATCTCCAAAGTCGTGTCAAGAAAGGAAAAATGACACAAGAAAAGTTTGAAAAAACCATGTCTCTTCTCAAGGGTTCTCTTGATTATGAAAGTTTTAAAGACGTGGACATGGTCATAGAGGTCTGCATGTTCATCTGATTTAACTTGCTTTTGGTACTTTTGAATTTTCTATCCTGAAATTAAACAACTCTATTCTCATTATTTGTTCTTGATGCTTGAAACAGGCTGTGATTGAAAATGTTTCTTTGAAGCAACAAATTTTTTCTGATCTAGAAAAATATTGCCCACCACATTGCATACTTGCCAGCAACACTTCCACAATCGACTTGAACTTGATTGGAAAGCAGACCAAGTCTCAAGATAGGATTATTGGAGCCCATTTCTTTAGGTAATATCTGGTGTAGAGAAAGAACTTTGTGTTTTCACCTTTTGTTTTTGGCTTAAAGAATCATTTGTGCTTCTGATGCAGTCCGGCTCATGTTATGCCACTTTTGGAAATTGTCCGTACCAAGCAGACATCTCCTCAAGTAATTGTGGATTTATTAGATGTTGGGAAGAAAATAAGGAAGACTCCAGTCGTGGTTGGAAATTGCACAGGCTTTGCTGTCAACAGGATGTTCTTTCCTTACACCCAAGCTGCTATTTTACTTGTTGAACATGGTGTGGATCTTTATCAAATTGACAGGGTGATCACCAAATTTGGAATGCCAATGGGCCCATTCAGGTACCTAATTCATTGGGAAAAAATGTAACCATTTTCCCTTTTTTTTTTTCTGGAGAAAATATATTTCAGTTCATCGTGGTATCACTTTATAAAATATATGATTTCTCACCTTGAATGACTACAATTTTTCACTTGTTCATGCAGGTTGGCTGACCTGGTTGGGTTTGGCGTTGCAATTGCAACTGGCATGCAATTTGTTGAGAATTTCCCAGAGCGAACCTATAAATCTTTGCTTCTCCCACTAATGCAAGAGGATAAGAGAGGAGGTATTTTTCTTCTCTTGTTAATCTATGAATTTCCTCCTGATGAAACATGAATAGAAAGTAAAACTTTAGTTGCAAAGGTTTGAAAGACTGCATCAACTCTTTAATGGGATCCATCTTAATAACTATGTTCCTCTCTGAAGCATTCCTTATTTACCATGTAAATCTCAGGTGAAACTACTTGCAAAGGATTCTATTTGTATGATGATAGGCGCAAAGCTAAGCCAGATCCTGAATTAAGGAAATACATTGAGAAAGCAAGAAGCATTTCTGGTGTTGCCGTTGATCCCAAGGTATTCACTCTCTTTTTCTCACTTACTGCTTTTGTAGTTCTAGGTGTTGTTTTCATCCTAACTAATATGGATCCTGACCTCAAATAACAAAAAGTGTATCTTCTACTGAATCTTCTCTCCCTCTCTCTTTGCTCATTCTGGGTCGTTAATGTTTGTTGCAGCTTGCAAAATTACCAGAGAAGGACATTGTGGAGATGATATTCTTCCCAGTAGTGAATGAGGCTTGCCGAGTCTTTGCCGAAGGCATTGCAGTCAAAGCTGCTGACCTCGACATTGCGTCTCTTATGGGAATGGGTTTTCCACCTTACAGGTTTGGTTTTTACCGAGTGAAAGGGTTTCTTTCCTTAGTTTAGGGTCTTGCTCTGATCAATTTGTTTTCTTTGGACCAGGGGGGGCATTATGTTTTGGGCTGATTCTGTTGGATCCAAATACATTTACTCAAGATTGGAGGAATGGTCAAAGACGTATGGAGAATTCTTTGAGCCATGTGCCTTCTTGGCTGAACGAGGTGCCAAGGGTGCTCCTCTGGTGAGAGACCTGAATTTCTGAATATGCTTATCACATGATTAGAAGTACGAGTGCATGAGTGAGT
>Ga0325411_1008508_pt1 | contig 11097 bp, 13 predicted proteins | sample PopdelMetagenome_13_FD_206181 | JGI IMG/M metagenome (GOLD analysis project Ga0325411, IMG submission 206181) | Populus deltoides microbial communities from Bellville, Georgia, United States - Xylem-PdIQD-R4 | ecosystem: Host-associated > Plants > Phyllosphere > Stem > Wood/Secondary xylem...
GCATGCTTCTTTATTGGTATAGAGAAAGAATACGTCGCAAAAGTGCTAGGAGCCCGTTGCCGTCTCAATCCAGAAGTTGTTTTGGAAACTCTCCGTGAAAGGTCTCTGATTCAATTTCATGAGTGTATAATTAAAGATGAAAGGCAGTTATCTGGAAGGACGGTAACCATGCATGATCTATTACGAGACATGGGAAGGGAGGTCGTTTGTAAAGCGTCTCACTTGAATCTTGGAAAAAGGACCAGAATTTGGAATAAAGACGATGCATGGGATGTACTTGACCAGCAGAAGGTAAGAGCTCAATGCATACACGAAAGCATAGTCATGCGTATTTTCTATTCAAACTTATTACAAATAATGAATGAAAGTTGTATTGATTTTTTTTTTAGGGTACGGAAGTAGTAGAGGGTATTGCACTGGATGTCAGAGCATCAGAAGCTAAATCACTGAGCGCAGGATCATTTGCAGAAATGAAACGCTTAAATTTACTCCAAATCAATGGAGTACATCTCACCGGATCCTTCAAACTGCTTTCTAAAGAGTTGGTGTGGATTTATTGGCATGAATGTCCTTTGAAATATTTTCCATCTGATTTTAGCTTGCAAAATCTAGCTGTTCTTGATATGCAGTACAGTAACCTCAAAGAACTATGGAAGGGAAAAAAGGTGCGAAACATGCTACAATCCCCAAAATTTCTCCAGTATGTAATTTATATTTACATGTTATGACTTTCTATGATTAATTTTTATTATTTTGCCCTCTAGCAGATTCTCAACAAGTTAAAAATCCTCAATCTCAATTATTCTCCGAACCTTATTAAAACACCAAACTTGCACAGTTCAAGTCTAGAAAAACTAAAGCTGAAAGGTTGCTCGAGTTTAGTTGAGGTGCATCAATCTATTGGAAATTTGACGAGCCTCGATTTCTTGAATCTAGAGGGATGTTGGAGGCTGAAGAATCTCCCTGAAAGCATTGGTAATGTAAAGTCTCTTGAAACTCTGAATATTTCTGGGTGTTCACAACTTGAGAAATTGCCAGAACGCATGGGTGATATGGACTCTTTAACTGAACTGCTAGCCGATGGGATTGAAAATGAGCAATTTCTCGCTTCAATTGTACAATTAAAGCATGTCAGAAGGTTATCATTGCGTCGAAGCAGTTCGGCTGCACCAAGTTCTTCTTTGATTTCAGTAGGTGTTTTGAATTGGAAACGGTGGCTGCCAACATCTTTCATTGAATGGATTCCAGTGAAACGTCTTGAGCTTTCTAATGCTGGTTTGTCTGATCACGCAACTAAATGTGTTGATCTCAGTGGTTTGTCTGCTCTAGAAGTATTGGATCTAACAGGAAACAAATTCTCTAGCCTGCCTTTTGGGATCGGCTTCCTTCCCAAGCTAAGATGGTTGTCTGTTCAGGCATGCAAATATCTTGTATCAATCCCAGATCTTCCCTCAAGTTTATATTATTTGGATGCATCTCATTGCAAATCATTGGAAAGAGTAAGAATACCAAGCGAGCCAAAAAAAGAACCATATATAGAACTAGATGAAAGTCATTTGTTAGAGATTCAGGGCATCGATAGTCTAAGTAATAGTTTCTGGTATGTTCGTGTTGATGACCGCAGCCATTCACCAAATAAATTACCGAAGAGTGTTGTTGAGGTACTATTTCTTTCAGTCTCTCTTGCACAAAAAGTAAACACACAATTAGCACATACATCGATATTTATTATAGGTCATCGATATTGAATAATGATTTATTTTCTAGCATAAATTATGTTTGAAATAAAATTGATAAAAAACATGAATACACAATTATTGATGGGATGGTATATAAAAATAATTAAATTGAAATTTTTTAATTATTTTTAAACATATCATGGTTTTAGGTACATCATTAAATTATAAAAAAAATATTTATTTTTCTGATATATATAGCAATAACAAATTAAATGATAATAACAAGAAAATATAAATTAGTTTGAATAAATGTTATCAGTTCTATTAATTTGAACGGTACATCATTCATCGAATAAATTACAGAAAAGCGTTATTGAGGTACTATTTCTTTTAATTTCTCTTTCGCACAAAAAGTAAACACACACAATTGGCACATACATTGATTAATGTTTAAAATCTCAGCATTCCTTGAAATCAATATTTATACAGACAATAATCATTATTATTATTATTTTATTTTAAAAAATAAATATCATCTTTAATAATATTTTTTATTTTTCTTATTGAATCTAAAAAATTAAATATTACCTTTAATAATATTTTTTATTAAATATTTAAAGTCTGATTGGTTTTATTTTTTATTTCTTGATTTAATGATAATATATTTATACAGGCAATGTGCAACGGTCGTCACCGGTATCTTATTGACCGCATTCCTGGTGAGATGCCAAAATTGTTGAGCTACAGTGGAGAAGGATGCTCATTGTCATTCCATATACCTCCAGTCTTCCAAGGCTTAGTTCTTTGGTTTGTCTATCCACTTGAGCAGATTGGTCGTTATAACGTCCACAATAGCATTAATATTAGTATAAGAAATAAAAGCAACGGCCAACACAGGATGTTTGAAGATAACCATTGCATAAAAATTCATTATCATTACGACAAAATAAACAAAGCAAGCCATTATAAAAAACCTACCACCCCAGCTGACATGTTTGGATTGCTAAATTTGGTGTCTAGACGACTCGCTATGGCATTAGTATTTCTGCCAAGGCCGGCCTGGAGCACGGTTTGAACTCATAACATACCGACTGTTGTTCTTGGGCGAAATCACATAAACTCCAGAGAAAAGCAACCTGCTGCGGGGGTATCTTCGATGTTGCAACTGAGTCAGTTAATAAATGTCCTAGTCTTTAGGATTAAGAGATAAGATTTGATTTATTCCTTGTTTACTCTCTTCATTTGTGTGTTTAAAGGATTCTGGCTCTAACATTCGAGACGTACGTGAAGATGAGAAAACTAAGGACTCGAGAGAAAATCATGCCAGAATTTGCTTAGGAACTCGCACTGAATGATTTTGTTGATTGGAAATTGGAGTGTCGATTGTATATCAGCAAGGATGTGAACTGGCAGATTGTATTTAAGTTTACTTTTCAAGTTTTTATTCCAAGTTTATGTCCTATTATATTTTCTTATTAAATCCTACCAATACAATTGAAAATTTGTTATTTTTTTTCTTTAAAAAAGCTCCCCAACAAATTATATTATATGACTTTTTTCACTTAAATTTTTTTCACCTAATACATTTTTTAGAATTTTTTAAATAAATCTAGATATAAGTATTAGAAAACATTAATATGCTAATGATCAATAATCCTTTTATTTTTAGAAACAATATTTATTCTCATTTTTAAGTTCTATTTCATTAAATTCTTTTGATCAAACCCTCGTTGTTTATTCAATATATATACATATATTCAAATTTTGAATTAAAACTTTGTAAATACGAACTTTAAGTTAATTTCAATATATTCCATTGAAGTGTGTGGTAACAATTTATCATAAGTACTTGTCTCAATTTTTGGTAATTTAATTATGAAGAATTATATTCTCTACTTTTACAATCATAATTTCATTTTATTATAATCAACATTTACAACAATGGTAATGCAAGAAAAAACAGATTATAGAACCCGGACATGGATAAGATACATAAGTAGAAGTGAAATGGCAATGGAAGATTACTGTGGAGATGACGAATTGGAACTATATATTACATATTCACAGCCACTACAGTGGCAGTCCTTCCCCGAATACATTAAAGAATTCAGATTCATTTGAAGAGTTAGAAGTGGGAAGAGATACAGTGACGCCTTCATCACCGCTGTATCCTTTGCTTCCTCATCCCCTTTGTGGTTTAATTACAGCGTCTACACCTAAGCAATAGAGTGACTATTTATTTGCGAAGCTGCAAGAACATAGCCTCAATTTATGGCTTCATGGTAAGAACAAATATTTCATTTAGTTATTTTTATTCTATTATATTTAATTTATGAGATTAAATATTTAGAGTCTGCTTGGTTTTATTTTTTCTTGATTTTATGATAATATTTTTCTTATTTAATTTAAAAAATAAATATTATCTTTAATAATTAGATCTATCGAATATCACTTAAAAAATAAATTATATCTTTAATAATTATTTTTTGAAAAACAAAAAGCCAACAATCACTAACATATTTTATTAAAATCACTTTAGTTTATTTAGAAAATATTGAAAATTGATTTTTTTTTTTTATATTAAAATAAAAAAATGAATAATGTTTTTATATTTTATTTCAAACTCGATATTTTAAAACAAAAATAAAAAAGATGTGATATTAACCTTTTTTATTATAAAGTTAGTTTTTTAATTAAAAGTGATGGGAATTTGTTTATAATAACAAAATGTATGTACAATCATGCACGTTTAATTTTCTTTCAAACTTAGAAGTCCTATTTGTTAAAGTAATTAAGATGAAACATAAAAGGAGGCTAGAATTCTTAATAATATGTTTATTATGAATGCTTAAGTTAACCTCAATACAAAGGAATTATATATAGGTTAAAATGAAAATACTATTCTACCCTTAATAAATAAAACTAGATAAATATTACTTAACATCTCCCCTCAGACGCACGATGCGGCATCTACAAGCATCGAGAGTTTGCCAACTAGAAAACAAAAACGAGATATGGAATGCGTCTTGGTAAAGAAATCTGCAATCTGTAAGAAAGAATGAACAAAAGGCAAAGTAATAGTGCCATGCTTGAGATGATGACGAGTAAGATGACAATCGATCTCATTGTGCTTAGTTCGCTCATAAAAACCGAGTTGTGAGCAATCTGAATAGAACTCTGATTGTCACAATTCATAGGAGTAGGATGAGAAAAGAAAACTCTCATATCAGCAAGTAACCAACGTAACCAAACAATCTCTTTGGTAGTAGATGCCATGACAGAAGCTGAAGGAAAGTCAAAATACCAGATTTTGCAGAAGCGGAAGACAAAATATCACTGCAAAAAAATTTGCAGAAACTTAACTCAAATACCAAATTGCAGAAACTGAAGAGAAGACGAAATACCAAAACAATTGCAGAGATAGAATAGAAATACCAAATTGCAGAAGTTGAAGGACAGTCAAAATACCAGATTTTGCAGAAGCAGAAGACAAAATATCACTCCAAATTTTATTTTATTTTTGCAGAAACTGAACGCAAATACCAAATTACAGAAACTAAAGAGAAGAAGAAATACCAAAACAATTGCAGAGATAGAACAGAAATACCAAATTGCAGAAGTTGAAGGAAAGTCGAAATACCAGATTTTGCATAAGCAGAAGACAAAATATCACTCCATTTTTTTTTTTGCAGAAACTTAACTAAAATACCAAATTGCAAAAACTGAAGAGAAGACGAAATACCAAAACAATTGCAGAGACAGACAGAAATACCAAATTGCAGAAGCTGAAGGACAGTCGAAATACCAGATTTTGCAGAAGCAGAACAAAATATCACTCCAAATTTTATTTTATTTTTGCATAAACTGAACGCAAATACCAAATTGCAGAAACTGAAGAGAAGAAGAAATACCCAAACAATTGCAGAGATAGAACAGAAATACCAAATTGCAGAAGTTGAAGGAAAGTCGAAATACCAGATTTTGCAGAAGCAGAAGACAAAATATCACTCCATTTTATTTTATTTTTTGCAGAAACTTAACTTAAATACCAAATTGCAGAAACTGAAGAGAAGATGAAATACCAAAACAATTGTAGAGACAGAACAAAAATACCAAATTACAGAAGCTGATACCAGCACTACACGCTTGAGTAATTTCCTTGCGTTTTTTTTCCTCTACCGCTCTACGTGTTACCTTTTACCTCATTTCAATATCATAGCTTTGGAATTTCATAGCTAACTCTTTGTTATATTGCTCCATTGGTAATTGAATGTGCCTTGATTTCTGCAGCTGCCATGACAGAGCCAGAGTCTTCTCGATCTAGACCAGAAGGGGCCTATGATGTCTTCTTGAGTTTTAGAGGAGAAGACACTCGCAAGACATTTACAGATCATCTATATACTGCCTTGGTCCAAGCAGGAATCCACACTTTTCGAGATGATGATGAACTTCCGAGAGGAGAAGAAATCTCCGATCATCTCCTCAGGGCAATTCAAGAATCAAAGATATCCATAGTTGTCTTCTCAAAAGGATATGCTTCTTCTAGATGGTGTCTCAATGAACTTGTAGAGATTCTGAAGTGCAAAAATAGGAAAACCGGTCAGATTGTTCTTCCTATATTCTATGACATTGATCCTTCATATGTGAGAAAACAGAATGGCAGTTTTGCAGAAGCATTTGTTAAACATGAAGAGCGTTTTGAAGAGAAGTTGGTGAAGGAGTGGAGAAAAGCTCTTGAGGAGGCTGGAAATCTATCTGGATGGAATCCCAATGATATGGCAAATGGGTATGCCTTTTCTCTCTAAATTTCACTTGCAGACGTTTATGGAGTAATTTTACATTACATTTTTCAATGTGAAGTAATAAAATATTTCTTTTTAGCATACTTAATTGACTTGCTATCGATGACTTGCTTTTTTTCTGTGAGCAGGCATGAAGCAAAATTTATCAAAGGGATTATCAAGGATGTGTTGAATAAATTACGTCGCGAGTGCTTATATGTTCCTGAGCACCTGGTAGGTATGGATCTTGATCACGATATTTCTGACTTTCTAAGTACTGCAACAGATGATGTACGCATTGTGAGCATACATGGGATGCCAGGAATAGGAAAGACAACTATAGCAAAAGTTGTATTTAATCAACTCGATCTGCTATCGATTCCAGGGAAGCTGTTTTCTTTCGGATATCAATAAAAGGTCAAAACAAGTTAATGGTCTTGTTCATTTACAAAAGCAACTTCTTCACGATATTTTAAAACAGGATGTTGCAGACTTCGATTGTGTTGATAGAGGAAAGGTTCTGATCAAAGAACGACTTCGTCGCAAAAGAGTTCTTGTTGTTGCTGATGATGTGGCTCATCTGGACCAGCTAAATGCATTGATGGGAGATCGAAGTTGGTTTGGTCCCAGAAGTAGAGTAATTATTACAACAAGATATTCAAGTTTACTTCGAGAAGCAGATCAAACATATCAGATCAAAGAATTGAAACCAGACGAGTCCCTTCAGCTTTTCAGTCATTCTCAGAACCTTGTTAAAACACCAAACTTGCTCAGTTCAAGTCTAGAGAAACTAATTCTGGAAGGTTGCTCGAGTTTAGTTGAGGTGCATCAATCAATTGGACATTCAACGAGCCTTGTTTTCTTGAATCTGGAGGGATGTTGTAGTCTGAAGACTCTCCCTGAAAGCATTGGTAATGTAAAGTCTCTTGAAACTCTGAATATTTCTAGGTGTTCATAACTTGAGAAATTGTCAGAACGCATGGGTGATATGGAATCCTTAACTGAGTTACTAGCCGATGGGATTGAAAATGAGAAATTTCTCTCTTCAATTGGACAATTAAAGCATGTCAGAAGGTTATTATTGCGTGGATATAGTTCGGCTCCACCAAGTTGTTCTTTGATTTCAGCAGGTGTTTCGAATTGGAAACGTTGGCTGCCAACATCTTTCACTGAATGGAGATTAGTGAAACGTCTTGAGCTTTTTAATGGTGGTTTGTCTAATCACGCAGTTAACCGTGTTGATTTCAGTGGTTTGTCCGCTCTAGAAGAATTGAATCTAAGAGGAAACAAATTCTCTAGGCTGCCTTCTGGGATCGGCTTCCTTCCCAAGCTACAAGTCTTGTTTGTTCACGGATGTGAATATCTTGTATCAATCCCAGATCTTCCCTCAAGTTTAAGCTATTTGAATGCATCTTATTGCGAATCATTGAAAAGAGTAAGAATACCAATTGAGTCAAAAAAAGAACTACATATAGATCTAGATCAAAATCATTCGTTTGAAGAGATTCAGGGCATCGAAGGTCAAAGTAATATTTTCTGGTATATTCGTGTTCATGACAGTAGTCAGTTATCAAATAAATTACAGAAAAGTTTTGTTGAGGTATTATTTCTTTCAGTCTCTTTTGCACAAGAAAAAACACACATAATTGGCACATGCATTGATTAATGTCTAAAATCTCAGCATTCCTTGAAATCAATATGTATATAGGCAATTATTATTATTATTATTATTTTATTTTAAAAAATAAATATCATCTTTAATAATATTTTTTATTTTTCTTATTTAATCTAAAAAATTAAATATTATCTTTAATAATATTTTTTATTAAATATTTAAAGTCTGATTGGTTTTATTTTTTATTTCTTGATTTTATGATAATATATTTATACAGGCAATGTGCAACGGTCGTCACCGGTATCGTATTCGCCACATTCCTGGTGAGATGCCAAATTGGATGAGCTACAGTGGAGAAGGATGCTCATTGTCATTCCATATACCTCCAGTCTTCCAAGGCTTAGTTCTTTGGTTTGATAAGGAAGAATATTATTACTTCAACACTGACATTATTAGTATTATAAGAAATAAAAGCAATGAAAGATTACTGTGGAGATGACGAATTGGAACTATGCATATATTTAGAGCCATTTCATCTGCGCGCGCAACGGTCTTCCATCCTTCCCCGTAGACATTAAAGAATGTGGGGTATAGTACTTCGACACTGACATTATTATTATTATAAGAAATAAAAGCCAAAACGGTATTCAATTGTTTAAAGATAAACAAATAGCAGGGCGCTGGATAAGAATTAAGATACATAAGTAGAAGTGAAATGGCAATGGAAGATTACTGTGGAGATGACGAATTGGAACTATACATTTCTTCAGAGCCAACAAAGCATTACATTTCTTCAGTGCCATCAGAGTATGCAGGGCGCAACGGTCATTCATTCGAACCCGTACACGTTAAAGAATGTGGGGTCCATGTGATCGCAGGAAAGTCAGATTCATTTGAAGAGTCAGAAGTGAAAAGAGATGCAGTGATGCCTTCACCACCGCCATTTCATCTGCTTCCCCATCCCCACTGTGGTTCAATTAAAGCGTCTACACCAGAGCAATGGAGTGACTATTTATTTGAGAAGCTACGAGAACATACACTCAGTTCAAGGCTTTATGGTAAGAACAAATATTTCATTTAGTTATTTTTATTCTATTATATTTAATTTATGAGATTAAATATTATCTTTAATTATTTCATTATTATTATTTAATATAAAAAATTAAATATCATTTTTAATAAAAAAATATTAAATATTTAAGGCTTTTTGGTAAGAATACATATTTCCTTTGGTTATTTCTATTTTATTCTATTTAATTTAAGAGATTAAATATCATTTTTAATTGTTACATTTTTCTTATTTAATCTAAATAATTAGATATTATCTTTAAAAATATTTTATTTCAAACTCGATATTTTAAAACAAAAATGAAAAAGATGTGATGATAACCTTTTTTTATTATAAAGTAAGTTTTTTAATTGAAAGTGATGGGAATTTGTTCGTAATAACAAAATGCATGTACAATCATGCACGTTTAACTTTCTTTTCAAACATTTTAGTGTCACTCAATGATCAAAATTTGATGGTTTTTTAAGGTCCGGAAGACTTGGATTGAGGTAAGAGTACAAGATCATTTTACACAGAGATGCTTGAAGTTGCTCTAAATGAGTACGGTACTTGTTGGCTTGAAGATATGACATGTTGATATGTATTTGTTGGCTTGAAGATCATTTTCCAAGCTTGGAAGTTTTATTGAATGCTCTTTGAAATCTTTACCATCCGTTTTTATATTGGACAACCTAGTTGTTAATTATTATCCATGATGTAATTTATATTTTCAAGTTACAAATTTTGATGAATATTGTTTTATTTTTTTTCCTCACTTCAAAAGATGAAAATCCTGATAAGATGATTTAGAGAAAGAAAAGAAGAGAAGAGTATTTGAGAGAATTGTTCTTATTGATTGATTCCTCTCTCACAGAACCTGTGCCTCTAAATAGAACACATTACAACGGTAATACAATGAATTAGGAAAAACCGGTACTAGAGCTGAAGACCAGGAATGCTTCCAGCTCATCCTTATCCCGCTACTTATTTGCTTGACAATTTCAACTAAACAAAAGTAATGACTAATTCAACTAATTAATTCAATACATAGCACAGCCATGCCAAGCCATGTAGTGAACTGGAGAGTGTTCTCATCAAATCCTTGATGTTAGTTAGAAATAAATTTGTTTTCTAGAAAGAGATTATTGATTTGGATATAGTATTTGAGTTGGTTCTTTATCATTTAATGTTATAATTTAAAATAATTGATGAAAATTACTGATACACAAGAAAACAAGAAAGCTCTAAAAGCATCCTTAATTAGTCTAATAAGTAAAGTGTTGTTAGTTTTGACTATAAGATCTTCCTATGTATTATTGCATGGTTTTTACTATTTTTTTGCATTTCTTCTTTTTGTATATACAACTTTTATTTTTCTTGTCGGTTTGTCATTAGCTTCAAGGCACCAACACCAATTAATAATAAATCTCGAACTATTATTAAATAAAAAAAACATAAACATTGTTAAAACACAAAACTCGCATAGCTCAAACCTAGTGAAACCCGGTGACAATAATCTAATTTAGAAAATAATTAATTTATCCTTGTAGTCTTAGAAAATAGTATTTAGTTCTTATGTTTTCATATTCATCTATGATTTAATGTGTTGATTGAAATTGGCGAGTGAGTTTACTCACATATTGTTATATTGGTTTTGAGTTCAAATAGACATTTAAAAAGGGAGTTTTTCATGCATGCAACCCTTCATGTATTCAATATGAACAATGGGAGATTTTAATGTCTTGTGAATGCATTCATTTATATATGGATGATTTTGCTAAGAATTGGTTGGTAAAAAACTTGTATGCATGCTCTAGTTTTTTGCTGATATCATAATCTTGGAGGATCTCACAATCACCAAAATTCAAAGTAACAAACGAAGAATAAAATCTGATAACAATGAATGATCACTCAACCACAGCGAATCTTACGCTTTGAAAACACTTCCAGGCAGATAAAATAGCATTGGTTTTA
>Ga0325411_1008513_pt1 | contig 11094 bp, 4 predicted proteins | sample PopdelMetagenome_13_FD_206181 | JGI IMG/M metagenome (GOLD analysis project Ga0325411, IMG submission 206181) | Populus deltoides microbial communities from Bellville, Georgia, United States - Xylem-PdIQD-R4 | ecosystem: Host-associated > Plants > Phyllosphere > Stem > Wood/Secondary xylem...
TCTGATAGTGTTGAGTTGAGTGGTCTAGAGAATGGCTGCATTATATGGAATCTAGTAGCAATAATTATGATAGGAGAATGGATGATCATGGCATCATATAGGGACAAATTCTTTTGTCAATAGTACAGGCTAGGCAGGATTAATATGTTCCAAAAAAAATATTAGGTAGGAGTAAAAAGTTTTATGAAATGATGCACAAAAAACAACATCTAAGTTCTGCATTCACCAAATTTCAGTAAAATTTATATTGCTTGACAATACCTTAATCATTGAAATTATTTTTAATGATTGAGATTTAATTATTACTATTGATATTGTTCAAGGTTGCAGTGTAATTTATTTTTTATTAAAATTTAATTTATTTTTAATTAATTTTTTCTAGTGTTTTTAAATTGTTTTGATGTGCTGATTTAAAAAAATACATTATTTTGATGCATTTTCAATCCAAAAACACTTTCAAAAGCAATATCTATTACACTCCCAAATACACCCTAAGATTAATAAAGAATTAGAAAGATAAATGAGGGGCTCAATCTTAAATTAACAATCCTATAATAAAAATCACAGTATATCTAGTTTCAAACTTGCAATTTTTTTTTGTTTAAATACAATTTCAATTCAAAGATTAGATTTTTTTTTTTTTTAGAAACGCATGTATAAATAGAATATTTATGCATTTGGTAAATAACATCTAATTTCAATAATACTTTCATCGCTTTACCATGGCTTAATCATTTCCCAAAAAAAATATGAGAATTACCGTAATCTTTTGTTGTTCAACTATCATTAGTGGTACATTGATTAGAATTACTAAAGGCCTACTAGATAAATGAAAAACTCAAACTTAAATTCTCACTTTTCTAAAAATATAATAATAAAAATTGCAATCAATTTAGTTCCAAACTTCAAAAGATTTCTTTGTTTAAATATAATTTTTATTCAAAATGTTGTATTTATTTGGTTAAAAATGGGTATATAAATGTTTGTTAAATGCTCACTTTTATATACATGGAATGGAAACTTCATCAAAATTCATGGGAATAAAAAGCTGAACCAAGAGAAAACCTTCATATTGTGATCGGACAAATGAACTTTGGAGAAGCTATAACTAAGATGTCAATAAGGTCCAAGAAGAAGAAATCTAGTGATGAGACCTTATCCATATCCCTTTCCCCTCAATAGTCGGGGTGTGGTGTTTTCTCCGATGCAAGATGTGATCTAACACCACTACCAGTATCTTTGGCAACTGCCACCCCTCCTAATAGTTCAAGTCTGACGACTCCCCCGTCCCCTCAACAATCATCTTTGAGGGTAGTGTTAGCACACCAAATGAGAACACCCCTATCAGAGGATAATACAGTGGGATTTATGCCTCCTTCTAGATTGTCATTGGCTAAAAAGAAGAAGAATCATGCTCATTAGTCTTTATAATTTAGATAAAATCCCAATTCCTTTTATAAAAAAAAATGTGTTAGTTATACAACTTCAAATAGCGAAGAAGTTAGTCTAAAATGTTGACTAGGAACTGTGGGTACACCACAAAAGGATTGAGGAGTTGGAGTTGACCATGAAAATGGCCAAGAGTAAAACTAAAAAGGCCCAAACAAAATCCTTATACCTTCATGTTGTAGGGAATGTCTCGAAAAAGTTTCTAAATATGTTAAACTTGCACCTTGAAAGAGATCATAAGAGATAAATAGGTTATAGTGATGAGTAATCTTCATTTCTATAAAATGTCTAAGGGTGGGGTGTTAAACTTTTCTGAAGCCTTCCATCCTGTTTTTATACTTGATTTAAGGGTGATTTTCCTTAGATGTGGTGTCGTTATTACTTAATGGAAAAACCTGGATAAAGAGCCAATAAAGATTATAAAAAAAGGCCCAAGAAACGTAGAGGTAAAGTCTGGTATGGAGATGCAAAGAGACCAATTATTAGAGGAGAAGGAGCTTGTTAAAGTTATAGAGACGATGAAGGCTAATGACTCTAAGATGAAGATTGTGAAAGAGAACCCAGTTAGATAAATCCCTTAAAATAGCTAACTTATTTATGCTTTTATTTCTTTAACTTTTTTTATAGCCCTAGTCTTGTGTGGTTTTACCCTTATGTAATGAACATTTTTTCGAGTATGAGTTTTTATGAATTTATATTCTTTTATAAGTTATTGTTGTTAGTTTTGATTTGGTTTTTATTTTTAAGGTCAAACACCCTATTTATGTTATCCAAATATCGATCCAACATCCCAACATATAGAGGATCTTTAGGTTGAACATTTTTAGGTTTAGATATAGGATTAGATTCAGTGTGTGTTAAGTAATGCAGTGCAAGGTGCTTTTCAATAAAAAAAAATGCATAAAAATGATTTTTTTCCTATTATTTTTTTATTTTTGGACATCAGCACATCAAAAGCATAAAAAACACTTAAAAGGCATTAACTTAATGTTTTTTCAGGCAAAAAGTAGTTTGAAAAGCAGATGCAGTTACAAAAACAAAAACTCAATGTCTTAAAACTTAAAATTTGTATGTTTAGCACACTTTATACCTTAGATAATGTAGGAGTCCCCAACATCCCATTCTCAGATATAACAAAGGCACCACAGGATATGATGAATGTATCCAATGAAATCCTAATGCGTATATTTGGGGTTTTTTTATGACCTTATCATCTAAAAACTCTTTCAAGTTATGAAGGTTAGTTTGAGTAGGCCTTTATACTTGGACAAGGTAACCCCCAATACCTTAAAAGTGTTAACCCTTTATACTCAAGTAAGGTGACTCTTTATACCTATGAATGAACCTTTATACTTGAATAAGGTGAGTTCTGACATTAAAAGGAAAATACATTTATATATAAGTAGGGTGACCCCTTGTACTTGAGAGGAATTAAGCTTTTATAGATAAGAAGAATACCTACATAAGAGGAGAATGTCTTTATACTTAAGTAAAGTGACCCCTTTCCCGGAGAGGATATAGTTGTTATACTTAGGGAAAATGGTTTTCCAAAACCTAAAGGTAAATGCCTTTATACCTAGGCAAAATGGATAATTTGAATAATACATGGATAAAATGTATTTTTTTTCATGCCTTGTTAGGATATTATACAAATATTTTATCTTTTTAAACAAGTAAAGATACATCTCTTCATTGTCATTTGGTTTTACTTGATAGTAGTCATCCTTTTCTTAATAGAAAACTCCATGATCAAATATTCAGTGTTCACGATAGCATCAATCTTATATTGAAGAGGTATGGTATTATGACATTATAGGCTAAGTTTATTTTGATAACCATGAAAGCTTGTTAAGGAGTTATAAATTTGGGAAGCATACCAATGGTAAATGGTATTTCTAAGCCATCCTTAACCGACACATATTTTCTATCTATATTAATCGATGAGATTAAAAAAAACACTAAATTATATGAGGAAAATATTGTAGCCCCATATCATTGTTCTCCCTTTCATAATTCACCATATCCTTTCATAATTTAACGTAGATTTCCACCATGAGTTATTTTTCACTTTGATCATCAAAGCTTTTTTCTCCTCGATTCAATCCTTTTTATGGTCAAGTTGATTGCTAATCTGCTCTGATTTGTTAAACAATGACAGGATTGAAAAATAGAGGATTAAAGTGTAAAAGACAGGAAAACATTATCGCACCTTTAAATTTAAAGTGAAAAGTTCATTTATGATCTTTATACATTTCAATTTCTTTCATTTCAATCTCTTTGATTTTTAAAATTTTAATTTTGATCCAGAACTTTAATTTTTTTTATTTTTTAAATCCGAATTTAAAAGAGGACAATTATAAATATTACAAATATCCATGAGTTGGGTATATTAATTCTTTTATTCTTTAATAATGCTGAAAAAATATCATGGTGCAACTATTGGAATTAGATAAAACCGTTAAGATGCATATATTAGGGACAACATAAAAACTATCACTATTTCCATATAAAAACAAAAACAAAAATCACAGTTAAACATTTTATCAAACAATTAAGGTGCAATATGATACAAAGACAGACTAGTAAGAAGTTACTATAAAGTGCTTTTGAATTTGTGGTTTGACTAAGAAAATAAAAGTTCATTATCGATTTTTAATATTTTCATTTGTTTTCTCATGTTCTCTTGGTTACCAAGCATTAAAAAAAATAGAATTATAAATACATTATCACTTTATCATATCAAAATTTAAAAGGAACAATTATAATTTCTATAAAAGTGGAGAATAAAAAAAAGGGAAAAAGATCAAAAGAATGAGAGGCGGCTATGAGTGGAAGGCGATATAGAGAGAGTAAAATGAAGAGAGAGAAGGAAAAATATTATTCATACCAAAAACTTAGGTTACTTATATTGGATTATACGAGTTAGGTCGGGTTGAGGGAGTTTTAAAAATCTCAACCCATGATATCCATGTCAAAGAACCATCTCAACTCAAAAGCTTAAGCTATTAGGTGAGGTTTCGGGATATGATTTATATTATTCTCTAACACACCTCCTTAAGTGAAAACCGTTTGAGCTTGAAACTTGCACAACCTCATATTACCTTGTGCTTAATTTTTATCAAATAAATAGGGATAGTGAGATTTGAACTCGTGACCGCTTGGTCATCAAGGCTCTGATACCATGTCAAAGAACTATCTCAACCCAAAAACTTAAGCTATTAGGTGAGGTCCCAAGATATGATTTATATTATTATCTAAAATTAGGGTTTTTTTACTCATTATCATCTGTAATATTCATATTATCTAATTTTAATGAGTTAGGTTGAGTTAGATAATGCAAATATTACAGATGAATTGATTTTTTTAACACCCCTTGTACAACGTAACATTAAAGCTCCTTTTACCTGACAAAATGTAATTAATGACTTTCTTCTATTTTTCATTTCTAAAAGCATTTTTTAGTTAGAAGAGAATTTTTTTTATCATATTAATTAATACAATCAAAACTTCTTGTTATTTATAAGTTAACCACTACTATAATGCAATTGCTTTTAGATATAATTTAATTTTCTATGTTATACTTGTACAATATATTACATATTTTATCTGTCATTGTTGATTTTTATATATATATTTGAGATAATAAGCTATTGTATTTAGTTTTACCATTCATGGTACCTCGTACTGTATGTTTTATTTATAGATATTCTTATTTGACTTTATATTCATAAATTATACATCAAATATAATTGTAGTTTATTACAAATATAGATAGGCCCATGGCTTATATTAAATAATACTAATTACATTCATAAATTTATTTTGATTAAACAAATAAATGTAACAATGAGAATTCATAGTAATTCAATAATATTTATATAATCACAATACATAACATCTACTTATATGATTTTGCTTTATAATGATTTTTTTAACTAGTCAACAAGGTGAACATAAAGTATTGCATGGAGTAGAAGCCATCGTTGTATCTTGATATGATCATGTAATATTGAGTGTGATTGTGGTTACTTTTTAAAGTATTTTTCTGTTAAAATGCATCAAAATAATATATTTTTTTATTTTTTAAAAATTATTTTTGAAATCAGCGTATCAAAACATACAAAAAAATTAATTTTTTACAAAAAAAATTAAAATTTTTTGAGAACATGGTTTGCACCGTGTTCTCAAACGTTACGGATGTACTCCATCAAAGCAAAATAAGATTAAGTGGAATTTGTGGTTTAAGTGGTTACTTCATCAAGAAAAAAGATACTATTAGCATAAAGATTTAAAAAAAGATTTAAGTGGTTACAACATTAACATTAGTTAAGCTGTTGCTATGATTAATTTGCTTAATTAGCTCACATTTAGGTTAATTTGACGGTGGAAATCCTGCCACTAATCCACTTAATTGGACAAATCCCTTTTCTTTAAAACATATTTTTCTCAAAATCATATCCTTTTTCACAAATATTACCATGTTCTAATAATACTTATATACCATAAATTATAATTTGAATTCTTTATTTTTCAGAAAACATGCAAAATTCCTAACAACTATCGAAATCAATCTATTCAAGCATAATATATTGCACCTACAGCATTAACATTAATTAAGCTGTTGCTATGATTAATTGCTTGGCTCACATTTTGGTTAATTTGTCCAAATAACATATATATTCCAACTTCCAAGTCATTTTCCTTTGGAAAACTTGTGCATACTCTATAATTTTAAATAATTTAAACATATGTTATTTTAAAAAGAAGCTTGCAACGAATCTTTTTTTTACAAATAATAAACAAATAAAGACATTCAAAAACTACCAAAAGAATTTGACTAGAATTACAAAGTTCATAAATTATGTGTAATCTTGATTTATTCCATAAATTTTATGCCGCCGCCGCCTTGAGTGCCTTCGGATCCACCCCCAAAGCAATTGACTTTATCATTCTCGAAGCTAACGATGAGGCTCCTTCGATCCTAGCCATATAAAGTTAAAAGAAAATTACAAGTTAGTTTCTTGATGAACCCATAGTCTCATTGTAACGATGCTTTAAGCATTCTAAATATTTTTAATACTTCAATCCTCGTATTTCTTTTATGCTTCATTTCAGTCCACGACTCCACTAATTTAGGAAGAGAGAGACGATGGTGGGAAGAGAGAAAGGCACCAAGACAACTATTTCTAGCAGCAATTTGAGACCATTTATACAGTGAATTTTAAAATAAGTTAGTAACTAAATAAAAAATATGAAAAGAAAAAGGTTTCTAGATAGGAGAAAAAATATATGTTTTAAAAAAAAGAGGTCTTTACCAAGTTTTGCCTGGTCACAAGTTACACTAGTTGACTCAGTTCAACTTAGAAAAATTTAAGAATTTTATATTTTATATAAAAAAATTAAGAAACAATCCATGTAAATATAGGCTATACATGTTGTAAATAATTAAGTTTAAAAGATTATTTCAAAAGGTTTTTTATTCCACATTAGTAAGATACTATCTTATTCTTCTAAGTTGAAGTATTTAAACCAAAAAGATTTTTTTATCCCACATTAAAAAAGCATAACTATTATCTTGTGAACATAGAGTATATATATTAAAGAGTTTCGAAGCCCACATTGAAAAAATAAAATATTTTTCTAGTTTTATATAGTGAACTTTCAAAAGAGTTAACAACTATATATATATAAAGAGTCTCTAGGTATGAGAAAAAACACATTTGAAAAAAAAAAGGTCTCTATCGGATTTATCCAAGTCACCCGAGTTCCGGGTTGACCTAGCGGGTCAATCGATTTACCCCGGGCCAACTGCAAGTCCAGATTTTGAATAAAACAGACCAAGGTCTCAAGTCACCCGAAAAAATTAAAAAAAATATTTCAAGTTTTAATATTTTATATGAAAAAATTAAGAAATAATTCATGTGAATATAGGCTATACATGTTGTAAATAATTAAGTTTAAAAGATTATTTCAAAAGGTTTTCTATCCCACATTAGAAAAATATTATCTTATTTATTTAAGTTGAAGTATTTAAATCAAAGAGGTTTATTATCCCACATTGAAAAAACATAATTGTTTTCTTGTGAACATATAGTATATTTACTAAAGTGTTTCAAATCTCACATTGAAAAACATAAAACATTCTTCTAGTATTTATATATTGAACTTTCAAATGAGTTAACAACCAGTTGAAAAATATATAAAAAAAGGTCTCTAGGTAGGAGAAAAAGCACATTTGAAAAAAATAACGAGTCTCTACTAGGTTTTGCTCGGTCATCCAAGTTTCGGGTTGACCTAGCGGGTCGACTAGTTTACTCTAGGCCAATTGTAACTTAGATTTTGAATTAAACAGATCTGGCCAAGACCCTAGGTCACCCGAAAAAATGAAAAAATATATTTGAGGTTTCAATATTTTATATGAAAAAAATAAAAAAAAAACAATATATGTGGATATAGATTATATATGTTGTAAGTAATTAAATTTAAAAGATTATTTCAAAATGATTTTTATACCACATTTGAAATATACTATCTTATTTTTCTAAGTTAAAATATTTAAACTAAAAATGTTTATTATCCCACATTGAAAAAATACAACTTTTTTCTTGTAAACATAAAGTATATATATTAAAAGGCTTCAAATCCCACTTTAAAAAAGTAAAATATTCTTCTAGTATTTATATAGTGAACTTTGAAATAAGTTAGTAATTAATTGAAAAATATGAAAAAAGAAGAGTATCTAGGTAGGAGGAAAAATACATTTGAAAAACAAAAGGTCTTTGCCGGATTTTGTTAGGTCATTGAGTTCCGGGTTGACCCGGCAGGTCGATCAGTTTACTGTAGGCCAATTATAGGTTTAGATTTTGAATGAAATAGACTCGGCCAAGGCCCCGGGTCTTGAGTTGACTCGTTGGGCCGTGTTTGATAATTATGATGACAACCGTGCCAGATCCAAGGTATTGAGTATGACATGTCGGCCAAACCCATTGTATTAGATCTGACATGGCATCCAGACCCAATACCTAGGGTCTGGAGGCCATGTCAGACCAAAGAGAATTGGGTCTGACGGCTGTTTCAGACCAAAAAAGCCTTAGGATTAGCGGCTCTTAGGTCTAGTATTGATGCCTAACCTGAGAGTCTTGGGTTTGACGACCATACCAGACCTATAAGACTTGGATCAGGTGGTCATACCTTGACTCAACATGACCCACAAACTTTTGGAATAAAAATAGTAAAGACAACGCCTCCATACTCCTATAAACATCTACAGTGTGGTTCCCAGTATAAACATTTTATGTACATAGTACCACTATAGTGTTTTTCCCACTTGTTTGAAAAGTATAGTATAATTTCAATCTTTACATACATCTAGTTTTCTTTTTTAAACTTAATTAGCAATAATTTGATTTTTTTAGTAAAATTAATTAAAGTAAAATGATTTAGGTTGACTATTTAACTCTAAAAAATATGATTTATTATGAAATCTCTGAAGAACTATGTCCAAATAGTCAGGTTTTGCTATATAACTTACTTACTTATATGTTACAATTCTTTTTGTAACTTTAATCTTTTGGTGTTTTGGATTCAAACTTGAATTATCTTTAGAATATATAGTTGTTGTTGTTGAATTAATAACTCACTAAGAAGATATATATATATATATATATATATATATATATATATATATATATATATATATATATATAGTTTGAAAACTTGATTACTATTTAGTCAATTTTATTGGACTAAAATGCTTTGTCCTGAGAAATTAGATTTCAAATAAATTTAGCATCTTATTCTTTGAGTTCTTTATGGAATCTCTCAACAAAATCTCAGTTAATTTGATTTGATTTCTAAGTTCATTTAGAATTCCCACGTTTTCTCGTAACATTAGTCATTTGTCACTTTGAATTTAAATTTTAAAAGTATTTTCTTTAGGGTTTATTTGATGAATTTTTTTTAAAATTTTTATTAAGTCATATTCATTGAATTAAAATGATTATGTTAGCCCATTATAAGTTCATTACAAAATTTATCAAAATTATGTTCATGTAATAGATTTGGTTACATAATTCAATAAAATTTTGCACATGTTAATTTTAGGGTACTTTAGGGTTTAAATTTGGTGCTTTTTTTTTTGTAGATTTAATATTAGTTGATAAAAAGTTGCTTTCTATATAGTGTTGGCATATCATATAAAAAATATGTTCTGATAGCTTGGTTAGGTTTATATAATTCACTTATATTGAATCTCTTTTCTATGATTTCATTCATTTGTAATTTGGTTCTAATTTGCTACATCTTATACATGTAGAATTAATTGATAATAATTTAATTCTTATTTTGTCAAATTCATGGAATAGCCCACAAATCGATCATTACAGGTTTAAAATCAACATATTCATTGATGATGCAATCATTATAAGGACTTGGATGGCCACTGATCCTTGCTATTATTGTTTCAACACACAAATAAAATTATTTTTAATTATGAAAAGTATAGCTTAACGTTTTAGATTTTAAATTTATTTTTTAAAGGTTATTAGTTTGAGTCTTACAAATCTCAGGATCACTGGATATTTACATGGTTGTTAACTTCAGGACACATGAGATTAATTGAGGTACGCGCAAGCTGACTGGGATACCCATATTACTAAAAAACAATATTTTCTGATAAATTTAGCAAAACTTGTAAATTAATTAATGCCACGTGATAATCCATTTCATTGTTTTGTCACTATTTCTTATTAATTATTCTATTAATTTTAATTAATTATTTTATATAAATTTACTTAAATTTAATCAAAATAAATAATAATTAGTGATAATATAACATTTTGGAATCTTATATGTTTAATTATATTTTTATTAGAATTAAAAACTATAAAATTAAGAGGATCTTCACTCTTAATAAAACATCATATAAATACTTTTATATTGTTTTAAATCTTATTTTATTTTTTTGCCACAGAGAAAAGTATAAAGAAATAAGAATGCTTACAAGGTATCAAATAAAAATTGGTTCGTACAATAGACCAATCAAATTCTATATATGATCACTATCTAAATCATTACAATATAGTTTTCAATTTTCATGTACACTATACATTATAGGTTTCACATGTAATTAAATTTACCCAAGCTCGAATCCTCACACCAACACATAGTTTTTTTTATATCTTTTTGTTTGTATTTTATTGACTTAAAAAAATATATTAATCAATTTATATCGAAATCACTCCTATGTTACTCATGTGACAAACAATTCTATCAAAATTAATTAGCAAAGGGGCATATTAGAGTTTAAATTTAGTATATCTTGATTTAAATTTGATACATCCCGCTTAGAGTCAAGATTAAAGGTTATTTTGAGATTATGATGGTAATTATGGTTTATAGTGTTTTTTATTTATAGATGTATCAAAATAATATTTTTTATTTTTAAAAAATTAATTTTGATATTAGCACATTAAAAAATCTAAAAATATAAAAAAATTAATTTTAAATAAAAATAATTTAAATTTAAAAGAATGTGATTTCCCCGTATTTCCAAAACATGTACTAAAAATTCGAGGGGCTGCTAAAAAGCTCTGGTCGAAAGAAGAGAGGTCCCTGATAATATGAGGCTGCTACCCTCAAAAGGCC
>Ga0325411_1008514_pt1 | contig 11094 bp, 5 predicted proteins | sample PopdelMetagenome_13_FD_206181 | JGI IMG/M metagenome (GOLD analysis project Ga0325411, IMG submission 206181) | Populus deltoides microbial communities from Bellville, Georgia, United States - Xylem-PdIQD-R4 | ecosystem: Host-associated > Plants > Phyllosphere > Stem > Wood/Secondary xylem...
GACTTTCTCCACATGATTTAGCTTTATGTATAATTATTATTATTATTATAGAAACAGGATCTACTTTACAAATATATTCCCAAAGTGGTTATACCCTAACAAAATTAATTAAAGCTAAATCACAGGCTACACACACACACACACACACTTTACAGGAAAACATAGTAGATTTAGATACAAAAACACTATTTATTACAATAGGGAAATTATTTTTTTTTCATTGAAAAAAAAACCAAAAACTTATGAGTTGGAAGTAGTTTGGTCTTCTTACATGGCTCATTAGTCATTTTAGATTTAATTGGGGCTATATATGACTTTTCAAAATTTCTTTTAATAGTAAAATGATGTTTTTAGTCTCCGAGTTAAAAAACAATTAATATTATTGACCAATGTAATTTAAGTTTTATTTTTTAAAATACAATAAAAAGACAACATTGGCCTTGATATCAAGAAAAAATAAGTCATTGGTTCAGGGGTGTTTTAATCTTTGCACACATGTTTTTTTTTTTTTGTTAATCTTAGGTTTATGGGATGGAATTATGAAGACCAATACTTTAGGTAAGGGATTTTCTACAGCTATCAAGGATAATCTCAGGTACAAGGTGGGTAACAGTAGAAGTATACTCTTTTGGAGGGATTGTTGGCTCTCGAATAAGCTATCCGGGTGGTAAGATTATGGAAATGGATGAGCGGTGTAAAGGAGTTTGGCGTTGGAATATAACTTGGTGTCGTGAGCTTTTTCAATATGAATCAGCTATGCTGGCATCTCTTCTGTAGCTTCTAAGCATGGTTCAACTAAATGAGGCAAATGTGCATAAATGGGTTTGGAGTTACAGTACTTCGAATAGGAACTATACTGTGAAGTCAGGTACAAATTTGATTGAAAGCCATGTTTGTGTAAGCAGCAGCGAGTATGTCTCAAATGTATGGCTCAAGATGGCTCCCCTAAAAATTCAGATTTTCATGTGGCTTGCAGTCCAAAGGAAAATCAGCACTTGTTTATTTCTCTTTACTGGTGGGTTGATGTCTTACTCTTAAGCCTTTTATCCTTTCTGCAAAACCCACCTAGAATCTTCAGATCATCTTCTGGTCCAATGTATTCACACTTGGAAAATGTGGTCTCATTTTCTATCTTGATGGAGTGTCAAATGGATTATGTCGCCGTCACTAGATCAGTTCATTTATTAATAACCTTCTCTTGTCAAAGGAAAATTCCATAGGAAGTTTTGGATCAATCTGTCTTATATAGCTTGGGGTATATGGTTAATGGTCGGTTGTCGGAATCATCAAAATATAATTCTGATTTAACTATAAAAACAAAATGAATTTGTAGTATGATCGTGAAAACCAGGTCGAACCCAAAGGGAATTTTGTTTAATCTGCCTACAATATACTGAAATGAGAAAGAATGGAGGATTTGAATGAGAAATTCAAGAAACAATAATTCTGAAAGTAATAAATTGATATGTCATTAAATCAGTTTAAGGGTCCACACATCCATTCCTATAAATATGCTGATCATCGAAATAAAATAAATATTCTTTCACGTCAAGCAAATAAATTTGATATCCCTTAAAACTAAGAAAAATCAATGAAATTATGAGTATATTAATTAGGAAAAGCTCTCTAATAAATTTCTTACCATCAAGCGAATGTAATATTGAAAACAATTTTCATTTACTCGGCAGTAGTCTATGAATATAATCTGTGCATTTATTCTAAGCAAACGTTCAAAAGCTTGATAATTTAACTTAGTTTATTCTTCCCTAACAAATGAAGATGAGAGTTACAACTTACAACAATCAAATTAATTCTTTTGCTTTTTACTCTAGTCTCTAACAATAATTACGAATTGAAAGAAACTAGAAAGCATGCATGCCATCTCAAAACAATTCAATAAACTTGAATAACAATCAATAGCATAATTCTGAACAAGGAAAAATAAATACTTGAACCTGAATGAATTACAATGATAACGTTACTTCTCACAACATACTAATAGAGATGGTGTGTGTCCCTATTGAATCGAATTCAGGAGTTTAGTTCATAGTTGTTGGAAAATTGACAAAAGCAAAGAAGGAAGGAATATTTTTTGGATCTTGTTTCAGCTGTGTTCTGCTTTCTTTATCCTCTTCCTTTGCTGCCAAAATCTTCAGGATTCTTAGGCTAATTAGGATTCTTCATATGCTAAATTCGTTCCTTTTTATGTGGTCTTTAAGTTTGAATAAATCTCTCAGAATTTGTGTTGAAAACTGATTATACTGCTATCACAATTCCATTATAATACCAACTCTATTGCAATTTAAACTTTGATTTTGACTTGGTTTCTTGTAATATCCTACCATCCCAGCTATATTATTTCATTCATGACATGTTAAAGGATTGATTTGCACCTTTCTTGAGTCCTAAGCCCACTGTTCTTATGTCAGACTTTCAGTTGTATTGGGGTATTCAGCATTGATAGTTTCTCAATCAGATTAGGAGACCCATTTCGACTAACTAGATTGCGTCCAAATTTTTTCCTTTAAAAAGATTTTATCTGACTTTGAGTCCTTCATGAAAGTTGTAGTCCTGGATGTGTAGATGAATTTGGGTTTTTGAATCGCCTGATTTCGATATCAGAAGCTTAGGATATTCTCATTTGAATATCTAGTGTAAAAGCAGAGAATCCTGCTGTGAGAAAAATTATAACCCGAGTTTGCAGGTCTGATTCGAGGTCCAAATAAGGTCGGATTTTTGCCCATAATATCTTCCTGGAAATCTTGACATGTGTACTTCAACTTAGATTAAGCCCACATTCTTATTCTAGAACTCTAACTTGACAAAAATCATGTCACAAGAAGTTAGGTTCGAAACGTAAAATGCAGAATTTTTTATCTTTTAGTGATTAATTGACGAAATCTCTTCTACACGTCAAACTTATAAAAATAACTTTCAACTAACTCAAATAAATTCAAAATACCTTAAAAAAACATAGTGTAAAAGGAATAAGCAAATATATATATTTTGTACTTGTCAATTTGCGATAAATGACTTGGTGTTTGATGGCCGAACTCCTATCTAGGATAGGATTTCTTATCTCATTTTGCATCAATTGGTTTTGTGGTTTCGGTCAAAGAATGAAGAATTTCCTTACACGGGGCTGGACTTAGTTCGAAATGCTGAGGGTATTTTACTTTGGACTAACAATGCAATGGGGATCATTAATTTCTTGGTACTTGACCGTAGAGGTGACGACTTTTTGGGTTGTTATTGCATCTGTTTGTGGGTCTTTCATAGTCTAAGTTTATGGGGATCTAATGTTATATACACTGCTTCTCAAGACTTTGCTGATTTCATGTTATATACACTGCTTCTCCAAGACTTTGATGATTTCGTTTCCATGTTTGTTATAGAAGTAAGAGCAACTTTCACTCTCTTTGTTGTACTTTTATGTTTTCTTTTTTATTAATTTGTACTTTTTTTCTTTTGCAGTTTAATTAAACCCTCGATCATTATCCAAAATAAACTAGAATACAACCACTGCACTATACTTCCACTCCTAGTCTGCAATAGCTTCCGATCTTGAAAAAAACAGCTTCCAGTCCTATAAAAAATTGTTTTGTTGCACCCATGGCAGCTTCAATATGACGATGGTTTCTATTCTTAAAGCCTTTCCTTGCCTGTGGAAACTTCACCATGAGCCAAGAAAGACCAATCTTCCTAATATCAAATCCTCCAATGCTCCCCTGGAATTGACCCTAGGTTTAACTAGAAAACAAATTGAGGCCCAGAGAAAGTTAATAACCCAAAGAGCCTAGAAAGATAGCAAGAAACTTTCGAGATGGAGCGAAACTTGCAGAGGAACGAGCCCCAGGTCCAGGACAATTGAAAACTGTTTACTGGATAGGAGCTTTTTCGTAACAATCTTGTCACCTATCAAGTACTGGTAATTAAACATAAAATAAAGGAAGATTAAATTTTACAATTTCGATTTGACACAAAAAAATGTATATTTTTAAGTGTGTAGATGCTAGTTTAACTTGATTCTAAAAATGTTAGAAAAAGGATCCAGCAAGACAAAAAAATACCTAATCATTGAAATGCAACATAACAAAAACCATCTTCACATCAAAAACATTCACAGTTGGGACCAAAAATGCCATAGCATATAATCTTGTCGCTGCAATCACATCTCTCCACAGGATTAAAACTGAAACCTAGAGTAAGACAGTTGTAACATAGCTCAACATTTGATGATCAAGGGGCTACCACAATGCGTCCAGCAACTTGGTCAAGATCCCGTTGACCACTTGAAGTGATTCTCCTCCCACTATTACCAAAGCAAAAATACACACATCAGCAAATACGCAACTCTTCAGTGTATCTATGTTTATCAATCCACTTCAATTGTGAAATGAAAGACGGGGTAACAAAGCAAGATTTCATAGCTGAGCATATTTGATAGGCTGAAATTCTAATAAAATCTTAGAAAGCATAATTTGAAGACAAATTATAAAAAAACTAAAAGAAAAATATGAGGAAAGTGGCTCACCCCTTGGGGTCAATATCGATAATGTTCACATTCTGCAATTGTTGAAGGATGTGACGAGCAATAGAACCACTGCTCTTGCAGAAATGAGGTGGACGACTTCCATTCCTCTTGCTACCACCATATATCCTACGGAAAGCACCCACACCAAGGCCTCCCCTAATGTAAATCTTCCTTGCCATGGAGGCTGCAATAAAGATTAAATACCAAGCCTATAAGCAAAAGATATTAACTGTGCATCACAAACACCCCCAAACAAAACGTGCATGAGCTTGTGCCCACAAGGGAGAGAATGACTTGCCAGCTCTGACATAGTACCAATCAGGATCATATGGTGCAAGCTCCTTAAATTTACCAGTCTTCACAATATCAGTCCATAGTGGCAACTCAATCTGTTCATCAACAGAGAAGGAAAATAGATCATAACCCCTAAACCACAATCATACTAATGACTAAGTATATCACAGCAGTTAACAAGTTCAGAAATACAACAAAACAAGATTTTATCAGTCAAAAGTCACAAAATACTGACAGAAACTTCATAAAATGCTTTGATTTACGTCTCTATCAGTGCTAAACAAAGACTATTTTCCTTCAATACAAAAAAGGAGAAAACCAAGGATAAAGGGCTAAACAACATCAATTGAAACAGGTATTACACGCAATTCTCAAAACATTCAAGCCACAAACTACAGCTTCAAGAGTTTAACAACCACACCACTAAACCATGGTTGACCCACATGTATGATGCCTCCTGATACACTAAAACTCACATAAGCCTTCTAAAAGATGAACACAAATCACTTCTCTATCTCCCCTCTCATCATCATCTGCCTCCCAAAATTATAATAACAAAATCACTGAATCAAGTAGTGCATATTTTACACATGCCATACTTTCAATCATAGTGACCCAGTTCAGAAACAATCAAGGGTTAGTTATTAAACTGTTTTAGGACAAACCAAACAGCACCATCAGTCAGAACTCCGCAAGATGTATCAGCCATAAATATAAACTACAAATTCCTATGAGCCATAAATATAAACACACAGCTCAAGCATTAAGCACATATCACACAATTTTTAAAAAAAAAAAAAACCTACAGCAACCAAAACCTGCTTTCACATAAACCCAATTTATCAATCACTAAAACAACAGATCTAAAATGAAAGAATCCAAAAACCATGCTTATAATTTTGTGTTTGGACCATGTGCAACAAAATACCTTGCCAGATCTTTTGAGGTGAGCAGAGTACGCCTTGACGAACTCATGAGGAGACACGTCCTTCACAGATTTTGCTGTTGCCATTGTCCTTCAGCTACAAGAGAGCTCTTTTGATGCAAGGAATGAGCTAGCTAGCTCTCTCGCTACTCTTCTCTCAATAGGGTTTCTGGTGGTTGGTCTAGTGGGTATTAATATAGCAGCGGCTAATCTCGTTAGGGTTTCTTGATATTTGGGCTATCGTGGGCCTATTGAATGTTAATATCAGGTATTGGGCTATTTGGATTATCTTTAAGCCCAATAGTTAAAATAGACTCACTGTAAAAATAAAAAATAAAACCTCTAAACAAATAAGACTATGCTGCTCCTACGCTGTTTTTTTTTTTTAAAAAAAAAGAGTGCTAATATTTAATATGGATATGAGTATTTTGTAATTTTTTTGCTATCTATTTTTTAAACCTCACACAAAAAATAGAGAAAAAAATAAAAAAAATAAAAATATATAAAAAAAATACACATCAAAAAAGTTTAAAAAGAACAGTCTAATCTTGTTGGTGAAAGATCAAAGTGTCAAGTAAGAGCCGGTAGATGAAAATATCCAAGATTGAAAAAATTAGAAACCCAATTTTAATTGATAAAGAGTCCTAATAGTAAAAATATTTTATTTTGGTGTTTAATGACTTAATTGGAGTTTTGAAAAGTTTAATTGCATTTATTAATGACTTAATCGCAAAGAAAATTAGCTTTTAGAGTCAATTTGGACATTAATTGAAACAAATCAAAGCTTGAGGACTGAAATTGGATTTTGAAAAGTTTAATTGGTCAAATCAGGAGTTTAAATAAATAAAATTCAAAATATAATGAGCAATTAGAAACTTAATTGAACAATTTATGAATCAATGATGAATTTGTAAAAAATGTACAACTTCAAAAACTAAAATCAATGAAATCTAGAGTCAAATAAAAAAAAATTATCACATCTAAGCTGGGGTGGCTTAGTTGTAAACTGGTAAGGAGAATGAGAATTTGTGATAAAAAAGACAAAATGATAATTGTTTTTTTCCTTTCTATTTTGTAGTTTTTCTAGGTATGAGAGGGAGCTTTTTTTATCTCTATTTTCATTATTTCTTTTCTTCTTCTTTTCTTCTTTATGGATGAAGTTATTTTACCTTTTTTCTGCAAAGAGTTTTTATTTTTTTATCAAATGGTAGACCCATATTTGAAAGGAAAAAACCTATTTTTAAAAAGAAAATCTGGAGCAATCCCTATTTAGGCATGTTTGGTTTAGATTTTAAAAAATTCTAATATGGGATTAGGATATAAAAAAAATTGAACAAGGATATTTATTTTTTTTCTTCTTTACCTTTATAATTTTTTAGCTCTTTATTTTTTTTCAATATTTCAATTTTTTTCACTTTTCAATTATGCTCATCATTTTTTTCTCACACTTGATTTTCTTTCATTTGTTTTTTTATTTTTTCCTACTAAAAAATTAAAATAAAATGTAGCAATCTTAAAATATGACTTGTTTTTGAAATGCAATTGTAAAGAATCCGTACTTACCATCTTATATATCTTAATTTCAATACATTTTGAATCAAGATAGATCTTTTGAGTTATAGCTCTATATATATATAGTCAATAAAGCTCTTAAGTGTGGAAAATTATTGTTTATTAGAATATTAATTTTAGCATCCCATTATTATGATCTTTCTTTTTAAAAAAAATCTTAGCTTGATTATATTGTTTTGGTTTCATGTAGGAGCAAAAGGAATAAAAACATCATTGATCGCTACATAAGTTTAAGGTCATTATGCAATTGTTTTTTTTAAGCATGTGTTTGAATCATGATGGCTCTTTTGAGTTATAAATAAATTTATAGCTTTAAAGCCCAAGTAAAGAATTGTGGTGTATTAATATATTAATTTTAAAATCTTATTATAAGGATTTTTTTAAAAAAAATTATATATTGATTATAATATTCTAACTTCAACTTAGAGAAACATCTCCAATCATTTTGGTAATGTTATGCAAGTTCACGTCTATTATCACAATAACCGATCTGTTATTTTCACTAACATTAATATTAAAATTTTATAATCGATCAATTGAACATGGATTAAGACTTAATGCAGGTTAGTTGATTTAAACAAATTATAAACACAAATGTGTTATGATAAATGAGTTGGTATGTTCATATATAATAAAAACTACATGAAAATTGTCCAATTTCAAGTATTATCTTATGGCTTTTTTGTGCTCCATTTTTATAATTGGAGATACATTGTCATCAAATTTAATCAAGGTGGAGGTAACTTAACATGTGGTTTCAAAAGCTTATATTGAGAAGAATTATTGTATTTTAGTATATTAGTTATAAAATTTAGGATCTAGGACTTTTTGAAAGTTCAAAGTTTGATTATAAGATTGTGGATTTAGGCCATGGTCATAGAAAATAAAAAGTTTCTTAATCTTTTTTCATTCGCGTTACATTTCTATGATTGATCAATTAAATATGGATTTAAGAGTAAATTTCAAAAAAATTATAAACATACATGTAACTTCATAACTGGTATGGATTATAAAAAACAAAATCCTAGTTAGAAGTTCATTTATCAACTCTTAGAGCAATCCTAGCTCACTGCATTTGTTTTACTTTTATTATATAGATAAATAAATAGATAGATATTGATATAGATCAATATTAACAAAAACCTTATAAGGTATAGATTTTTCATTATAGCTTTAGACACAAATTACTATGAATTACTATATTGAAATACCATTTTGTACATCACTCCTTGATTTCTAAAGCTTTGTCTAAGGGTAAAATAGTCTTTTCCATGTGAAAAAATGGTCTTTGTCAAATTCATTGGGGGTATATTGGTTTTTGACTTTTTTGGCATAGTGTAATGACTTAATTACCTTTAAAAGCAAAATTTTAAAGGAAATGTATAAGAAAATTAAGCATAGAAATTATGAAAATGAAGGATTTGATATTTCCAGTAAGGGAAGGGATATGAATGAGGAGAAAGTGGTGGCAACAACAAGCAAGGAAGAAGAGGTGGAAATCCTTGATTGGTTAGCATTTGGAGCCTAGATTACTCTTTAATAAGGTGTCCTAACATCCATTTAACAAATTCTTATAATAAATTGTTAAATTTCCATTGATTTTTTCATCAAATTAAGATAAGGGTTCATGATGACTTTTGGGGAAAATGAGAAATTAAATTGAATTGATGTTTGTGACATGGAATAGGGTTGAAATGAGTTGAAATAACAAGTAATTTTGAAAGAAAATTTATAGCTTCTTAATAAGTTCGTGGCCTAACATTGATGTGGGAAGAAAATGAGTGTTTTATTTGAATATTTGACTTGATGATGTGTGTTTATATGAATTAAGATGATGAGAAATGCATGAATGAATAAGAATGAAGGTGTTAAAGAGGGTTGAGAAGAGTGTTAATTGATTAGTTAATAAAATTAGACAAACAAATTCTTAGAAGATGTTTTTAGCATTATAATGTATATAACATGACAATGAATTGGTTTGAATGAGAATAAGTAAAATTGGTAATGTGTGAATGGTTACGGAATTGTCGATGAAACTAGACAATTCCATCTTATAGTCTTTCAGAAGGAATTAGAATATGAAAATGAGGATAAATGGACTAAGTTTGTTCATAGAAATTATAGCATTTGATGTTATCTATCCAGGGGAGTTGACCTTTCTTAATTTGAAGTTTTAAAACTCCAGTTATGGGCTAATAGAGGGGGTCAAGATAGACCCTACTTGAAAATTGATCATCTTCTTGATAACGGGTATTTTTTTAGAGCTTTAGGAGTAGAATTGGGTTCTTCTCCCCTTAGTGGACTTATAGCTCTATGTATTATCTTTCCAAAGGATTAAGTCACGCCTTAAACTGAACTATATAATGTTAGTTATGGACAAAACACAAAACAGTGTTTGAATGAGCAATTATGCCAATTGTAATGTTAATTTGCATTTATGTTAAAGAACTTAAGGAAAAAGATTTAATGGGAACATTAGATGTAAATTTAAATAAATATGGATAATAATGAATGATATTATTAAAAAGAAATTGTATAGATTATTGATTTAGAAGGAATAAATGCTCATGAGTAATGACATGATATGTCTATTAATGCAGGGGGAGCAACAAAACCCAGACAACAGTCGGGGACTACCAATCAAGATTTTATAGCAAGTAGGGGCCCAACACCTAAGGCTTTTTATTTTCTACCATTTTAAATTTACTAGGTATATAAATGATTTGAACTTGGTAATCTATATATATGATTTAAATTTAGTAGTTTATGTCTCCGTGATCGGTATGAATAAAATGTTGTAATGACATTGATTAGCTATCCCGAAAATTAGAATAACTAATGGTATCAATGAGGTTCCTTTGGTACCAACATTTCAAATGACATTGATTAGCTATTCGAGTTTGGATAGCTAATGGTATCAATGAGATTCCATTGGTACGGACATTTCTTAAATTGACTATTCGAACCCAGGTAATTGGGTGACTAATGATGTTAGTAAAGATTACTAACATCGACATGATTACTCCTAGTTAAGGGAAAAAGGTAAATTGATTAACTATTTCGGGTCAAAAATAGTTAGTGATATCAATGGGTCGTATTGATATCGACAACCATTTCTAATGTGATTAGTCACTTCAGATAAAGAGGCTAATGATATCAAGGGTTCTTGACATTGGTAACTTAGATGGTAAACCAGATGTGGATAAAAATTGATTAACTATTTTGGGTTAAAAATAGTTAATGATATTAATCGATTGTATTGATATCCACACTTGAACAGAATTGATTAGTCTAACCCGGTAATGTAAGATTAATGATACTAATGAGATTTATTAGTATCAACAATTAACTTTCGAAGAATGGGAGGAAAAGTGTTAATTAGTTATTCTGAAAGAACAAGATAAGATAATGATATCGATAAAAGAATATAATGGTTTCAAATGAGGATTGATCCACAAAGAGATGACACTCAAAATCATTTTAGTCACGTTGTGATTTCTAAGATGAAATTATTCTCGTTAATTGATTAGGATATTAGATGGAAAATACATATTATAAAGAAATCTATGTCTAAATTTTATGTGTAAAAAAAAATGCCATGAAAATTATTACCTATCACTGTTATTATTGTTTGTATTACCTTTTTATATTTATAAGTAAATGTTATTTGTTGTTTTCAAGTCCATCGGGGTCACATCAAGAGTGATCTTAGTTTAGTTATCTTTTGGTATATAATTATATTGTAATTCAAGACATTTATATCGTAAAC
>Ga0325411_1008518_pt1 | contig 11091 bp, 5 predicted proteins | sample PopdelMetagenome_13_FD_206181 | JGI IMG/M metagenome (GOLD analysis project Ga0325411, IMG submission 206181) | Populus deltoides microbial communities from Bellville, Georgia, United States - Xylem-PdIQD-R4 | ecosystem: Host-associated > Plants > Phyllosphere > Stem > Wood/Secondary xylem...
CAAATCCTAGTGAATCTCAAAAATCCGGGTTAATCTCTCATACTCATAACATGTGAAATCCTACCCTCGGGCTCAGTTAAGAAGCTAATCAATTAAAAAAAATAAAGACGATAAAATTATAAAAAAAATAATAATTTTAAAAATTATCTCAAATAAAACAAATAGAAACAAAAAAAACAAGGACTGGATTTGATAGATAAAAAAAATTAAAGAATGATGAAATTAAAAAAAAATCTAGCTTTGAAGATTATTAAAAAAAAACAAATAATAATCAAAAGAAAATTGACCAAACATGATGGAAAAACAAATTAAAGAACTGCTTTGAAGAAATTATCACACACACACATAAAAATTACCAGTGAAACTTCTTTTTTTATTTTTTAAAAAATAATAATTCAGATCCGTATTCTTTTTATTTTCCTTCATTTTTTAATTTAAATTTTGTTTTTGTTTTCTCAATCTTATTTTTAGACTTTTTTTAATAGTTATTTGGTTGTTTTTGGACCGGTTAAATTGATTGGGTCACATTATTCCAATATAATTTAATTTTAAATCCAAACAAAGTAATGAGTCGAGCTAGGAGGGTTTTTTTATTTTGTTGATTTTTTCTTGGTTTTTTCTTATTAGTCGACTAGGTTGTCTTTGGATCAACAACGTCGACCAGGTCAAGTCAAAACGATTCAAGCACATTTTAATTTTAAACCCATGCTAGACAATAAGTTGAATCATAAAAGGTTTTTTATGTCAATTTCATTATTTTTTTCTAAAATTCATTTTTATTTTTATCTCGCTAGTCGATTGGAATATCTTTTAATGAAGCAAGTTGACTAATTAAAGTTGGGATAACTTTCATATTATTTAATTTTAAATTTAGTTTGAACAAAAAAATCAAATCAAAAAATTTTAAAATTGGTCCATTAAGTTAGATTGGATAAAAATACCCAAATAATTCTCTACAAACTTTTTATATATATATATATATATATATTTGTTAAGGTAATTTTTTTTTTATTACTTGATCCACCATGTAGCATGGTTCTCTAACCATTTAATAATCATTTAATGGACACATCACTGAGGACCTAACATGAGAGATTTGACAAAGAACTTTACTGACAAATGACGACTTAAATTGATAAAAAATAAAACATCCAACCGTGAAACTAAAAGGGTTACTTATTTTAATTTGCATTTATGACTCTGCACATAAACTCGTTATTATTGTAGGTTATAATAGTTAAATGATGATTTTATCCCTATAAACATAACATACTTGATATTGGAAGCGGGGGTATAATAATCTTTTTGTTGTTATCTGCATAGTAAAATTACTGACATACCATTGGAGGCAAAAACTTAAACGCTGACAAGTAAATTATAATAGTTAAATGATGATTTTATTTTTTTCCCTATAAACACAACATGTGATCTTGAAAGCAGGGGTGAAATTACTGACATGCCATTAGAGGCAAAAACTTAAACACTGGCGGGTAGGGGTACTTTCAACTTTTTCTTTTTTATGGTTGCACAGTAAGATTACTAAAAGACTCTTGAATTATAATTGTCTTTCCTTTCGGTAAAGGGTGTTCTTGTTTTTTTAATTTTTTTTTATAATTATCGAGTTTGAATAAGAACAATTTAATATTTGGCATATATAAAATATTATTTTATATAAAAAAAACGGTTGTATTTAGGTGCTCTTTTAGTCTTTGAACGATATTTGTAAAGTTGTCTGGTGGTTAAACTCCAACTTCCACAATGACATTTTAAATCCTCGCAGCAACACCTTCATTACAGGGATGGTACACCAGGTAAAACCATGTTAAGTTTTGTGTGAGTGGCCATTTCTTTTTTTTTCCCTTTTATTCTTTTATCTCCCTATCAGTTTTAAAGTCTTTCCCTACTTATTTTTAAAGCAATTCTTTGATTTTTTTTTCTTTTAGATATGATTTTTATTTTTTTATTGTTGTTTTTTTAAATAACCCATGGAATTAATTTTTTCTTTAATTTAACCCTGATTTATTTTTTTCAACTTTTAGATATGGTTCTCATTATTTTAATTGTTAGTTTTTTAATCATTCTCTTAATTAAATTAGCTTTTCAATTGCATCCCTCAATATCTTATATAATTCTTGTAATTGATTTTTTTTCAACTACACCCTTGATATTTTAGTTCATTTTATTCTATATCAAATTTAGTTTTTATTTTTTATTCCTACTTGTTTTGTTTTTAATTCTTTTTTTATTTGAATTTTATTTATTTATTTTATATCTCAATATTTTTTTAATCAGGATTTTATTAACTTTTTAGATCATAGGCTTGAAAAATTTGACCTATTTGATTTAATTTTTCTTTTATTTTTTTATAATTGATTTTCACAATTCCATTCTTACACGGGGCTATCTTGATTTTATTCTCCAGATAATAAATTTTGCATGTTAATCCAATTTTGTATGGGAAAATATTCTTTTAATTTATCTTTATTATTATTGCTTTAATTTTTTTTATATTATCAAATTAATCACGTTTAACATGAATATACCAACATAGTGTGATTATGAAAAACAACTTATTATACGCACATCCAATCCTCCATCCGTCCATCGGTCTCGCGTTGCTGTCCAAATTGGCGCCCTTCGCTGTGGAAATAAATTATTTTGTGGTCTTTTAATAATGTACGCTCCCTGTCCTTTCTTCTTCTTCACCCCAAAATTCTAGGGTTTCAATTCGTCCCTATCTCATTCAATTTTCTCCAATTTTTTGCAGTGATTTTCATTCATCCAAAATCAACATTCACCTATATTTACAATGTCAACCTCGAAAGCAATCCGTTCCTTAATAACCCGTGAAAATGTATGGAAACATCTCTTCAGGTCCGCAATAAATCATAATAGCCACAAATTCGATCAAACTCGATGCTTGAGTAGCCTTGCCGGTATCTTGAATCCATCAATTAGTAGAGGAACTTACAATAACCGGAAAGATTTTGATCTCGCATCAGGAAATTTGTATAATAACACTACTATAAAACGAGGGTTTCTTGGCTGCGGTGACGGTGAAGAAGGTGGTGTTTTATCGAAGGTTTACGAAGAGAGGCGCGTGTTAGGGTAATTTAGTTATTTCATTTTACTAACTCCTATTTTATTACCTTGAGGATTTTAATACTGCAATGCAAATTCAGAAATTAGTTTTTTTTTTTGTTTTTTATGATTGAGCTGTTTTGCTGTGTTATTTTTGTGGAATTTAGGTATTCTCCGGAGCAGTTATTTGATGTGGTTGCTGCCGTTGATCTGTATCATGGGTTTGTACCGTGGTGTCAGCGGTCGGAGATACTGAAACAGTACCCAGATGGATCATTTGATGCGGAGTTGGAGATTGGTTTTAAGTTTCTCGTCGAGAGCTATGTTTCTCATGTAGAATTAAATAGACCGAAGTTTCTCAAGGTAAACACATCTGCTTCTTGGTGTGAGATTTGCATCTAATTACATGTCTCCGAATGAGAATGCTAATTGTGGATTCCATCAAGGAGTGTGGCTGAAATTTTAGTGGCTCTTTTTGGCATTGAAGTTCAGACTTGCAGGTAAAAGGAGGTATACAAAATTAAAAAAAACAGAAATTTGCCCTTATGAAGGAGAAAAAGCAAGTTGAAAATCAATGTTCAAAATTAGGCAGCAATGTTGTCATCAAATAAATTTGATTGAACAAATGTCTCTAATACATGTATTGATTATAAGCAAACTTGCGGTAGTTTTTACGCTGCTTGCTTTTTGAGACACTTGAATTAAAATCTCGAGGGCAATTCTCATACCACTCACCTATTTAGTAAGAAGTTGCTGCCAGTTCAGGAAGTCTTTAGTGTGGAAAAGTTGCTGTATTAAATACCTGAGTTAGTTCTTATACTTGCAATTGAATATTTTGTTTTTTTTTTCTTATTCTCAGACTAAAGTTGCTACTATCATTTGTTTCAAGTCTTTTTTTTTGTTGATAATGTTACTTTTGACTGTCCTTTACTTCCAGACAACTTCATCAGAGAGTAACCTCTTTGACCATTTGATAAATATTTGGGAATTCAATCCGGGGCCAGTTCCAGGATCTTGTGAACTTTATTTTTTAGTGGACTTCAAATTCCAGTCACCACTTTACAGACAGGTAAAGATCTTATTTTCTTGAATTTGTTAGTTTTAATTTGAAATTATGAAGTTGAATACATGCTTCTCTTGCATGTTTCATTCACCACTCATTGTGCAAATGATTATATACATACTTTTTATGACGTATTTGTTTTTTGCTAGCAGAAAAGTTACTAAATAAATGAAAAATGCGGAATTGCTCCATTTGAAATTTAAAAGAGGCACGCGACATCTTGCAGTTTGGCTTACACTTTTACTAGACATTTTATCAAGGCATAAACTTGATTGGCACTTTTGAAAGATATTGAAAATGGATTAGAAACTAATTACTGATAGAAAAGTTACAATTTGAAGTGGGATAAGGTGGCATGCTATCAAAAAACAATCAAACTACACATGCATGCTGAATGCAAAAATAACTCCATGCCCCTTGTCAACACCAATATTCTCACTTGTAATGTGACTGATATCTAACTTCATGATGCCTGATTTATGCTTATAAGTGATGTTTAAATTAAAATCTCAAAAAGAATAATGTAGAATAACATTTTGAATATCTTTTGAGGGCATTATTCTGAAGTGAAACTGGAAAGTGGACACAAAATTGGATGAAAACAGTGTCCACTTTCCTGTAAGAGCTTTACTCTGTGATTTTGTAGTTGTCAGTTGTGTGAATGAGTTATCAATCTTTTCAGAAGCATATATTTCTTTGCACAAAGTTAAATGCACCAATTAAAAATAAAGTAATTTAGTTCACATGAAACTCCAATCTATTGTGCTTCTATGATGTGTGTATATAGAAATTCCAAAAGCATTAGCATACCTGCTCTTCAAAGAGGGGCCAAACATTTCAGAAGTCCCAACGAGCCTATTGTTTTAGTTTGTAAACTGTAGTTGCTGAGTAGACTTGCAATTTGATAAATGAAGACACAGTTTGATATGAAAAGGTATTTATTGCATCATTCTGTCTTTAGTAATTTCTCATATGGGTCTCAAACACTTGAATAGGAAATCTATCCTCCTTGGTTAGCATACCTGGTACAGTTAGTCACAGTCACTTAAGAAGCCTAATTTTGCCAATTGAAAATATTAAATTGGTTGGCATGAAAAATATGAGAAGGGGGGCGATTTGTTGTGCTAGTTTTGAGGAAAAAATTGTAAATTTGTAGATTGACAATAGCACTTTCATAATGGTTTGAAGAACATTTCTAACCTGAAATTGAAAAGTGGAAATGTAGCTGGATGAGAAAAAAACTGTTCACTCTCCTATGAACGTTACACTTGGCTCTTGTCCATGTTTGTAGTTTGGACACAATTGATTTCAATGATCAAAGGATGAATGTAGCCTGCAAAATTGACACTCTGTTTTTTATTTGGCCTTTTTTTCAAAAAAATAAAAGAAAAGGTCTTTTCTTTTATGAAATAAAGCACAAACTACATATATAGCTCAAACAAACAAAGCAGATGGAGGGAAGGAGCTGCTTTTATCATCGTCGTTCTCTAGCCTCCTCCTAGTTCTAGTTACACTACATCAGAATGGGATGATGGAGTTGTTATATGAATGGATTTATGGTATGATGGGCTGGGTGTAATTCGCACCAGGATTGTGTTGCCTTGAAAAAACAGGTGAAAAGATTGGAGGAAAATTCTGGATTGCCAAAACCTTTTGTTTTGGAATGACAATTCAAAGTCTCAGCCTATAAGTTGTAGATTGGGATCACTGTGGTAGTAGTGATGGGCCATTTCAGATTTATAAGTTTTAAATGTCATTGAAAAAGGCCAACCTAAATTGGGATAGGTGGGGGTAGTGGTGACTTGCTGTAACTCTGGATTAGTCATCTTCTCATAGCTCAAAATTCAGTCACCAGCATAATTTTACCATGTCAGCACTCATATATTTCTCATGGAAAGAATATCTGTAGCATGCTTGAGGCTTCAAGATTGTTTTACAAAATCTGGTATATCTTGATTTAGCGAGGGCTTTGTTTGACAGGTGGCATCCATGTTTTTCAAGGAGGTAGTCTCCCGACTGGTTGGTTCGTTCGATGAGCGCTGCCGATTGATATATGGACCAGGGGTCTCAGTCCTTGAGAAATCCTACGGAGAGAAGGCATAAAAGTTTCTTATAAAGCATGGTCTGATGCTGGACGTGGAGCTCATATGAAAATACTCTCGAGGATCAAATTAACATTCCCGTCATGCGCTCTGCCCTCCACGGAACACTGATCTCTTTATTGATCGTCATTCAAAGCTTTTTGTCAACCTTAGCCCCATTAGGCTTTCCCTTGTTTACTTTACTCACATTTTAATTAGGCCTTTTTTAGTTTCGAATACCCGTAAATGCATGTATTTTTTTATTTAATTGCCAAGTTAAAATACCATCTATACGAAGACGAGATATGGAATCTCGTTGTTTAGGTAAACTTGAGCAATAACTGTAACTGGATTCTTACTTGATTGGGCCTCAGTTACTCAATTATACTTCCCACCCCTCTGGCAGACAGCAACCTTTGATCATACGTGCATTGTTTAGCTCACGACCCCATGCTTGCCCTAGCAACTCAAATCAGCCTTTGATCATACGTGCATTGTTTCAAGGCTACTAGCTTTTGTTATGTCTTCTTATGCAAGTTTATATGTCCAGGTAAACAAGGGTCATTAATGTCGATTAATTGTTGGGTTTAAAAATTACAGTGATGGATTTTAAACCGATTCTGAAGCTGGAAAGTTGGCAAGTATGAAGCCATTGAAGGTCCGAATGGTTACTGCTCGTACGTTGGCCCAAGGTTTTTGAGAAGTTTTTCTGGGCTTGATCCAAGGAACGGAAAGAGCTAAAACATTAATATGTTTGGAACCAAAATTAAATTCAATTCCTAATCTATTACAATTCTCATACCACAAAATTAAATTCAATTCAAGTGTTTGGAATACTGTAAAAATAAATTGAATTAGCAATATTAACTATTTTGAGTTTAATTTATAATTCATTTTTGTTACATAAATCATTTGTTACAAATTACATTTTGGTCAAAGGAACCCAGCTCAAAATTTTTTAGACATTAGCCTATATATTTTCTACAGTAATCCCACTATGCGAAAGAAAGTGTTAGAAAATGAGGGAAAGAGACAGTGAAGAGTTTTGTAAGAAATCAAGTTTGCATTAAGGGTATTTTGAAATAATATTTTTAATGTCAATTCCAAAAGGATAGCAAATAAGAGGGTGTCTCTTCTCTGATTTGTTTTTGGTTATTTTTTAGCAATTAAATTTTATTTGGAATTCAAATAAATACACTTAAAAAGATTTTAAACTAAAAAATATATTTAACCCTTAAAATTAAATTGAATTATAAGAGTTCCACAGAGCTTATAAGGAACAAATTTCTTTTGCTCGGAAGGTGGTTACCCTCTCCTCAAAATCTGTGATGAGAGGATTGGAAGAGAACTGAAAGAGCGGCTGCGGGAGAGAGTTGCAGTAATGGATGACAGACTAAATATAAATATCAATTCATGAAAATGACATGTCAGGATTGGGAGTGGAGGATAATGGAAAAGGAGTGCATGGTGGCCAAATATCTTGACGGGTTCCACACTCGGAAAGGAAAACACTCCCTCATCAAATGATGGCTTCACCAATGTTTCCTTGGTGTCATCAATCACGGTCTCCGACTGGAACCAAACAACCATGCTCTTGCCCCATCATTCATAATGGTGTCGAGCTTTTCCTAACATCCTCACCCTCGTGTTCACCCTCACCAGCCAGTACTGCCTCATTTCCATTAAAACACGAGCAATGTTCTCGTTTTATAGAGTAGGGCAATCTACTTCATACACCGAGAAGGTAATCATTCGATGATGATGATGAGCCCACCTTCACCATGCATATGATGGAGGTCTTAGTGGAAGCAGTAAGAGCTGTCATGATCTCGAGACCATGCCATATGGTGATAAATGTCGTTAGATTCCCTTTTACCTTGTGGTATCCACATTCCAATAATTCATCTACTTTCCGGGATCCTCCAGCTGGAAATTGTGACGTGGCATACTGAAAGATCATGGTAGGTCCTCTCTATCTGGTGAATGCTGATGATTATATATCCCGATATTAATCAGAGTTTCATCTCGACCACAATTTTGTTTTTCCTACCATCGATTATGATGAACAGCTATAGAACATCTCCATTTTTTCTGCCATCGATCAAATCCAGTCATTATCTGCCGCATGTTACACAAATTAAAGAAGCCAATTATAACTGAACTTTTTATTTTTTTCCACTTCTTTCTTTTTCCTTCCTTTCTATCGTATAGGTAAGGAGGAGTTTGTCACACCCATCTCCTAATTACTATGGTAATGATGCATATTAGTTGGTATCTTTGATTATATTCATGCTTTTAGTTAGCTTAGTAAACCAACCTCTCTAATTACTTTTTATTATTACCTAATCAGTTAAATTTACCCACCAAATTAAACATGTATTTATAAACATACACAACCTGTTGTCCATTAAACAAGCTTGCAGTCTTGTCTTAATCATTCACTTATATTTCACATCTTTGTACGTAGATGTCTTCTTGATCAATTACACATTAAAAGAGTTCAAGCATGATATGTTTACACATGCATTTACATGTGTGATGATCTATAAGATGAAAACTCACTCTTTCTATGTGTGTGTATGCTCGTGTAATGAGAGAGAGAGAGAGAGACAGTTTAGCTAACAGACGACTGAAATTCTTAGAACTCCATAACTATATCAACGATATAAAGTTTTAGTTTTAAATCAAGATTTAAAAGGATACTTATTTTGGGAATCAACAACGGATAATTAGTTGCAGATTCCTTTGATAATTTATTTTTCAAGAGATAATTTATAGTTTTTAATTCAACTTTGGATTTTTTCATTGCTAAATACATTGCTGATATTAAATACACACACAAATATCCATTGCTAAATCAACAACTGGATTATTCCGTTTGAAGTAGTGTAGTCCAAGAACGTTCAAACAATGCAGGATGCATGCGTACATGTTCTGTAAAGTGGACTGATGATCGCGTAAAGATACCTGGAAACAACCCAGAAAAAGAGGGTTTGAAGATAGCCGGCTTGCATATATCAGATACAAGATAACCCCTTGGGAACTCAGAAAGGGCAGTTCATATGATTAATTCTGTTCTATCGGGTCAAAAAGAATACCTTCAATTTTGTTTCTTTTTATTCTCTATTTGTCTCCTTTTCACCCTTATTAGCTAACCTGTTGTTTGACTTAAAATCAAGAATCAACAAACAATATTGTTAGGAATCGTTATCAATTAAATTTCCCTTCCTTCGACGAGATATATGGAAGTAATATCAATCTCTTAACAACCTCACTATCAAACGGATATGGGTTTCACGTTAAAAATAATAGTTTACATTAAAAAAGATCATTGAGATATATAAAAAAAAAATCACTAAAATATTCATTAAAGTTTTTAGATGGGTAAACCTAATAAACCAGAAACTTTTCTCTACTAAAATAATTAAGAAAACTATGTACTATACCTTAAACATGATGTTGACTAAAGTATTTTTATAAGAAATATACTGAAATGTTAATATTATAAATTGAATCGGGTCAAATCAGATTAACTTATCTAACCTTACCTAGATCATGATCTCAACTGAGTTTAAACAATCTTGCTTTCTAAAATCTATTTTTAATTTAATTAAATGATTATAAAAATAGAGATATAATGGAAAGACAATCAATAAAACTATTAAGGACATATATATATTTTTAAATCAAAATTACCATATTTCGTTCATGTATTTTTTTTTCATTTTAAAAATAAAAATTATATTTTATTAGTAGCATGGTTCATTGAATAAAAAGCAACAACAAATATATTTTTTTATATAAAAAACCTATATTGATTTGAAATAAAAAGGAAATAACATATATATATATATAGGTACATAATAATTGAAAAAGAAATTTTTAACATTTCCATTAAAATTTAGAAACATGGAAAAATTGAATAATAATTAAATACCATGTTAAGGATTTTTTATAGTGTATTTCAATAAAAAATTTAAAAAATAACATAAAAAAGGGGTAAGACGCTTGAGCCAAAAAGATGGGGTTCATATGTCTAGCTTTTTTTTTTGGTTGAAATGACAAATGATATATTATCTATCATTTATTTTTATTTTTTTAAAAAATAAAGCAAACAATGCGCCATTTATCATGGCAAACGATACATTGTTTGCTTGCTAGTATTATAGTCACCAAAGTAGTGGTTGAAAAATTGGGCTGAAGTTTTTTTGGATAAAAAAACTATTTATCAATCTATTTTCATCAAAAAAATATTTAATAAATACTTTTAGAATATCAATAAACTAATTTTTTAATTCAAAACATCTCTAATTCGGTATAGGTATGCAAAATTGAATTTTTTTTTTCTCAATCCTAATCTATTTTTTTCGGTGAGATAGAGAGTCAAAAACACCTCATTTGAACTTTTTTCACCAAATAGAAGTTAAAATTTTGAGCCTATTTGAGATTGATACCGTGATTTTCTTATGTTTTTTTTTTTCAATTTGATTCTTTGTTTTTCTATTTGTGTTTTTCCACTACAAATTCAAACCAAGTCTTATTAAATCCATCTCCAATCAAGTTTTACAATATGATAAAAACCTTTAAATCTCTAAAACACATGAAGATAAGAGACTTTTTGTCACAAAATAGCTCACAACGGATTGCAATAAAAAAATAATAATTTGATGACAAAAAAATACTATTGTAATTAAAAATAAAACTAATGTGCAGTTTGGAACTACGTTCCAAAGGATATTTCATTAAAATTTATATTTTATATTTAAAATTAATTTTTTTATGTTATTAAATCATTTTAATATGTTAATATTAAAATTGATTTTTTAAAATATTTTTTAAATAAAAAATATTTTAAAAATCAATCAT
>Ga0325411_1008519_pt1 | contig 11091 bp, 4 predicted proteins | sample PopdelMetagenome_13_FD_206181 | JGI IMG/M metagenome (GOLD analysis project Ga0325411, IMG submission 206181) | Populus deltoides microbial communities from Bellville, Georgia, United States - Xylem-PdIQD-R4 | ecosystem: Host-associated > Plants > Phyllosphere > Stem > Wood/Secondary xylem...
TCAAGGTGATAAATCCACCAAGAGGATACACAAATAACAAAGAAAAGAACTTCAAAAAGGAGTAAAATCACCAAATAAATTGGATCGAGAAGACATCAAATCTAATGGTATAACCACTAGAATTAGTGTTAGTTAAAAGAAAGAAGGTTTTTAGGATAAAGAGAAAAGGATTACCAGTATGAGAAAGCAAAAATATTTCTATTTTTATTCTAATTAATTAAGATAAATGTATGGATTACATCTTTGGGGATTTGACAAGTTATAAGTATAGAACCTAGAAATGATTATTTTACAACTGATAAAAATAATGAGTTAAAAGTGATTAGTTTTATGATGAAATTTTAGGTTTTATATTTATATCATTTCAGTTTCAGTTTTTTCACATTCCCTTATTATTAGAGAATAATATAAATTATATCTTGAGACCTCACCTAACAATTTAAGCTTTTGGGTTGAATTGATTCATTAACATGGTATCAGAACCTTAATGATCAAACGGTCACGAGTTTGAATTTCATAATCTGCATTTATTTGATAAAAATTAAGCACTAGGTAGTGTAGATCCATGCAAGTTTCAAACCGAAAGAGCTTTCACTTGACAGAGTGTGTTAAATAATAATATAAATCATATATTAGGACATTACCTAACAGTTTAAATTTTTAGATTGAATTGGTTTTTTTGACATTTATAGTTATATTTTTTTATTTGATAATAAACATATCTTTAAGCTAGTTTGTAAGTCGAGTAAGACTAAATCTATTTCAGGATGATTTCAAGGATATATCTCCACATCGATGTAGTATATTTATAGAAATTTTTTTATTTTTCCTCATTTTTTGAACCTAAAAGGTTGAAAAGGCAAAAAAAAAAATTGATTTAGAGAATCTCAACTCATATGATAAGCATTCTATATTAGGTTTAACTACACAGGACTTAAAATGTTACTACATTTTATGGTTTAATGATCGGTTTATTCTTCGATGAGAAAAAAGTGAGGGAAAAAACAAAAGGAGGAAACCTTTTACTTCAAAAATAGGTGCAGGTTGCTTTTCTTTTCTTCCCGTTACAAGGATGGATGCCTTTCTGTCTAATCACCAAGGATCACAGAACTGAGAGAATGGCAAGAAAAGTCCCTTTGACCCCAAGTCAACTCCGTTAATTCTAAATAGTGTTATTTATTTATTACTGTTAACTAACTGTAGCATACAGTATGTGAGCTGCTGACCTCGTGGACCTGACAAATAGAAAGTGAAGTTTCCATTCGATAACCAAGAAAGGTCCGAAGCGGCGGCGTCAAAAATTGGAAAGGCCGCCCCTTGGACTGCCTGTGGCCGTGACCCGTCGACGGATCACAAAATCTTTGATTGGATATCCCTTTACTACAGAATTTATTATTATTATTATTATTATTATTATTATTATTTTACAATAAATATATTAAAATATATCTGAGAATATAGTTGTAATTGTTTTTTAAAATATTTTTTATTTAAAAATATATTAAAATAATATTTTTTTAATTTTTAAAAATTATTTTTGACATAAACGTATCAAAATGATCTAAAAATATCAAAAAAATATAAATAAAAAATTAAATTTTAAAAAAAAACTTTTCAAATACAAAAACAAACAGATAATTTTTATATTAATCAAACTAAACTTCAATACCTCATCTTTTGGAAGAATTTAATAAAAAAAATTAATTAGTATTCTCATAGTTTAAATCATAATAATAAGAAGAAAAAATAAACTTGAGATGACATCATCGTACACTGTGCAAGAGGCAAAAGGGTTACCTGAGTGGGATTCCATAGAAAAAGCAATATATATTTGTCGTGTAATCTTCTCTTATTTTCTTTTATATATATATATATATATCTCCTCCATTTGCGTGAAGGTCCCTCTTTCACGAGTAATAAAATCGGTAACAGATACCGTCCATTTTGCCAACGACAGCATGGGAAGATATGTTAGGACAGGTGACCGATGACTTCGAAGATACTGTACTATTTTTATATGCCTGATCTTCGGTGATTGGATTGGCCTCTACTTTCCTAAAGTGTATATAATATGACCCAGATATCTTACTCGAGATCCGGTTCGGCTCGGATAAAATTAAGAAAATAAATGTTAAATTAATGCGAGTGTGTTTAAAAATAAATAAAAATACATTGGCAATTGATAAAAAAACAAAGGATAAAATTAAAAAAAAAATTATCATACAAAAGAATAAAAAAAATAATAATTATAAGCCAAAAAAATATTTGAACATGCATGGGTCAATCCTCTAAACCTATAGGTTATGTAAGAAATGATCATTTTCGGTTCGGTTTGGTTTTTATCAAAAAAAAGTAATTAAACAAATTTTTTTTAAAAAAAACCGAAACCGAACTGAAACCTGGTCAAACCAACCGGTTTTGGTTCGGTTCGGTTTTTTTAAGACCAAAACTGGTTCAGACCGGTTTGGCTTGGTTTTTTCGGTTTGGCTTGATTTTGGCTCGGCTTGGCTCAGTTTTTTCCGATTTGGCTCGATTTTTCCGTTTGGCTCGGTTTTTTGCCAGTTTTTTTTGTTTGGGTTCAGTTCTGTTCGGTTTTTTTTATCTTTTAGGCTTATAAAATCAAAACCAAACCGAACCAGCTAGTTTTTTTAAAATTTTAATCGGTTTTTTTTCACGGTTTGGTTTTTTTGATTATTTTTTTCTGGTTTTTCGATTTTTTTGCTCACCATTAGGTTATATTATGAGATTGAGATAACACGACAGAAAAGAAAATTGAGAAAATCACCAAACCTATTTTTTATATAAAAAAGAAAACAATGTCAAATTAGGAGATGGAAAAAAAATAAGTACAAAAAAAACAGCTCTAGCAAAAATTTATCTGAAAAAACCAAACACATGTTGTCATAAGAGAAAAAGGATACCACACGAAATCTAAAGACGCGACGAGAGTAAATTTTCATCGCCAAATGATATTGTACAGGCCATCGAAGCGTGACAGAACCCTTCCACGCGCACCCTCATGCAAAACACGAACCTAACATATTTAAAAATTAAAAAATTTAATTAATATAAAATATCAATTTACCTCTTTACTAATCTTGTTACAATGCAAAACTCAACATGAAAACCCTAAAAAACCTAAATCAAGTTTTATTTTAAGAGTAAATTGATAATTTTACTGAGTCAAAAAAACATACTAAACCTCCAAAAATTCTCTAACAACCAATGATCTGGTTTTTGCTTTTAAGGAATAAAGATATTTTATTGTGCTAAAATAGAAAAACTTTTGTAACTACATTGAAAACAAAAATGACAAATAAATAATATAAGAAAGATTATTTCACCCCAAGATAAGTCTTGTAGGATAATTTGATAAAGATAAAATCATTAATTCACTGTTATATTTCACGGTAACGTAATTTGTAATTTTGTATCGTATCTTGTGCTTTAGGGTTTTTTTTTTTTTTTTTTCCTGAAGCCCCGTATATTTTATTAATATAGTTGTCTGTGTTGCCCGGAAAGGCCATCATGGGGCATCCATCGAATCCAAGAGGGATGCGATGCAATAGTTGGGTGGGAATTGCGAGGAGATTGGATTTGATTTTCTGTGTCCTTTCATTTCGGCAACAGAATCCACGAGATGACATGGCACAGCACCTCACCTCACCTTCTACGCTAAATTGTTAAAAACATGTTGTTTTTTACTTTCCCACGATCTTATCACCAAAATGCCATTAGTCAATTGGAATGGACTCTTTTCATTGTTTTATTGAGATTCCATTTTCCATAATAACACGTGGTCACTTTTCTTTGGTTTTGTGAATTAAATCTATTCTGAATATATTTTTTCTTTAAAATAAGAAAAAAAAATAGGATTAATTCATCTACTTATCTTCGACACGTTCTGTTATATATATTTTTATATAGTTTCTCACTCTTTTTTATATTTTTTTTATTATATTCTTATCACTTTTTGATTAAAAATGCCCCTCATTAAAAAAAAATAATAATTTATAAGAGATAAAAAATAATATTAACTAGTTTTTTTAAAAGTATTTCTTTTCAAATATTTTTTTGTTGGTATTTCTTTCGGTTTTCTATTTATGGGGTCATCTCAATTTCATGTCCTAGATCATGTGTTTGATTTGTTGACCTGGATTGACTACCGGATTTACTCGAGACTTTTTTTTTATATCTTTTTTTTATATCGTCAGGTATCTGTTCCTTGTATTTTACTGATGTGTTCGACCTTGTATAATATTTTTTATGATATGAGTTTATTCAGACAGTTTCATTTATATTTATCCTTTAAGTTGGCTTTTTAGGGTGGATTTATCTTTTCATTTATTTAAATAAATAAGTTTAGTAAACACAATCGAGTAAATATTTTATTTTGCAGTTTGTTTCTTGACTACTGTTAGAGACCTTTTTTTTTACATAAATAATTATTGATTTATTTAGTTAGTTTAATTTAAACTTTGAATTTTTCATGTAAAAAAACATTTTAAAGCAACCTGAATACCTAATATTGTTTTGAAAAAACATATAACTCGTAGCGAAGCGCATGTTGAATGGCTAATGAATATAGTGCATTTAGGGCAATGTTTTTTGTGATTTTCTATAAAGTGAAGTGTGTGTTTAGAAATATGGTTGAAACCGTGTTTTCTAAAAATTTAAAATTTTTTTGCTTAAAATTAATTTTTTAATATGTTTTTCTAATCGTTTTAGTGTGTTGATGTCAAAATAATTTTTAAAAATAAAAAAAATATAATTTCAATGCATTTTCAAATAAAAATACTTTAAAAAACAATCTTTATCACACTCTCAAATACCCCCAAGAATATTAAAATAAAAGATTCCAAGTTTAGGATTCCATCTTCCTCTCTTTTTATGTTTTTTTATTGCTTCTGGTATAAGTATTTTTTTTTTTTTGTTAATAGTTTTCTTGGGAAAAAGAGGCTTTTACTGTTGTGAAGAAGAAGTCAATGTATGCTTGAACTATTCCTAGTGAATTGTTATTTGGGCTAAGTTTCATGTTGCAAGCTTTACACTTTATTATTAACCTTATTTCAGCAGACATTTGTACTGTTAGTGAGAATCAAATGCTCTTAATTGATTTCACAATAATGCAGTGGGTCTAACAGCGATGGTTGATTCCATTTTGGGCCTCACTGTGTATTTTGGGCCCAACTCAGATATTAAAGCACTGAAGAAACAAAAAAAATCCATGCATCTTAGTCTTTGCAATTACTTCTTTGTTTGGTTGAATTATCTTTTGTCTCCTCCAAAAAGCATTTTTTCCAATAATATGTTTTCTTAAATAGGTTCCTCCTATTTCTCTATTTTATGCCTATTTATATATCACATAAAACTTTAAATAATATAAAACAAGCTTCTTAAATTAATCCTAACTTGTATAATTAAAAATAACCCCATCAAGTCAAGTAATTAAAATACAAGAAAATAGTAAGATTATGTCAAAATTTATCAAATTATTAAATCAAATTCTTAGTTTTTTTTATTTGAAATCATTGGTTATTGTCTTGCATTATATTTTCCTCTTTCAGACAAGAACTATTTATAAAAACTTTGTCATTCCTTTGTAATACCAATACATTTATATATAAAAAAAAAGACTAACACCTATTTTCCACATTTCTTTGGATTTTGTTTCAAGATTTTTCAACTACATTACTAAATATAACTGGTCAAAATAAAAAAAAACAAATAAAAAAAGATTTTAGAGTATGATGTACTATATTTTTACTTTCTATAATCACTACTAATATTAAAAAAGACTTCTTCAAACAAAACATTCATAAGTTTTCTATTCATGTCTATATTTTAATTTTAATTTTTATTCATATCCATGCAGATATAATTAAAATAAAATAAAAAATTGAGATTATTTTTTAAGGGATCCTTTGTTATACTCCTGTGTTATAATTGATCCTTAGTTATACTCCTATGTTATAGTTGACTTTTTTATATGAAAATATTTGCATCTTTTTTTTTAGAATTATTTTTACATTCATTGCAAGAATGAATAAAGTTTTATTTCTCCATTTTTTATTTTGAAAAAGGAAACTTTCTTATAAAACTATGTTTTACTAAATATTTTTAATTTTAAGTGTGCATATAAAAAAAATTATATAGTTCTTTATATATTATTTTTTAGAAGTTCTTGTGATAAGAAAATCATGAGTAAAGTTTTTCTTTTGTTATTTTACTTTGATTTTATTGTAGATTTGAAGGTTACTTGGGATATTTTTGTAATTAACATATATGAAATTAACAAATTGCTACACAACACTCTCAAAGCACTACCCAAGTTGTTCAATAATTAAATTTTATTTAATTTGGTTTTAAAAGTGGTCATCTTGATATCACAACTAGGTCATAGATTTTACATCTTGATCCGGGTAGGTTTATATAGAGTTTTTTTTATAACTTTTTTAATTATATATATATTTTAATTTTCATCCTAAAACATTTTATTTGCTAGAAATTGAGGTAAAAAAATTTTTCTTTTTATTTTTCTTTATGTAGAGTTATCATGTTTCTCATTTAATTTATTAAGAATTAGTTTTTGAACTTTTTTTTTCTTGTGTTTCTTTCTATGAGATTATCTTAATCTTATATTTATGGTTGTGAAGTTTGCGAGTTAACCTAACTTGACTGGATTTTTTTTTGTTTTGTTTTTTTTCAGTTTGGTCACTCAATATTGAATTGTTTGATAATTCTAGTAGGCTAAGATCATATTCTTTTTATCTTTTTTTATTGTTATTTTGTTATCAGTTTATTGATAATTGTTGTATTTTATAATTATATTATTTAAATTACCAATTAAACCAATAATTCAAGTCTTGAATTTTTCTTAACAATAATTTTTTTTATGTTGAAAAAAAAAAACAGAACTCGGGACAGAAATCTAGTTATAACAAAAGCTAAATGGTATGAGAAAATCACTATGGATCAAGAGACATTTTATTGTGGATTGTAATGATGATTTCACTTTTAATTTCTCATTTTTTTACGAGATGTTTTTTTGGCTTTCCTTTTCTTCCCAGATAAATGGGTGGCGCTCGTGCCATTAAGGACACATGCGACGCTTCCCGATGACCAAATCTGGTCATCCATTGTTTCCTTGGATGTGCAGCCGTACCCTTTCCCATATGGCGTGACACATGCAGACAAATAATTATTGGATTGCCGCCAGTGATCAATTATTGTATTTTTTCTTTCTTTTCTCTTTCCTGACAACTAAAGTCAGTGTTTTAAAACCCGGACCGGCCCGAGAGGTTGACCCGGGACTGGTCCGGGTGGAGGCAAAAACCCGCTCGGGAATTGACCCAGGAAAACCTGGTCGACCTGGAGGGTTGACTCGGGATCAAGTCCACCTGGTCAAACCCGGGTGAGACCCAGTCAATTTTTTATTTTATTTTGACTGTCATTAAACGACATCGTTTTTTGCTTTCTAAAATCCAAAATGTTGAAGACTGAAGAGTGAAGAAGAATGAAGCAAAATCAGTAACATAATTAATTCTTTAAAACCCAGCTGAGGAGCAGAGAGAGACGTCTGACTATTGATCCCTGTTGTTTCTATGTGAAAAAGGTTTGAATCTTCTTCTTTCACTCTCTGTTTTTTGTGGCCTCTAGTCTTCTATCCCTTTCCTGATGTCGAGCCCCTTCGCCCCTTAGTCCAGAGAGGCTCGATGGAGATGATTCAAATCAAGCGAAAGCAAAGGCATTCGTTGGCACCTGAGATGCTAAGGATCGAACGATTAGGAAATGAAAGAAGTCTTGCAGCTCATCTTGATTGAGACAAGTGCAAATTGCTTCGCGTTTTCTTTTCTTCTTCCCGCCCTATGAGCACAAAAAGAGGGATTAGTACTATTGACCCAACTAACACCTGGGGTTCCGTGCACTGGGAAAACAGCAACTTCAGTCATATGGGGGAAATAGTACTATTTTTCACTCAGAATTGGGGAAAACAACAACACCTGGGGCTCTACCTTTTACAGATTATGGGGGAAATAATGTACTCCACACTTTTTTGTGTCATCCTTTTTTCAGTTAATTTTCTGTCCTTTGCTCATGACCTGAGTTGTTATTGCAGGTGAATGTTACCATTTCACCTAGGGACAATTATTGTATCGAGATTGTTCTTCGCTGTTTGGCAGTAGAGGGTGATGGACTTGGATCACACCAAGTTAATGATGGTGGTGTTCTAGGTACTGTCATGGCAGCTGGCTTCAAAAATTAGAAATTATCAATTGATTATATGATGCTTGGACTTTTGAATTTTCCACTGAATATACAGTGGTGTCCATGCAATTTTTCCTTGTTTAGTTGAGGTATGATGTGAATGCGCTCCCAAGTGTGTGTTCATGTGTGCACTCATGCACAAATGTATCCATAACTATATATAAATGCTCAAATTTTGTTCAAACAATTGATTTGTTGGAACTGAGTTGTTTTTTTGTGAATGGAGAGGTATGAGCAGCTCATTAATTTTATGTAATCTTCTCTTAGCATATCTGCAGGTTCTTGGACCTTTGTGTAAATGGTTGGCTAACTAGGAACCCTTTTTTTTGGGTTGACCTGGATTAACCCAGGTCAACCCATATGACCCAATCACTTGATCGGGTCGGGTTTCAAAACTATAACTAAAGTGTACACTTGTTCTATTTATTTGTTGTTTGTCTAATCAAGCATGGTTTACATACTCAAGAATATTGGGTGTGACATGGTTGCTAGACCCATGCTCTTTGAGTTTGACAATCATGTCAAACCCAAGCATCTGGGTCAAAAAATTTAATTTTTTTCAAAAGCACAATCAGAGTGCAAAAACAAACATTGTCTCATTCAAGTAGGATTTTTCATTCATATGCATTAAAATTAATTGCAAACTTTTTTTTTGTGCAACTTATTTTATAAATTTGTTATACTGGAAGAGGAAAGAACTAAAAAAAAATGCTGACTTCTAAGTGATTTATTTCAAATCTTTAAAAATAAATTTTTCTTTTTTGTATGCATGTTGATGGAAATATTAATTTTATGTTTCTATCCAAGTGTTGGATAGTTTTTTAAAGGGTTCATGCTTTTTTGAATTTGAGATGTTGCATGATCTAATTGTCAAAGTTTGTTACAATAAAAGTTTATTTTACATTATAACTATTAGTATATACGAAAATTTGAAATATATGATTATAAGAAAAAACTTTTGAACTTTTGAACTAATACATTATGTTGTATGAAAAGAAAATATTATATATGTAAAAGACTTGTTGACCTTTTAACTATCTTAATTTATACAATTTTGTAGATGATTTCTTCAATAAAATCAGAGATTAATAAAAAAAATTAAGTGAATTTTAAGGAAGCGCATTGTTAATGTCTCAAAATAGAATAAAAAAATATAAAAAAGATAAAAATTATTTGGTTAAAAAATCAAGATAAAAATAAAAAATAAATATTTTCTTACAACAATTATAAGTGTACTCTCAGCCCGGCACGACGGGTCAACCCGGGATTTGGGTGATCCAGCAGAGGCCGGTAAAGATCTTTTTTTTTCAAATGTGTTTTTTTCCCTAATCAGAAACCCTTTTTTTTTAGTTGGTTATAAACCCATATCAAAGTTCACTATTTAAATACTAAAAGAATATTTTTTTTTTTCAATGTGAGATTTTGAAGCCCATTAATATATATATATATATATATATATATATATATATATATATATATATATATATATATATATATTTGTTTTTTTTAAATTTGATATAAAAAAAACATTTTGAAATACTCTTTTAGCTTATATCATTGTTTTTTTTTAAAATTTCTCAGGTTTACCCATGCCAGGCCTAAAAAAATACCAGACTCGTGCCTGAGTCAGACAACCACGTCAAGTTGAAGCGCCTTGGATCTGAGATTTTGAAGCCCATTAATATATATATATATATATATATATATATATATATATATAAAGTTGTGTTTTTTCAATATGAGATAAAAAAACATTTTGAAATACTCTTTTAGCTTATATCATTGTTTTTTTAAAAAATTTCTCAGGTTTACCCATGCCAGGCCTAAAAAAATACCAGACTCGTGCCTGAGTCAGACAACCACGTCAAGTTGAAGCGCCTTGGATCTGGGAACCACGTCAGGCTCAAGTGCCTTGAGTCTAGGGACCATGCCAAATCTAAGGGTCTTGGATCTAGCGATCATGTTAAGTGCTAAAACCAGACACAAGTTGACATGATTACTAGACCCAAATCGATCTAAATCGATTGGGTCTGACAACCAAAACGCTTAAAATATTATTTTTATTTTTATTTTTTTTTAAAAAAAGTTAATATTAACCCACGCACGAACCAATATACTTAATATAACTAAACGACAACATTTACCCTTTAACCAGAGCCATTAACCGGCACTGCAGCCTCTTTACCTCTCCCATTCCCAAACCAGAACCCCGAATAACTGGAACAAAAACAACTACCATCAAAATGGAGGAAGAGAAAGCTGCGGCGTACTACGAAGAGCTCACTCGAAAAGGCCAAGGCGCCGCGCGCTTCAAGCAAGGCCTCGGCTTCTCCGCCAATAAGGACGTCGCCGCTCCTCCTCCGAGAGGCTCAGCTCTCCCTTCCTCCACCGCTTCTTTTTTAAGCAATTTTGTTAAAGCCTCTAGTCCTACACAAGCTTCAAATCTTGAAAGGCAAGCTCAGCTCGAATCAATTCAAAACAAACTCAAGAAGAAACCCAAAGATGAGGCGTCAGAGAGAAGCAGAAGAGAATCGGGCCATCATAGGCATCGATCGAGGTCGAGAAGTAGAGAGAGGAATCACAGGAAGCGAAGCAGAAGCAAAAGCCGAGAGAGGAATTATAGGCGTAGAAGCAGAAGCCGAAGCCGAGAGAGGTATAGAGATGGAGAGAGGAGAAGGAACCGGAGATTGGAGACGAGAAGCCGAAGTCGTGGTTTATCGCCACGAGAGGGCAGAAGGTCGGAGAAGAGAAGGGGTGATGATGTGGAAAGGGAGAGAGCAGGGAAGGAGAAGAATGGCAGCATTGATTATTCGCGGTTGATTG
>Ga0325411_1008524_pt1 | contig 11089 bp, 13 predicted proteins | sample PopdelMetagenome_13_FD_206181 | JGI IMG/M metagenome (GOLD analysis project Ga0325411, IMG submission 206181) | Populus deltoides microbial communities from Bellville, Georgia, United States - Xylem-PdIQD-R4 | ecosystem: Host-associated > Plants > Phyllosphere > Stem > Wood/Secondary xylem...
TGGTACATTAGAAGAGGTCGTCGAATTGCAATATCATAGCGAGCATAATAGAGTGTTTTTATTCAAATGCTATTGATATGACACAATTGACAGAGGAATCAGAGTAGATCCTCATTATGGTCTCATTGAAATCAACTTAAAAGCTAGACTTCGCAACGTAAACGATATCTTTGTTTTCACAAAGCAATGTCAACAAGTTTATTACACATACACCCCTTCTTTTAGAAAGGACCGATCAAGGGTTGATTGGTTATCCATTTTAAAAACAAAATCCAGGGGTCGACCGTGAAAACAGACCAATTTTTTTTAGAAGGGGCAGGTTGCCCAAGATATTGTGATCGTTTTCTTTTTCTTTTTTTCTTTTTTACAAAACTTACTACGCAAAATCTTTGCTCCGTAAGCATTTTAAAGAGGGGGGCAACTGTCATAACCCATTTTTGGGTTATTCCCCAATTTACATTTTTTCCTCTCTTTAAAAAAAATAATAATACAACAGTGAAAGGAGAATGCCAGAACGCTCAGAAAATAGTCAAAATTTGGTTGAGGAGGTTTAAAAATACAAAAACTAAAATTTGATAGTATTTTATTGACTGATGATAGCCCTGTAGACAAAAAAAATTCAATTTGAGGAAGAAAATTCCAAAATTAGATGTTGGTGGACTCAATTAAATTTTATTAAAGGTTTAATTGAATTTATGGAGGGTTGATTGCAGAAAAAAAAGTGTTTTTAAGTCAATTTGGGCTTTAATTGGAAGAAATTAAAGTTCTGGGGTCAAATTATAATTTTAGAGAGTTTATTTGGTCAAATCAGGGGCTTAATTACATAAATATTGAAGTTTGATGGCCAATTAGGGACTTAATTGAAGAAATCCGAGACCAAGGACCAAAATGCAAAACGTGCGCAAATTGAAGGATTGACTTGAAATTTGGCGTTTGGCACTAGTTTTCATTTAAATGAAACGGCGTGTTTTAAGCAAAACGACGTCGTTTCATGCGTTTAAAAAAAAAGACGAAATGGTGTTGTTTTGAGGCGGCACTGTTTCTTCTTCTTCTTCTTCTTCTTCTTCTTCTTCTTCCCCTAGACGTGCAGCAGGGGAAGAGAAGTTTTGTTTTCTTCCCCTTGTCTCTTCCTCCCACGTGCTTTAGAGCCAAAATTAGAGGCCACCTATCTCATGATGAGATGCCAGAGCAGCCGTGCCCTGCAAGCGACGCCTCCATTGGCCACCGCTTTCGGCTCAATGGCAGAGCAGGCGACGTGCACCCCATGCATGGGCGGCAGTGGGACGAGGCAGGGTCGACCCCGCTCCCTCTGCCCCTATAAATAGTGACCCGAAAGGAGGAAGAAAGAAAAGAGAGGAAGAAGTGGTAGAAAACGGGGAGGGAAACCGAGAGAGAGAGAAACCGACAGTGTTGAGAGAGAAACAACCGAAACAATACAAACCAAAAACCGGGGATATCGACAGGGAGACCGAGAGAGACAGACGGGGAGAAGGAAGAGAAAGGACAGAAGAGGTAAACCGGCGGGGGAAGAAGACACCGACTGGTGTCTCTACACAGCGGAGAAGAAGCGCTGCCGCTGTCACTAGGCTTTGGTCGTACTTGAAATGAGTGAACATGTTCAAGAGCCTCAACATAATCCAACATTTATGCAGTCAGCGACACCTGTACCAGCCCTAACAGTTGTCGAACGTCAGAAAATCCGCGCGGCGTCGGCTGGCGATCTTTTCGTCATTATGTTTGATTTGATTTGTTGGAGTCGCCACCTAGTAATTTATCGAAGGCTACTAGGAAACCGGATGTACTGGTCTTGTCAGAGATTCGCGGATAAGGTACTGGTTGTGGTTAGGGAAGGTATTAGCACCTCTAACGCACCGTACCTGAGGTAAGCTGCTTCGCGAATTTGATGTGTTTAAAGAAGTTTTAATAATTGTTTTTTCATCGGATATTAGAAATACAACTTACGTATAAGTTAATAATTCTTGACCGTGATCCAATCAAAATATTAAATTCTTCTTTATTTCTTACAATTTTATCATAAATAAAAACTTCCATAAAATAAAACATACAAACACACACATACATTTTCACTATATTTTCTTTTCTTTTCCTTTTCTTTTCTTTTCTTTTACATCCACGTTTACAAAGCACAAATGATTCAAAACTCAACAAAAATTTACATCAAACAATTTAAAATTTACAAAACAGACCCCCAAAAATCCTTAACAGTGCTGGGAAACATTCTGGAACAGCATGAACAGTGGCGGCGCGTCTTCCCACGTGCCGCCGCCAATCCACGCGCCGCCGCGAAAGCGACCGGGAAACAGGGCAGTCAAGGTCGGCTTCTTCTCCTCTGTCTTCCTACGCCGGCGGTAGGGTCACCGTCACCTGCAACAACCAAAAAAAACACACAAATGGCAGTCGGTTTTAATTTTTCTTTCCTTTACAGATCTGCTTCTCTTTCTCTTTTCTTCGTTTCGGATCTGCTTCTCTCTACAGATCGGTTCTTTTCCTTTGCTTTCTCATTCTTCTCTATTTCAGGTGGCAGCGGAGTTGGAGGTGTCGCCGCTGTGGTCCAGGCGTTGATGGTTTTCGCTCCTCTTGGTATATCTGGCGGCGGCCGTGGAAGGAGCGCCGGAGGCTGGTCTGTGCAAAGGAGAGCTGGTGGATGAGGAAGGGGACGACGTCTGTGGGTGCCGCTGCTGTCGGTCGCCGCTGGGTTCTTCGATGGGAGGAGGCTGTGAACGGGACTCCTGCTGCTGCTGTGTGGCTTGATGGAGGGAAATCGGAGAGCTTAAGAGAGAGGGGCTCTCGGGTGAAGAAGGAGATGGGGCGATGGGTGTCAGGGAGAAGAAGATGGGATGCGGTGTGGCTGTGGGTGCTGTGTTTTGTGTGATGTGAGGCTGTGAGCGGCAGCTTGGAAGAAACAAAATCAAAACCAGGGAAAGGGAAGAAGAAGATGTGGCTACGGTGTGGAGGGAGAGGCGGCTGTGTTTGGGCTGAGGCTGAAGGAAGAAGAAACCAAATCCAGGGGGGGCGCCGTCGGCTGGTTTGTATCTGTGAATGGGAGTGGGGCGGCTGGTTTCGAAGAAAGAAAATCAAAACCGGGTGGGGGGCGGCTGTTTGGCTTAGATAGGTTTAGGGTTAGGTTTTCCTTTTTTTTTTCCTTTTAAAATTGCCCCCCTTTTTGTGTGTGTTGAAGACCAGTATTTATAGGCAAAAATGTTGCTAGGTTTTCAAACTTGGTCCCTCAACTTCTGTCTTTTTGTAAATTTTGATTTTGCATTTTGATTTTGCTTATTTTTTTTGTATTTTTTTGAAAACAAGCAATATCAACATCAACTCAATGAGGAAAATCAATGATTTTTAAAAATAACGCGTTAAAAGTCGAATGCGTTCCCATGATCTTTGAAAATTTAAATTCTTTTGAGACGATGCTAAAAATTCTAAAATGATGCAAATATATTAAAAAAAAGTATTTTTTTTTGGATTTTCAATGTTTTTCTCTATTTTTGGATTTTTCTGAAAAAATATCAAAACATGGGTCAAAAATTTGGTAGCAACAACAGTCATGGATGCATTTGCTAATGAGTCGCACTAGGCCAAGTCATCTGATAGCCTTGATCAAGAAAAGATAGCGGCGCTGAAAGCTAGAATGAAAGTCATTGAAGGGGTAGACTTATATGATCCAGTACGGGCAGCGGAGATGTGTCTAGTCCCAAATGTGGTTGTCCCGAAGAAGTTTCGTGTTCCTAAGTTCATCAAATATAGTGGAACACAATGCCCCATGACTCACCTCAAGTCCTATTGTAATAAAATGGCAGAAGTAGTGCATGATGAAAAACTACCGATGCATTTTTTTCAGGATAGCTTAAGTGGGGCAACATTGAGCTGGTACATGAGATTGGACAACACAAAGATCTGGAGATGGAAAGATCTTGTGGAGGCTTTTGTCAAGCAATACAAGTACAACATGTACATTGCTCCCGATAGAACTAGCTTGTCCAATCTAGGGAAAAAGGACAAAGAAAGCATAAGGGAATATGCTCAAAGATGGCGAGAATCAGCTGCTTAAGTCCATCCTCCACTTTTGGACAAGGAGATGGTCACTTTATTTTCCGACACACTCAAAGCGCCATATTACGAGCATGTGCTGTGTTAGTGTGCGAACGCATAGAGTAAGGCGTCAAGAGTGGTAGAATTTCTGCACCAACCGAGAAAAGAGGCTTCAAATGGAAGGAGGTCAACCATGTTGAAGATGACTACAAGGGTAGGAAAAACTCATCCCAAAAATACCACACTCCATCCCAAATTGCCAACATCAAAAAACCTGAGCCCTTTCAAGCCAAAAGCCAAATTGGAAGTTATCAAAGGGTTCAAGAACAACTACCTCTATTACCGCTACCCCTGAATGAGATGGATCAGAAGTTATTAAGCATTGGGCATGTAGCTCCCGAACCTCTGACGCCGGTGCAGCCACCTTACCCTAGCTGGTACAAGCCAGAGCTCACTTGCGAATACCATGCTGGTGTTGCTGGACATAGTATCTATACTTGCAACGTCTTCAAGAGAAAACTTTTGCAATTAATCAAGGCAGGGTGGATAGAATTGGAAGACACTTCTAATGTGAACACGAACCCTCTACCTAATCATGCTTGAAGTATAGATCAGAAATGCACTAGCGATGGAATGTCCGGGAAATCTAGAAGCACCGATGATCCAGGTAGGGTGTGAAAAAGGTAGCATAAATTTTAAAGGTCTCGAATCTCGACCATAGTTTTTGTCCATGAGTCTTCTACAAGAGCTGTTGTGGGGAAGCTAGCCTAAGAGGAGATTTGCCAAAATGAGAGGATGAAGCCTGCCCTATTATTGTCTTTTGTTTGATCATGTTAGTTTTTTTAGTCTTGTTGGTAATTTGGCTGATAATGCAACAAGACTTTCTCTGTCAAATGAGCCTCTCTTGTTAAATAAGATCATGTGTTTTCCTATGTTCATGATGCACCTTCATTTTTGTTGTCATTTCATGCAAATAACACACTAAGCACAACCTTCACCCACGAAACCACTGATGTGTTTCCCTTTTACCCTCTAAAATTATGCATCGATCATACATATTCACAAGGATTTTTGGGAATTCAAAGTTAAGTACAAAATAGAAATCATATTAGTGTTTGTTCAAACAAACAAGTTCTAGAAATTCAAGTGATTCCTTAGAAAGGTAACCATACACCTGGAAAACCTGGGAAAAAAAACAAACAAACAAACATACCATAAAGTGACTCCAAAAGCCGAGTTTTAATTGAATGAATAATGAGAAATCACTTTGCATACTCACGTGAAAGCAAGGCTTACCGATCCTAAATGCATGCATTTGAAATGAGGAAAGATCTTCTTTGATAATCCTTTCACGAGGCTAAAATATATTCCTTGTAGTCCCCTTTTGAGCCTAGTAATATTTTTTGGAAATAACCTTGGCTAGGATCACACCCCAAATTGGGGGCAAGTGCGAGAGACATAGAAAAAACCTCGACGATTGAAAGTGCCCAAGCAACACTGGGGGCATAAAAGAAAATTCTCAATCATCAAAGGTGCCCAAACAAAGCTAGGGGCATGAAGAAAAATCCAAAGGATCCAAAAATTTTGAGTGAAAAAACCAATACAATAATGCTCAAAATAAAATGAAGAAAACAAAAACAAAGAGAAAGAACCCAAGCCCAACACTGGGGGGCATGATAGATCATTTTGGAAAAACAATTTAAAAGACAAAAGGTAAGAAAACAAGCACAAATGATCCTTAGTCTTGAAATCCCTTAAACACCTTCTGAGCTTGTAAATATTCTTTTTCTTCATAACCAATAACCCAAGCCTACATTACGTGCCTAATCAAGCCCTTTCTGATCAAAGGCAAGCAATCTGGATTGGTAGGCAGTGCTTTCTCATGTGAACCAAATCATTATTCATGCAAATAAAATGAATGCTTTGAACACTGGTTCTTTGAAACACTCATATTAAATCTTAAACCTCTTTTACCAACCAAATGCCACTTCATATTTTTCACCAAAATCAAAACAAAAGGTTTTTCATCACTTCTGAAAACCTCTCCATAGGAATCACTTGAATTTCTTCAGAATGAGTTTGCTTTGAATCAATGTCAAAATGATTTTTGTGTCTGGAATAACTTTGAAATTCCAAAATTTCTGCATGAAAACAACTCCTTGTCAAACCTTCCTTCACATAGCCTCATCCCCAAACCTGAATTGAATACTTGAGTGCATGATCAAGCTGAGGGGCAATCAAAAACTCCTAGTAGGGCTGGCTTCATGATTCTTTTTCTAAGAAAAATGCCGGGCAAAATTGGCCCTTTGAGATAAAGGGTGGAGGACAAAGAAGTATGATGATATCAAGCCCTTCCTAAAGGTCAAGATCACAAGAGATGACTCGAGTAAGCAAGAGAGAAAAAGCCATCGAAGTTTACTACCAATACTCCAACTTTTGAGAAAAGAAAGACACCATGAAGAAATGGAGACCTATATTTATCAGGTAAGTATACATGCATATCAATCATAATGCATTGCTTTCATCATTGACAGATCGGTGTTACACCTTCTTTTGAGTGCGCCTTTGAGCTCTCACTTCTCAGGTAGTGCGTTTTCTAACCCTACCTCATTTCGAGTGTGCCTTTGAGCCACCATTTATTGGGTAGTACGTTTTCTAACCCTACCTCATTTCGAGTGCACGTTTGAGCCACCATCTCTTAGGTAGTGCATTTGCCAACCCTACCTCATTTCAAGTGCGCCTTTCAGCCACCATCTATTGGGTAGTTCATTTTCTAACCCTACCACATTTTGAGTGCACCTTTGTGCCCTCACTTCTCAGGCAGTGCATTTTCTAACCCTACCTCATTTCGAGTGCGCCTTTGAGCCACCATCTCTTAGGTAGTGCGTTTGCCAACCCTACCTCCTTTCAAGTGCGCCTTTGAGCCACCATCTATTGGGTAGTGCATTTTCTAACCCTACCTCATTTCAAGTGCGCCTTTAAGCCCTCACTAACATTGTTCTGGGTAGCTCACCCATTACAATGAGACCACTCTTTTCTTTTTCCTTTTGGGTAGGTCATCAATTACAATGAGACAATCCTTTTTTTGGGTAGGTCACCCATTACAACTCGACCATTCTCCATGTTTTTTTTTATCTAGGTAGGTCGCCCATTACAACATGACCACTCTTCCTTTTTTTCTATTTTTGGGTAGGTCACCCATTACAACTCGACCATTCTCCATGTTTTTTTTATCTGGGTAAGTCACCCATTACAATGAGACCATTCCTCCACCTGGGTAGGTCACCCATTACAACACGACTACTATTCCTTTTTTCCATTTTTGGGTAGGTCACCCATTACAACTCGACCATTCTCCATATTTTTTATCTGGGTAGGTCACCCATTACAATAAGACCATTCCTCCACCTAGGTAGGTCACCCATTACAACACGATCACTCTTTCATTTTTGGGTAAGTCACCCATTACAACTCGATCATTCTCTATGTTTTTATCTAGGTAGGTCACCCATGACAATGAGACCATTCCTCCATTTGGGTAGGTCACCCATTACAACACGACCACTTTTCCTTTTTCCATTTTTAGGTAGGTCACCCATTACAACTTGACCATTCTCCACCTATATATATATATATATATATATATATATATATATATATTTGAGTAGGTCACCCATTACAATGAGACTACTCTTCCTTTTCCTACTTGGGCAGGTCGCCCATGAAAATAGACCAGGGTAAGCGTGAGTGTGTGGACTGGTCGCCCTTGAAAATAGACCACTTTGAATATATGTAGGCAGGTCGCCCATGAAAATAGACCAAGGTAAGTGTGAGTGTATGGGCAATTTGCCCGTGAAAACAGACCAATTTTTTTTAGAAGAGGCAGGTTGCCCAAGATAATGTGATCGTTTTCTTTTTCTTTTTTTCTTTTTAAAAAACTTACTACGCAAAATCTTTGCTCCGTAAGCATTGTAAAGAGGGGGGCTCATAACCCATTTTTTGGTTATTCCCCAATTTACATTTTTTCCTCTCTTTTTTTCAAAAAATAATAATACAACAGTGAAAAGAGAATGCCAGAACGCTCAGAAAATAGTTAAAATTTGGTTGAGGAGGTTTAAAAATACAAAAATTAAAATTTGATAGTATTTTATTGACTGATGATAGCCCTGTTGACAAAAAAAAATTCAATTTGAGGAAGAAAATTCCAAAATTAAATGTTGGTGGACTCAATTAAATTTTATTGAAGGTTTAATTGATTTTATGGAGGGTTTATTGCAGAAACAAAAGTGTTTTTAAGTCAATTTAGGCTTTAATTGGAAGAAATTAAAGTTCTGGGGTCAAATTATAATTTTAGAGAGTTTATTTGGTCAAATCAGGGGCTTAATTACATAAATATTGAAGTTTGATGGCCAATTGGGGACTTAATTGAAGAAATCCGAGACCAAGGACCAAAATGCAAAACGCGCGCAAATTGAAGGATTGACTTGAAATTTGGCGCTTCGGCGCCAGTTTTCTTTTAAATGAAACGGCATGTTTTAAGCAAAACAACGTTGTTTCATACGTTTAAAAAAAAAAGACGAAACGGAGACGTTTTGAGGCGGCATTGTTTCTTCTTCTTCTTCCCCTAGACGTGCAGAGGAAGAGAAGTTTTGTTTTCTTACCCTTGTCTCTTCCTCCCACATGCTTTAGAGCCAAAATCAGATGCCACCCATCTCATGATGAGATGCCATAGCAGCCGTGCCCCGCAAGCGACGCCTCCATTGGCCACCGCTGTCAGCGCCGTGGCAGAGCAGGCGACGTGCGCCCCATGCATGGGCTGCGATGGGACGAGGCAGGGTCGACCCCGCTCCCCCACCCTTATAAATAGTGACCCGAAAGGAGGAAGAAAGAAAAGAGAGGAAGAAGTGGTAGAAAACGGGGAGGGAAACCGAGAGAGAGACAGACAGGGAGAAGGAAGAAAAGGACAGAAGAGGTAAACCGGCGGGGGAAGAAGACACCGACTGGTGTCTCTACACAGCGAAGAAGAAGCGCTGCTGCTGTCACTAGGCTTCACAGTCACCGCCACCGCAACACCACCGAGAATGATCACCAGCATCACCGTCAGCTCAGCCATCCGAGATGATCACCTCAGGTAAATTCTCTTCCCCCTCACGCCGATCATTATTCATCTTCTTACTGGCAGAACGTGCACTGTGCACGTTCTGCATGCAAGAAGAAATAATTAGCATGCACAGTAACCAGCTAATTAATTAACTGGTTCCTATGCTCATGCACAGTAACCAGTCATGGGTTTTTTCTTATGCAGGCCGGAACATCAGCCCAGCCCACGCGGCTGGGTTGAGTCCAACCCCCTCTTTTTTTTTCTACCAGCTGGAACATCAACCCAGCCTACGTGGCTGGGCAAAGTCCAGCCCTGTTGTTGCGGGCTAGAACATCAGCCCAGCCTTGTTAACTGAAGGCTAGAACATCAGCCCAACCCACGTGGCTGGGCCAATACAGGCCCAGCCTAGTTCGTTTCATTTTTTCATTTTTTCTTTTTGTTTTATGTTATATATATATATTTGAAAATTGTGATTTTCCCATGGATTTTTCTACGCCATTTTAAATAATATTGGTCTGTATTTTTATATCGTAAAGATATAAATCCGGTATTAAAAATACCTAGTTTTCAAAAAAAAAACTTTTGTTTTTATGCATATGGCCAAGTCTCTCAAAGCTAAAAAATCATATTGTATTTTTATACAACAAAGAAAACTAATATATATATATATATATATATATATATATATATAATTATTTTAGCATGTATTTTGGCTTTAATAACCAGTTTATCAAGTCATGAGAACTTGGCCAATATTTCAAAAAATCAAAAAAATATTTTGTTTTGTTTTAATGTCTGGGATTACGAATTTATACGTAAAATATATTCTCGATATTAAAAAGGTAGTTCTTTTATAGACATTAGGCCGATTAGACTTTTACCCCATAAGATAAAAACCTCCTTACTAAGGAGGGCTTTTCTTGAACCCTAAACAGACCAACATGATAAGACCTTAGATTTTTTTTTATCAGACAATAAAACAATACAGCTTGCCTTAGGTAGGGCGTATTTAGGGTGCTAATACCTTCCCTTTACGCAACCAATCTCTGTACCCAATCTCTGAGACTAGTTAGGGTTCCTAGTGACCAAAATACTAGGTGGCGACTCCCATTCCATTTTTCGCCGCTAAGAGACAAAAAATTCCTTGTCTCCCCATATTTACCAGATATATAACCATACATGAGGGTGGACAATCGCCGCGACGCTGCACACGTGTGACACTTATCATCTGCAACGTCTTCTTCCCCACCACCATATAGGTGTCCACGTCATCGGCCAAATCAATCGAGTCTTGCTTAGCATCCATGGTGTATGAAATAGAGCCAACAATAGGGTAATGTAAATGGTCCATCTCCTCTATCTTAACATGATATGTTTGATTATTTTTTCTCTGCTTGAAACAAAAGATCATGCTCAAATACATGAACAAAGACTTTACCATAAATTGTAAGGATGCATTATTACTTCCTTCTCAATGTTCAGATTCCGATTGGACCCAAGAAATGTAGGGTAAGATATCAGCTTTTGGCCTCCATACTGATGCTTTAGCTTTATTAAATGCAAAAGATAAACACAAGTTGCTGAACAAAGACTTGACCATAAATCTTAAAGATTCCAAGGTTCAATCATAGAAGGCATCACCTTTATTACTTCCCACGGTTCACATGCCGTGGGTCCAACCATTGATGCTGAACACGGACAAAGATAAACAAAAGACTTGACCATAAATTTTAAAAATGCATTCTTACTTTTCCATGGGTTCAATCATATGCATTATTATTTTTCTGTCAACGTCACAAAATCAATTCATTGTTGGGTTGTTGCCATTGCATGTGCAGCAAATGGTTGGCACCAACCATTGACTATTGGCAGCCACCATTGTTGAATGAGCTGGAGTTTGGCAGCCACCAATGTTGACAACAAAGCAAGAACAGC
>Ga0325411_1008525_pt1 | contig 11089 bp, 8 predicted proteins | sample PopdelMetagenome_13_FD_206181 | JGI IMG/M metagenome (GOLD analysis project Ga0325411, IMG submission 206181) | Populus deltoides microbial communities from Bellville, Georgia, United States - Xylem-PdIQD-R4 | ecosystem: Host-associated > Plants > Phyllosphere > Stem > Wood/Secondary xylem...
GCCAATCCCAAATCACAGCCGCACGCTTGCATTCCCATACACAATCATTCACCGACGCTCATTCCTCATCACCACCAATGAGAACAAACAAAATACTCAGAGCATGAATGACTTCGTCCCCTTTTCATCCGTCAAGGGGATGGATGGTCACCATTTCAAGCAACGTTCCAATGGTGACGGCCAAGAACGACAATAACGTGCTTATATCGATGGGGTGATTGGGATTAACCGGTAACAGTGAAAACTAGAGCACAAACCAAGACGATGTTCAGTCATCTAAACGTGTCACAAACATTAGAAAATTGCCCAGGTTCAACATAAAAAGTTCATGTTTTCATAAATCCGAGACCAACAAAATGACTAGAAACCATCAGGCCAAATACTACTGCTAGTTCATGTTTTCATCAAAATATTCCAAGTAAATAACTGGATGACTAGTACAACTAGCCCCTGAAACTCGTCTGAGCTTACTTCACCATCGACATTTAAAAGGAGCAGTCCATCTAAGAAGGCCTCGGCGGTTTTCACTGTAGTTTATAGCAGTCAGCCACTTCCAGACCGTGCCTGCATAAAGATAGAGCTTAATCTGAGTACCTTTCTAGTTATTGTACTGAAATACCACGCACACAACTCTGAAGTATCAACTACAAATTCCTTGCCCTTTTTTTTCATTAACAAACCAAGGGGGCACTTGCCTTGTTGGGAGATTCTGACCTGGACCCGGACCTTGATCTTGGTCTGGGTGTATTTCAATACAACAGAATGACAAAAAAATCAATTTACTCTTAAGAAAAGCAGCAAATAAAATGCGAAGAGAAGAAGCTGAAACGGTAAGCAATCTCCAATTACCTGGATGATTTAAGAGGTGAAGCAGATCTAGATTTTGACCTTGACCTTGACCTTGATCTGGAAACAGATCGTTCCACTGATTTGCTGCATAAAACAGAAAGCGGAAACTATCAATTTATAGAGAAAAGCTACTTGAGAGTATAATGCCAAAGAATAAAAAGCACACAAACCTCCGGTTTCTCCTTGAACTTCGGCTTCTGCTACGGCTCCGGCTCCTGCTCCTTGATGGAGAGCTCTCATACTGCTTCACCTTGACAAAACAGAACAAACAGCAAAACCAAGAGCAAATGTTAAGTGAACCTTCATTTGCAGCTGTTAAATTTTTTTCTCCCTTCATATGCAAAGCATCTTCACGAGGTTGATAGTAAGCTATTTTTATTCTACAGAAAAGCATGATAAGTTAAAAGCCTCATGGATTGACGTTTAAAATTTTTTCTACAACTCCAAAATAGAAGATGGAGCGGAGCAGGTAAGGTAAGGGATCCACTAGGTATAATTAAAGTGACGACATGGCAAATTTGCAAGCCTCTGCCAATTCTGTGTTCTAAAACCATTTTCAAATATATAAATTAACTTACCACCTGCTCAACAAATAAATGCTAGATTTAATTTGCAAGCCTCTGCCAATTCTGTGTTATAAAACCATTTTCAAATATATAAATTAACTTACCACCTGCTCAACAAATAAATGCTAGATTTAATGGTTACCCGAATATAAGCTCTGGCCCAAGGATTTCTGAACTCAGTATCATCAAGTTTCCGAATCTGAATTAACATAAGCACGTGCCAGCTGTTAGATCAGAGTACAGAGCAACAATCCCCCCAAATGTTTTTGTTATCATTGTTTTATTCATTTATTTTTTGGGAGGGGAGAGATTGAACCACAAAACAACTTACAGCATATTTCATGTCTTCATGGTTTGTATAATCAACAACGCCAAAAGTCCCTGAATGTTAAGTCCAAAATGTCAATTCAGTATCCGCATGAATACATGCAGCTCATGAGATATTTATCACTGTACGTTCCAATATCAGTATCCATGCATTTTTTGCAGCTCACTCAAAGATAGGATGTGAAATTGAACAACAGCAAGATGAATTGGGAAAAAAAATATTCCTAAAACAGGGAAAAGAATGGGAAGTTGCAGAGCATTCTAAGAGGCATACCATCACTATCACGAGAAACTTCAGCAAAACACACATCTCCAGCTTTTCGCATATGATCCTGAAATCAATTTATCACTCAGTAGCGAGAACAGAAACAAATAACACTCTCGTTGGCGAAGTATTAGAAGTTCTTTAAACCTTCAAATCTTGCCAGGAAGCAGAAGAAGGAAGACCACGAACAATAACTGCAAAACAAATATGTGCCTTAGAACTCTATCCAGGTAACGTGAAGAAAACTAAGAGTAAATTATATGCAAAGAAATAAGAGTAGTTTTCAGAACAACACTGTCCAATTACTGCTATGAATTTTTCACTAAGAAATAAATATTCCCCAAACAAACCTCGAAATTCAGAATGGCGTGAGATGCCAAACCGACCCCCACTCCCACCACCACCGCCACTGCCATACCCACCACGGCGATCATTTGATGATGGTCCTCTACCACCATGGGCAAGCTCAACCTGCATGCATAACAATGAGAAATAAAAAAGGCAAGCAGTAAACGATACAGACACAATTAGAACTGATTATTACCCTTAACCTACAACCATCAAAGTTATAGCCATCGCGACCCCTTATTGCATCTTCAGCATCCCGAGCATTCTCAAACTGAAAACAAAAAACACAAGTCCAATGATGAAGACCCCAGTTATGAGTGAGGGTTCTAGGAGAGACAATTAGGAGAGTTTCAGCATTTTCTCATCAAGTTGTTGATCCCCAAACTCAAACAGAAACACTCATGTTGCAATACAGGACAATGATCATTTCACCATGCAATGGCCCAAAAACACAATTTGAAGTGCTCTTCTTCTTTCCAAGTAGAAAATACAACAATGCTACCTTGCTCCATATGTTGCCGAGATCAAATGTAGTGAGGGCTTTACCTCGACAAAACAATAACAAGGGGGGCGAGGTGGAATCTTCAATTCAACATCCAGGATACGGCCATACTACAAAAATAAATAACAAAAATCTGTAAGCTTAGCCATAGTAAACCACTGGGAAGCTGCATAACATATACAAACCATGTCATATACAATCTACAAATGGTCCAGTAATAGCTATTTCACTGTGCTATAATGCAAATGACACAAGCATTGCGTAAGTGACACACACACACGCACACTCACTCTATTCAGCCTCAGGGCAGTACATGAACAAGCAAAGCAATGCTTGTTTTTTTCTTCAATATTTGATTCCCCTGATTGGAAGCACAGATGTGCCTGTGTGGACTTTTAATATGTTTTGAAATGAGGATGGAATGCCAGAAACAAATAAGATTGCTTATGGAAATAATATTAAATAGCAAGCAGGCATGTACATAATTAATAGTACATAAAAGTAGCCATTATTTCTGAGGTCAATAACAATGATAAGGGTGAATACACAACTCACTGAAAATGAACAAATCTCTGCAAACCTTGTAAAATATTTAAAACATTTAAACGTCACATGAAAACATTTAAAACAAACCTTGTAAAATAAATCTTCAATTTCTGATTCTCTTATATCTGCAGGCAAATTGCCAACATAGATTGTACGAGAAAAGCGACCACTCATTTTTAGTACCAGAAGAGTACAGCAAAGCTTTCACTGCACAATGCAAATGAATTGCATAAATAAAGAAACATTTTCAGAAACAAAAAGGCTCCATGTACTTATGTTCCATTTATCATCAGCATGTACTCTGACGATAACAAAAGTATGTCAAAACCAAAAACTATGAAGCAAACCAAGTGAGCAATACTCAATGTGGGCGGTGCTCCACAAGCTCCATTGCTCATTTGCTCCAAGATGCTCCAAAGCTATAACAAAATTGGAAATATATATTTGGTCTCCTCATCATTCCACAATTTTTTTGTAGATGTATAGCTCTTCCGAAGGTGAGAAACAATCTCCAGTTATAAAAAATAATACTCATAAGTCCACTCCACCCTGATTTTCCCACTCCCTCTCTATATCACTGTGCATGATTGCACAGCTCAAATGTGTCCAAGCGCTTGTCATCTATCATAAAGAAAGCATTTGTGTTATGATATCAAGTAACATATATTTATTTACTTACCTTACTCAGCTCACTTTTTTTCTAACAGAATTGATAAAAACAACCCTCTGAAATACAAATACACCCCCAAGTTCCCCTTCTTTTGTCAAAAAACGCAAACTTTGCAAGTTGCCCTCGGGTCAAGGCTGGGGGCATCTGTCTTTCACGCCACTTTTTAAAACCTTTTCCGTTCCCTGATTGAATTCACCGACTTAAGAATTCATCAAGTCAGTTACTGACTCAAACCCCCCCGCAAAAAAAAAAAAAAAAAACAGCCAGCCAACAACTAATCTAAATAGCCATTAGAGACCATTAACACTCCATTTGAAAACTTCCTTATTCTTGTTAGTTAGCACGTCCTAAGCTCTTCTTCGTTACATCAAGTAAAAAAGATTGTCTCTCAGCCCACATCACTATACACATTTCGCAACCCCAACAATTCGCAACCCCAACAATAAAAGTAACACAAGCGAGAATTAGCGGAGTGTTTGAAAATGCTAATGTTAGCCTCTCATCATCAATTTCAAACAATTCGTTTCCTTTAATAATAATAATAATATTAATTAAAGTAGATTAATTTTCTCAATATTTAAAATGTATAAATAAATACTGTTGGAGAACACTAGATCAATAAAAACCAGTAATTACAGTTGCTTAATCGCAGTTATTAAGCAAGAATTCAATTAATTGCTGTAATCTCCAAGTCCTGGAAGTTGTTAGGGTTTAGAAATCAAATCTTGAAACCCTAACATGAACATGAAGAAATTAGAGAAAGAGAGGAGCTATGTTGTTGTTAACTATACCGAGAGAGAAACGGATGCCGAAGACGAAGCGAGCCGATGAGTTTGGAGAAAGAGCGAGGAAGGACGGAATGACGGACTGAGGTGGAAGATAGCTAGGGTTTCTTACTGTTCCTTCCCTCAAAGCTTGAAACTTCGGGCCGATGCTGCGTTTTGGCTATACTCCCACGCTTCCACTTTGTAGTGTAGTGACTGTAGTCTTGCAACTTCAAAACCGACCCGAACCGTGTTTTTTCGGTTCAGTAAGAGGCCCAATCGGCTTCTGAGTTATAACTATAAGATATATATTTGAGTTTTTTATTTTTTGGTGTGTGTGTGTATATATATATATATATCACTGGAATAAAAGAATAAAATAGTTATCACTATTTATTATTTACTCATATATATATATATAACTATTTTATTCTTTTATATATATATATATATAAAAGAATAAAATAGTTATATATATATATATATGAGTAAATAATAAATAGTGATAACTATTTTATTCTTTTATTCCAGTGATGTTCGATTTTTTAATCTTAAGAATTAATATCTTTTAGCCTCAGTTTTTAATTTAAATAATTATATTCTTATGTATGAAATAACATCAATATAATTATTATCTTACATTAATATTTTGGAAAAACACTGATAATATAAAAAAAAACATTAATTAAAAATGATTTATAAAATTTATAAAAAAATTAAATATTTAATAATAAACAACAAAATCCCGTTTGCTTACGAGATGCGCGCAGCTTGTAAATAAACACACACACAGTTTTAAAATCGTATCTGAGTAGTTAACAACAATTCAGAACAATGTTGAACACACACACACACACACACACATATATTGGCATCCTTCCTGCTTGCGCGGAATGCTTTTGATCTGCGCAAAAGGCCATTAAGAGAGAAGCATATCCTGATAATATTGGATAGTATTTGACTATTTGGTCAAGACTTGATCTTAAGAAAGTAGGGATTGTTTCTGGATGTGATCATCATGATGATGGTACTTGTAAAATTATTCAGACACCCTGAAGCCCAGATGCATGTATTGAAATGGGCTCCAAGAAAGATTTTCTCGTTGGCGTCTTGTCAGACTGGGAGGCAAAGAATCTCTTTCAAGAAGATGGCAAGCCTACACATGCATTAAACCAAGATGATGTGTAGGCTTGCCGATTCTGATTCCTTTGGTTGGGTTTGCTGCAGAGGTTTCTCTCTTCTTTGCTTTTGAACTAGAGAAATAGCTCTTTATTAGCGGTTTCTGATATGATTAGAGCAACCAGGCAAGGCAAGAATGATATCGGTTTTTTTATTTTAGTATTTCTGATGTGTTAATATTAAAAATAAAATTTAAAAAATAAAAAAATCCATTTTTAAATAAAAATATATTTTAAAAAACAATTATTATCGATATTCCAAACACCCCATAATCATATTCAGGATTGAGGTGAGAGTTTATCCTACTAAACCTAACACATTAGCAGTCTCAAACCAACCTAAAATGTGCATATATGTTTTGGTGCTTGTGATGGTATACCAAAGAATTTTTTGAAAAAAAAAACAGATAAAAAGTTCTCCACCCAAGCTGCTGGAATTTTCTAGCAGAAGTTCATCCCAAATCCATCCATGTTGTCTCAGTCTAACCAATCTTACCCGACATGCTTTTCTACTTTTTTGGGTTTCCATGAGCTGTTCTTACAAACTTCTCATACTGGTTTTTTCTATGCAGGGCAATTACCTTTTTCTACCTTAATAGTAGACCATCATCAACATTTTTCATCAACAGTATGCATGCACAACAACCATGGCACCAAGAGCTACCATGCCCAGCTAAAATCAATTTTTTCGTCAGTGATATAATCTCTTTTTCCTGAAGAAATTCCAAAGGTTTAGATATATAAATACACCCAGTAACCCATGTAAGAGATAATTTAAGTCAATCATAACATCGCCATTAATACAATAGAGAGCAATTTGCAGAATGAAAAGCCAGCCAAAAACTATGAAGCCAAAGCCAACCAAAGGCCATAAAATCCAGTCAAAGGCCATGAAAACCAGGCCAAATACACACTTCCTAGCCCTCATTTTATTTTTTCTTTTCTTTTCCTTTATATTTTTCCTTTTCTCTTTACACATACCAGCTTAAGCATTGAAAAAGTTCTATGTTCATGAGGCATCTTAATTTTTCGGATCAGTCAAGCCCCAACTCAACCATGAAAATCCTAATTTTTGTATGAAGGTTTTTTGACTGCATCATCAACTTATATAATTTATCCTTCAAAGAAGATGACATCTACCTTCTGCCTACCAATTAACTGATTGCAATAATTTAGATTTTAGAACAATATGGAAAGGTATATTATCATACTACCTGTCATAGGATGAAATCTTGATTGATGGCCCTTCTCATTCATTTGGGCGGCGGAATATAGGGTGGCCTTCTTCGATTATACAACTGGGAAGCCAATATGGAAGACAAGGAGGGACCCTAGAATATGACTCAGAAATCATTATTCACCTCAAACAACCATAGCTATACCCCATGAAGGAATGAAGCTAAAACACACGATGTTACAAGTCACTATCAGCCGTTATACCTTGATGAGGATAATCCCTTTTTAATATCTTTAAACCAGGACAAGTGGATGATTTTGTTCACTTGTGGACAAATAACACACTATCAAGTTCAGTATACATGATAGGTGGTGGAACGGAGTCGTCTATTTAGCAAACTCTTCCAACATTTACCTTAGCAGTAAGGAACTTTTCTTCTGCAGTTCAGCTCTTGTTCTTCTTTGTCCGCTTTAATGGGTTCTTACTGCTGCTTCTCGTTGTTATTCTCAGCAACTATTGTAGTGTTTCTAGCATATCCAATTTTAGCTGACGGGAAGAAGCAGATAACTGGACCTGCAGTTACAGTGACCAAACATCTTTTCTTCTCAGATTTTAGGCTAGATGATCCCAAAATTGTACATGAGGTTAAGCTTTTAGGTGGTGCCAGGTTTTCAGATGAAAAGGGAGCTATCCAAATTCCTGACGAATCCCAGTTAGATCTGAGACATCAAGCAGGACGAGCCATCTATGCTTATCCTATCCGTATGCTTGATCCGCTCACTGGTACTCCAGCTTCCTTCGAGACCACCTTCTCTTTCCAATTTAGCAACTCTAGTGCTGAATCTCATGTCAACTCTACAGATGGTTACAATAATAGTGGAGGCAGTGGCCTTGCCTTTATTGTGGTGCCTGATGAGTTCACTGTGGGTAGGCCGGGACCATGGCTGGCCATGCTCAATGATGCCTGTGAGGACAATTATAAAGCTGTTGCTGTTGAGTTTGATACCCGTCATAATCCTGAATTTGGTGATCCAAATGACAATCATGTGGGAATCAATCTTGGCAGCATCATTTCCACCACGACTGTAAATGCTTCAGATGTCGGTGTCTACCTCAAGGATGGTTTGATTCACCAAGCTAAGATAGCATATAATGGTTCACGAAGCTGGATGGAAGTTAGCCTTGGATCGAAGACCATCTTCTCTGGTTCTCTTGATCTCTCCCCTTTTCTCAATGAATACATGTTTGTTGGATTCTCAGCTTCAACTGGCAATATGACCCAAATTCACAATGTATACTCGTGGAACTTCACTTCTACAAGCCAAGCCTCTCTCCGTGTCCCATCTGCAGAGACATGTGAGAGTAAGATTATGGAGCAATATGATCAAGGTGTTCAAAGTTCAGCGTCACATAGCTCAAAGAAAGAACCCCCAAACAGTTTGTTGATATTCATTTGTGTGATAGCACTGGCTATAGCTGTGTTTGCCAGTCTTTTCTATAACGGCAGGCGCATAAATAATCAAACTAAGGCTGTGATATTGCCAGATAAAAGGCAACGACCAAGGCCTCCCAACAAACCCCGTCGCTTCACCATCTCTGAAGTCTCCTCTGCCACTCGGGGTTTTCACGAGTATGAAATACTAGGCAACGATTCCAAAGGTATTTACTACAGAGGGAAGCTTCCAAATGGTTGTCAAGTGGCCATTAAACGTTTCTCTGCTCAATTTTTGAGTTCACAAATTGGATTGGATAGACGAAGATTGCTCAAACAAATCAGAACCATTAGCCGAGTTCGACACCCCAACTTGGTTCCTATCAGAGGTTGGTGTCAGGATAATCGTGAAACCATGGTTGTGTATGACTTCTATCCAAATGGAAGCCTCGACAAATGGCTATTTGGGGCTGGCGTGCTTCCATGGACTCGGCGGTTGAAAGTAGTTAAAGATGTTGCAGATGCACTCAGTTTCCTCCACTCAAAGCAGCTAGCTCACAAGAACATGAAAACTACCAGTGTCTTTCTTGATGTTAGCTTCAGAGCAGTTCTGGGCGACTTTGGCTTCGTGCTCTCTTCCACCGAGTCGCAACGTTTCGAAGCAACCGTGAGTCAAAAGGCTGATGTGTTTGAATTCGGCATTTTTGTGTTGGAAGTTGTTTCTGGGAGAGGAAGGTTGGAGTCTGAGTTGAGGCAAGAAGAGAGGGATTTGTTGGATTTCGCATGGAGAATGCATGAGATTGATGAGAAGGCAAGATTGGTGGACAGGAGGATGGGCTCCATGGTGAACTTGGAACAAGCAATTAGAGTGTCGGAGATTGGACTGCTTTGTACACTAAATGAGAACAAAGGCAGGCCATGCATGGAGGAGGCGGTGGAGTTTCTGAACCTGGATGGGCCGATTCCGGAGTTGCCACCAAATAGACCTGTTGCTCTTTTTCCCTACAGCAGCACCAATACTGGTCTCTGCACTGGCTATTCCTGCACTCTTTTCAAGTGAAAGCACTGCATTTTTAGTCTGCAAAATCAACACCATCAAATTTTGTAGACAAGCAAATCAGAGCAGAGATGTTAGGCTGTTTAATGATTCTATTCCAATATATATATTGAGTTCTTACATCCTTATGGCCATTACTGTCATTATGAAGCTGAATCCAACTTTCTATGCCTTTGCTTCTTCATCCAAGGCACAAAAATCACAGAATCTAAAGTCACTTTGCAAAAAGAAAACGGTTGAGATGGATGCAATCACTAGTATGAGGATTCACTCCTAGGAATTATGCAGCAGGCAACCATCGGGCTTGACTAGAGGAGGTAGAGCCAGTATTTTCTATAGTGTAGGATGTGCAAGCTGAACACCATGGGGAAAAGAGTGTCTTCCCAAGATACTGTGTAGGAGCATTAAACAAAAACAGGCAGTAAGCTAATACCTGAACTCATGTTACTAAAACTGTTCAATTCGCTATCTGTCTCCGGTAGTTTTGCAAGCAAAGATTATGCTTGCAGAACACAAATACGAAGGATAAAATCTCCTAAACTTGGATTCATGCCCATAGAAGATATCGGTACATCATCCACATCAAGTATTCTGCAACTACTACTAATGGTTCCAAACATCTTCCACTATATGATTAGTTATACAGAGTCTTATGTTGATTCACATCATTGAAAAGGCAGAAGAGAAAGGGAAACTTACAAAAGTAAATCTAAAAAAATATAAAAAAATGATTTTAATATATTTCCAAACAAAAATATTTTCAAACAATCTTTATCATTCTCAACACCAAATGCTTTCTTCCATGGCGAAACCTCAATTTACCCTCCCTATTGTAACTCTATATGAATTTAGTTCCTAATCTATATATCAATTCTCAATTAAGTCACCAAGTCAATATATTTTATTAATTAGGTCCAAAATGTTTCAATCGTTTCTCAATTGGGTTCTTTTTCCATAGTAATAGTATGTTATTTAGTACTGACCCAATAATCATTTTATATAAAATTGGGCACAAAAAATGGATAAAAAGATCCGAATTAGAAATCTTTTTGTCATTTAGGACCTAATTGAGAAACTATTCTGTCTTGCAACTTAACTAAACATTATATAATACATTAGGGGCTAATGGTGAGGTTTCCACTCAAATGTTCTAGCCTCGAGTCCAAACAGAGCTTTTGGGCTTTCTCATATTGTTCCCTTCTCGTCAGCTGTCTATCTTTGCTGTTGTCTTTGTACTGTGGTTTCGAAACGTCTCCTGACAAGTTAACCAGAGCTGGACCTGAATTTCTCTGAGTCACCGAGTCGTCGTCGCCAAGTTGAGATTTTTTCGTGTACTCAGGTATTTCTCTCACTTGTTCTCTTCATTTCATTTCATGAGTTAGAGATGTTCGTAGCTCTTTTTTTTTTT
>Ga0325411_1008529_pt1 | contig 11087 bp, 4 predicted proteins | sample PopdelMetagenome_13_FD_206181 | JGI IMG/M metagenome (GOLD analysis project Ga0325411, IMG submission 206181) | Populus deltoides microbial communities from Bellville, Georgia, United States - Xylem-PdIQD-R4 | ecosystem: Host-associated > Plants > Phyllosphere > Stem > Wood/Secondary xylem...
CCCATGGTGTAATCGTAATCCTCCAGAAAAACTCTCTTCCTGCCTGGATGGTCATACTCCCGAAAAAAAGCTCCACATCATCGGTCCATCACCTAATTTTTTTTCCAACAAAAAAAGAAAACAAATCCAGAAGCTCAGCCCAGCTCCTGTTTTATTCCTTAAAAATATATAAAGAAAATATATAAAATGGAAAACATAAACGACTTGGGGGCACTCTAATGGACACTCCCCTTCTCCTACCAGCAGACAAGGTAAAAAAAAAACAGAGAGAGGGGGTGTGTTGAAGCTCAACTGCTAACCTCCAGCCGACTTCTAACAACATGAGGAGGACCAACATAATCTTCTTCCGTAGGTGATCCCAGCGCCACCAATCCAAACACTACCCGACGTAGGACGCCCCCAATGCACAGCTTGAATTCCCGTTATATCCTCGTCAAACTCTGAACTTTTCTTAGTTTTTGCCTTTAAAAAAATTGAGTGGCAACTCTACCTTCTAAACTTTATATATTTTCTTGATTTCTTACATATCGAGTGAGGCATCATCCAATTCAGGTACCACATCATAACTTGCATCGTCGTTGTCCACCTCATCATCAAATTTTGGTTTGATGCTTAGATCGATAATGGTAGTTTGACAGAACAGTTTCCTATCCTCTTCCGTTTATCCAATGATAAAGAAGCAAGCCTCGATAAGATGGGAATGTTGGATGGTGATGAATGATTCTGGTTCTTCTCCTGGACCAGACCTTTGCGAGGAAGAAACATTGGTCTATTAGATCAAATGTATGTTATTCTTTCGAAGGTGCACTTTGACAAAGATGTAGAGGATAAACTAGTTTGGAAAAACAACACTACAGACATATTCTTAGTTAAATCTCTTTACGGGTTATTAAGCTCCAATCCCTCCATTGACACTATCTTCATCTTTGCTGGGATTTGAAGAGGAATCGTCCCATCTAAAGTAGAGGTTTTTTGTTGGATAGCTATCATCAACAAAATCAACATCCGTACTATGTTGATCAAAAGAGGTATTTTGGATATCTCACATAAAGTAGTGGCAATGACTGATTTAGTTGGTGTTTGGTCTAAAGACCTCTTATATTCTTTTAAAATAGTCGGTGATGGTCTGATTGTTTTAGTTTTGGTAGTTTAGTTTGGCAGCTCTGTTTTTATGTGGAGGCAATCCTGCATATTTGGGTTGTTGCTCTGTTTTTCTTGTGGTTTGTTGGCCTAATCTTCTTCTCCCTGTTCCTTTTTATATGTGCGTGTCTTTGCAGATGTGTATCTCCTTATTCCCGCCTTAATTTGGTGTTTTTCAATACATTCCTCTAGTTATATATATATATAAAAAAAATATAAAAAAGAGGTACGTGGGTCTGATTCAAATAGCCTAGGCACACACCCTAAGCTTGTCAGCTCAACTCACTTTTTTTTCTCTTTAAAAATATATTTTAAAAAAATCTAAAATGGCAAACCTTAAATTGACATAGGATACACTATTAGATAGTGTTTGGTTAGAGATCTCTTGTTTAGATAGATAAAAATTCACTATAAAACTACCATAAAAACAAATTTATTTTATTTTTCTGTATTCATCCTTCTAATCAAACACATTTCTACCCTTTTTATATGTTTTTTTTACCCTTTAAAGACACTAATCAAACGTAATTTATAAACACTACCCTTCTATTACACGTCAAAACACACAAAAACCTAGTAGACAAGTAAAAAGGAGAACAGAGAGTGTTGAGGTTCAATAACTAAGCTCCAGCCACCATCCGATAACATAAGTCGGACCAACAAAATCTTCTTACCCAAACAATGCCAGTGCCATCAAGCCAAACACTACCTGATGCAGAATGCACCCAACGCGTAGCTTGAAGTCCCGTTACCCTCATTTAGCTCGTTGCAAGCGCCCTCTCTTCTATCTATTATTTGTTTCAATATAGTCCCTATATATCATTTGTTCTTTAGTCATTTCCTGTTCGATTCGTATAATAGTAGGGCTCCATGAAAGAAAAGCCAACAAAATCTCAAGGAGGCAGTGCATTGCCTTGACTTGTTAGTTTCAGGGATCAAAATCAGAAATTAAAAAGTTAGGGGTTAAGTTAGGTTTGACCGAAAGGTTAGGAGGCTTTTGATAAGTTAACCTTTTTTTATTGAGTGAAGTATTAAACTCATTGAATCTGTGCAAATTTCATCTAGTTCTTGAAATAAAAGATGGATAGTCTACGCAGTCTTACTAGCTTCTTGATAATTTTAAGAAGGCAATCTTCATATTAGTCCTATACATGTGAGATTTTTTTTTCTTTTTCTAAATGATAATTTAGCATGGATATGACGTACTATATATAATCCTGGCAAAAGCACAAGCAGCAAAAAAACATTAATCTTTGGGACAAAACCAGGATTCCATTTAACCATTGTAAATTCAGAATTTAAAGAGCTTCAAGTTTTTGGCCGCCTGCTGGTCCGTGGGACCCATAGTGATATGATGGCTTTATATCAAATCTTGGGCATGTATGAACGTTTAATGTTTCGTGGTTGTTTGGAGTTGGCATGTTCTAGTCCGGCAACGAAAAATATTATTTGATGAAGATCCACCGACAAGGATCGTCATATATTCCGATGGTGATTCACACGCTTTGTGCAATGTTATCAGTTGCTCGTCTGGTGCTCGTGTGCTTATCGTCCCTGCTTGTCTGTCCATCTAGGAGGATCTCAAAAACCACATAGGAATCCATCATCAGTATCTCATAATCAGTAGTTGATGGATGGATTGGTAGATAGATAGACACAAAAATACATAGACACACTAGATAACATTCCTTAAAGTTGATTACAACAAAGTACAATGCTGATGATTATTCTTTTATTTTTACAATCAAACAAGTGAAGTAAAATTTATTAGCCACAGAAAAGGAAAGGAGGAATTGTACAGACACTGAAGCAATCGAACCTTGAGTACTAAAAAAAAGATCGAACAAAGGTTCCCAAAGTGATGAGCAGGACGATAAATCCAACAACGGTTCCAGTGCCTATCCAAACATTCCTGAAATACTGTCTTCTGAGGTAGGCCTTGCTCTTGTTATACCGGCTTTCATAGTAATCATTTAAATCTGTGGCGATATTGCTATAACACGAAGAGACTTCTACGATTCCTTGGCAAAGTTTGTTAATCAGCTTAGCCACATCATCACTTTCTCCAAGCCTATTAACAATAACGTCACTTTTAATGAGCAAATCTGCATCTTCTTTGGTATCCACAAGAAAATCCAAGAATTTAACATACTCGCAGATGAACGCTTCATTAGGATAATGACACTGCTCCAGCGCCATCAGGTTTCGAAAGAGACATTCAGTATGATCGTCAATCTCAAGGGTTGGAACATGTAACTCACCTTTCTTGATAGAAGGACCTTGCGTTTTCGGTGCTTTCCGTTCTCCTACGTCGGGTAAGCATTCATCTGGCATTGGCTTGAACTTCATTCCTGCTTGGTGCAGCCTAGTTGCTCTACAGAGCTTTTTAATTGGTAGACCACGTTCCTTCTCTATGTCTCCGGGCAACAAAAAATATCTTACCAAATCAGTGAAATGTGATTTTTCCTGGGGACCCTTTTTTAACCTGTCGTACGGATCCTCAAAGAACTCCCAAGTAAGTTTCAGGAAAGTTTTATGTGCAGGACAAGGAGGATCGGTTTTAGGTGAGCAACAGGTTTTAGGTGAGCAACAGCAATCGGGTATAATGTATTTGGTGGCAGTATCATATAATTTATGGAACCCAATACATTGGAAACTAGAGGAATTGGTTTTAGGGTCCTGATTACATCGGAAACAATCACAACCGGGTTTTTGGAACAGAGTACTTTGGGAACAAGAGCAATCGGGTTTAATGTAATTGGCTGCAATTTTAAATAATTTATCAAGAATCCAGAACGGCAGCTGGTTTTCGAGCAATATCAGGTCCCGTTGAATAGCAGCTTTCAGCCAGGGTTGGCCTATTATATAATCGAACTTATATTTGTCTTGACATTTGTCTGAATCTTTCTTAAATTCTCTAGCCTTCAAGAAGAGTTCAAAGATGAATACAGCATCCAATAGAATCATCTTCGAAAACACTTTTTGTTCCTTGCAAAGTTCAAATGAATCATCTTCATAACAATTGCGGATTTCAATTTCACAATCGTTAATGGTGTCCTCAAGTTCCTTCTGAAGCAGTTTCCCTGTTTCCTCAGGCAGTCTGTTAAAGAATTGTCTGAAATATCTTTGCTTCAGTTTTTTCATAACTTGATTTTCATTCTTGTGGTGAATTGGGCCTATACAAATTACCTTAGGGGTATAGGCAACATCATTTATTCGAGGAATGGTTACCGGAACTTGGTAGATACATATCTCTTTCCGCCTGGTAGTTTGCTTTTTGCGAAGAACTTCAATATCAATGGAAGTGCTTGCTGAGCCATTGTCATCCATCTTTCCAATTTCACTGCTCAAATGAAAATAAATGTCTCATTACTCAAGGGAATCAGTTTTTTTTAAAAAAATCAGAATAGAAATAGTAACGAAATTAACTTTGTTCTCCATCAGAATTCCAGGCGTTCAGAAGCAATCACAATATGTTGTGCTCTTTATTTGTGAAATATGTTAGGATTTTTTCCCATCTGGACAAGGGTTTGTCTTTTTGTTTGTGAAACATGTAGGAATTTTCAATCAAGAACTGACATACTGAAAATCTTCTATAGGATTGTTAGAGCAAAGTAGCTATCGAGATGCTCCCTTGGTATTGGATACTTAAATGCAGTCTGACAAGTTTATGTCCCTGTAGTGAAATTTTTGCAATCCGTTAATTTTGACCGTACACTTTCAGTTTGTACTTAATTTTCCGTTAATAACAGAGTGGAGAGCTGGCTAACAAGGACAATTTTACTTTACTGAAGGAATTGGACGTCTACTCTTAAAACAATACAATCTGATCCCCATCTATTTCAATCTACACACTGAATACAATTACAAACACTAAAAACCCATGTTCTGGATATTTATTTCTTTAGGTTGAAAACTTACTCCAACCTGACCCATATATATTCCTAATTATTGCTAGGAATTACTCCTAATTTTGTTTGATGTTCATTTTCCCGGATGCCTTTGTTATTTGGGACCCATTTATTTGTCTCTTATTTGGTTTTCTTGACTTGTTTGTTTTCTCTAGTGCATCTCCGAGCTTATAGTATTTTTTTTCTTTTTCATTTTTTGATGAATAAATCGTGGTTATAATGTCAGTTTCCTATATCTTTAAGATAATTCTAATTTTAATTTTAAACTAGAACATGCACCCAGACAATCTTTCTACATGTATCAAATTGTATTATTGACGTTAAAGAAAAAAAATTGGACCATTTCATTGCCGGCTGGACTCCATAGTAAAAATAATGTTAGTGTGAAAAAAATTTTGAGGGGTCGATATCACACAAATCAGGAAGACTAACATATTGAATGAATTTAGTGACAGGACCCGAACCTTTGAGGGCGCAACCGAAAACAGAGGTAGAGCTATCCGGCTTCTTCTTCTAATCCCCAACTGCAGAAAGGAAGGTCGTTATTTTCCCTGGCGAACAGCGCAAGAGCAAGTTGTCTGTCCAGAAATAAGAGCTCTCAACAGGAACCTGTGCGTATATGGCTCAATCAAGGAATATCCATGTAGAGAACAAAACGAAATACTGAACAGCAAATAAAGCAAAAAATTCATTATTGTATAAAGAATTCATGGTTTTCTTATCAAACGCAGTGATTTTTGAATATGGGGAAATTTTATTTGTATGGTTATGAGGTCATATATTATACATAATCCCGAAGCGGCCGAGTCATTTGGAGTTTAATATTGAGCAGGCTGCAACTCGAGTTCTTGTTTTTTTCAGCATAGGTAATGAGCTTCTATATACTGTATATAAACAAATGAATAAAAGGAATATTGGGCCTTAAATGGGTGACTCACTTAAAAGAATTGGAACTTGAATTGAAATCAAATAGATTGCAAGGTGTTGAATGAATACATCTTAGAAGGTGAAGAAGATGGAGAGGAGAAATAAACCTTGGATCAGGTCTTGAGGTCTTTCTGTAATGCCTTTTCCATAATACGCCGGTGCTTCCACGTATATATAGGGATAATACGGTGGCGTCAGCTTTTCTTCCCAACCATAATTTTAATATGTTTGGTTATGTATTATAAATGTGATTTATATAGTGGGCTCCGGTCACTATCAGAATTCATAGAAATACACAATGAATTTTTTATTGATATTTATATTTTTATTGTATTAGCAATAAATTTATTGACGGGATATAAATAATTTTTTAGTAAAAATTTTATTGGTAATTTTTAGCCTATCAATAATAAAATTATCAATAAATTTACTGATAGTAAAAGCATGTAAAAAAACAAAAGACAAGCAATCGATCATATAGCCAGGCTCATATGCACGGGCCTTTAATTTTTTAAAATAAATGGGCCCCAATAGTCTGAATATATAAAAAAAAAACTATTCATTATTTGCTTTAGTAAACATCGTGTTGTTTATTAATCACTAGATTCCGAATATTTATAAGGCAGGAGAAACAATATTCCAATAAGAGTTATTTGACAATTGTATAAATAAGTTTGTGGCAATTCTATAAATATAATTAGCTTTAACTTTCATGTATAATTAACTTGAACTCTTCAATAACATATTACCAACTTATCTATTTCACCAATCATATACATTATATATGATCTCCTTAGATATTGCCGAAATAAATTAATATATCTACATAATAAAAATATATTAAAAATATACATAAAATCTTCCTTTACTACTTTTAAGTATTTGAGATGGGATATTGTGGAACAATTTGGTTAAACTAAAATTTGATGTTCAAGTATTGTTATTCTTCTTTGTATAATACTAGTTCTAACTTTTATTTTGTTTTTTGCCGGTTAGAATTTGTTTTTTTTTTTCCTTTTTTTTCTTTGTGCTAGGAATTTATCAATTAAATAATATCTTTAAAACATATTAATTTAGAGATTTTTAACTATAGTTTCATTTCATATTCCATAATAACACAATATAACATTTTAGTTAAAATAATACATAACAAATAATCAGAAAAAATATTATTTCAAACAAGCATGATCAAATTAATCGGTTATTATTATAAACTAACCCCTCCTTATCTAAGGAAAAAATTATTTAAAAATAAAAAATTTGATTAGTTTTGGTTGTTTGTGAAACAACAAAGTTTTATTTTTTGGTTTTGGAGAGGCTATTGTAAAATATGATACAAAGTCTATTAAAAAAGTAGGGGAATAAAATCTAAGAAATTCTCTCCAATTAGTTTGAGATCAATGGTAATTAGTTGATTTAAATCAATTTTTGAAAGATTGTAAAGGATTTATGTATTTTTATGAAAACATTACAACAAAAACATTGCATATAAAAATAAATTATGTTGATATTTCACACTGACTAGTGAGTATTACATAATTTTATCTTTTAAAATCTAATGGACCACATGATAGGATAATTGAACATTATCCATAAGGATATGTCCATTTAAGGTAAGATAATTTAATTAATTTTTTAGTTAGAATTCTTGAAGTAGCTTTCAATACCCATTATAATATTATTATGTTTGATTTTATATATGATGCCTTATAAATAACCATTGCTCAAAGGTTGTTGTTGTTTGTTTTGATAGAAAATAAGATCTTGATAAAATGATTTTTGAAACTGGTGTTGGACACCATAGCCCTTCAATGATGAATTATGTAATGGGGATAATAAAAGTACGATCTTAATAAAATATTCTTGATTACATTATATATCAATAATCCAATTTATAATATTTTAATTCAAAAACTATAAAATTACTATGTTGTTGTCATTTTATTATTAAAATCACTTTTAAAAATATTTTTAATCAAATATTTTTAAATTGTTTATTCTTTGACATCAACTCTAATCATAATTTTAACTAAACACATATTTTATTAAACTAATCACAACTAAAAATGTTTTTTTTCAAAATTAAATTTTTTTCAAACACAACTATAAAAACTACAATAATACCAAATAAACACATAATGCCGCTGCTAGCAACCCTTTATCATACAATTTCTGGTCGAGCAATATATATTAAGGAGAGCAATATTAAGTATCCTAGTTATCTTTGACTCTTTTTATCTCTTTTTACCTCTTTTTACGTCTTTTAATTTATTTAAACGTCCCCAGTAATAAAACAAATATCACATGATTGTAATATTAATAAAACTAAGGTGTTGCCAATGAGCATGTCGGTCAACTAGCATCATTGTCTTCCTTGCCTATACTATTTAAAACAAAAAACATTAAAAAAACACTAAAAACCTGATAATTTTTCAGCAATGCTATTAAAGTCGGGTAAGCAGACAAATCTTGAAATTCTATGACTTAACTCCTTGCATGGTGAGAGTTTTCAACCAAATTATATAATAGCTAATCCAATATAAATTGGTTGATGTAATGGGTTCAAAGAAAATCTGAATAACTAGCAAAAATATAAATCAACTTACATAAAAAGCAAAGAAGATTTTTTAAAAACATTACTGAGACGAGGATATATTGGATGAACCCAGCCACACATGACTCGGTTCATGAATTTAATTGGGTGTAATGATTTTTTAAAAATAATTTTTACTTACACATATGATAGAAATTAGATACTCGTAAAATTGAGCATCAATTATCAAATAAATATTTATTTGAGATCATGATAACCCTAAACAAAACAGGAAAAAAAATTCATTTATAAAATCTATTTCCCAACCAATTAAACATTAATGGATGAAAAAAGAAAAAAATAGTTTTTTTAATTAGTACTGATATTAAATAAAAGATCAAATTGCCCCTGAGATGAAGATTAAGCACTTGAAATCAAGCTTTAAAAATGATTTTTTAAAAAAAAATGATTCCTCATCTGCATCACTGCATGGAGGTGCTAAAGAGGTTAGTATGGTTCTTTGTCTAATCAAAGCAAGCTTAAAAGCATACCGGTCTACGATGTATATAATTTTATGTGGTATATATTTATTGAAGAGCATCCAGTATTCCTCCCAGCCCAATTCTTTTCACCTTCTACAAATTACAATGGCCATTTTGAAGCTTTTTTAAGAGCACCAGACTTGGATGGATTTTTATCCTATGGAAAGAAAGGGTTCGTGGCTTATAAGCAATCAAGTCATTAACTTTGATTTGCATATAGGACATGATAGGAGGTTTGATATGATGCAATATTAATTATACAGATAATGACTAATTATCTGCCTTTGATACAATAAACAACTCTTGACTTGAAAATTAAACAGTGTTCACATATAATAATACATGATATATGCATTGATTTCAATGTTTTGGAAAAAGAAGTATCTTGATAAAAATTTATGATATGGAAGAATATATGCAATCAAGTCACTAACTTTAATTTACATGCCGGTCATGCTAGGAGAATTGATATGACATAATATTAATACAGACAATGACTAATCATTTGCCTTTGATACAATAAATAACTCGTAATTAGAAAATTAGATAGTGTTCATACATAACAATACATGATATATGCATTAATTTCAATGTTTTGAAAATAAATAAATAATACCTTAATAAATTAATTTTTTATTAATTAATGTATAAATTAATAAATTATTAATTTATCGATTAAATAATATCTCGATTAACTAACAAATTTTCATAATCCTAAAAATATTAATTTATAGAGGTTTAGTTGTGTTTTCATTTTATATTCCAAGTCAACACAATATATATATATATATATAAAAGTCCAAACACATCATGAGATTCAATCAGATCAATCGTTTGTTATAATAAACTACACCCTCTTTATGTATCCATTTTAAGAAAAAAAATGATTAAAAAATAAAATATTTGATTAGTTTTAGTTACTGAACAAACCTAGTATAATTTTGGTTTTAGAGAGGTTATTGTAAATTATGATACAAAGTCCATTGAAAGAGAAGGATAAGAAAATATATGAAATTTGCTCTAATTAGATTGAGATTGATGGTAATTATTTGATTCAAATCAATTCTAAAAAAGATCATGAAGGATCTAAATGAAGAATTTTATGCATTTTTATGAACAAATTATCAAGAAAATATTGCATATGAGAATGAATGTTGTTGATATTTCACATTGTCTAGGTCATCTCATTTATAAGTATTACATAATCTTATCTTTTAAAATCATGGACCACATGATGGGACAAATGAACAAATATGTTATTTGCACTGCATGTTATAAAAAATTGAGATATACAAGTCTATATAAGCAATCAAATCACTAACTTTAATTTTCATGCATGACATGTTAGGAGTATTGATGACACAATATTAATATAGACAAGGACTAATCATTTGCTTTTGGTACAATATATAGATGTTATTGGAACATGCTTCTATCTAGAAACAAAGCAGTTGATGAGGATTATAATTTTTGTTTCTTACAAAAATATGTTTTTGACCTATTTAAGCATATATAATCTTTTCTCTTAATCAAGTTAGGGAAAAAAAATTAAGTTTTAGATTTTTGACAATATAGGTAAGGTCACTTTTTGGCCCTTTTAGTGAATCTTTGGTCTATATGTTTAGGTTTAATTATGCGAGTTGCTCATTAACGTGGAGATTATAAATTTTTTTTTTTGTTTTAGATAGACTATCATAAAATATGATGTACAAAGTCCGCTGAATTTTATTTATTTTACATAACTTGCTCCAATTATTTTGAGTTAATGAGAAATAGTTGATTAATTCATATGAATTCTACAAAGATTATAAAGAACCTAAATAGAGGGTTTTATGTATTTTTATGAATAACTGCATATGAGAATGAATGATTGTGCATGCATGCTATCTCACATTGTCAAGGGTAAAACATTTACGAGTATTAGGTTAGCCTATCTTTTCAATGTCTAATTAATGAGTAATGGAACAATTAAACATTATCAAAAAGCATCTATTAACTTAGGGATCAAATAATTTTTTAAAACCACAATATTTA
>Ga0325411_1008536_pt1 | contig 11081 bp, 10 predicted proteins | sample PopdelMetagenome_13_FD_206181 | JGI IMG/M metagenome (GOLD analysis project Ga0325411, IMG submission 206181) | Populus deltoides microbial communities from Bellville, Georgia, United States - Xylem-PdIQD-R4 | ecosystem: Host-associated > Plants > Phyllosphere > Stem > Wood/Secondary xylem...
ATCTATTGATATTTGCTTTTACTCCATCTTCTAAAATAAAAAGGGTATAGACGGATTTTTATCTTCATGAAGTTGCAAATAAGGACATAAAAATATTTGATTTATTTAAACAAAGAGTCCCCAAATTTATATATATGAATACTTTATTATATTTATAATTTTTTTATATGTATCTGGGAAAATTTGTTTATTTTTGCCTAACTTGCTATAATTAACTTTTTTTTGTTAAATGTAAAATATAAATTTATTTTCCCAACCTATATACTTAACGAAAATTGATTATTGATTATGAAGAGAAATTACGTGGACCTCAAATGAAGATCCGTGATCGACAGAGATGAGTGTAAAAAAGATTGAGAAATAATTTTAATATAAATGAGAAGGGAGATAAGAAGCAGGAACGCTCTACACACGAATAATCTTTGAATGGCCAGGGTAGGGCCCATTAGGTTTTCTGATTTCCAAGCTAAACAGACGAAGCTAAGAGTGTAGTTCAAGCATGGTTCACGTCAGACAACTGGAACGAAAAAAGTCCATTCCTTCGGATCTCGTAGAAAGATGGGAATGTATGGAAGTCCTAGATGACTCTAAATATTCAATTAAATAATAAAAGAAAAACTACATGCTCGTTTGGGTAGAGATAACTTGAAACCAAAATGGTAATCCGTCCTCAAACCTTGGAGAATCAAAACAGCTGAAACAGAGAGACATGTAGACTAGCCTAACAAAACACACTTCACTTTCCACCTTTCTTTACTGCAGACTTTGTGACCTTGGCACCAGATGCATCTTTCTTCTCAACACTCTTGATGACACCAACAGCCACGGTCTGGCGCATGTCCCTCACAGCAAAACGACCAAGAGGAGGATAGGTAGAACAGGTCTCAACAACCATAGGCTTGGTGGGAATCATCTTCACAAACCCAGCATCACCATTCTTCAAGAACTTTGACAGCAATGTGTGAGGTGTGACAATCAAGGACAGGAGCATACCCGTTTCCAATCTGGCCTGGGTGGTTCATGATGATGACCTGAGAGGTGAAGTTAGCAGCCTCCTTGGCAGGATCATCCTTAGAGTTAGAAGCAACAAAACCACGCTTGAGATCCTTTACAGCAACATTTTTAACATTGAAACCAACATTGTCACCTGGAAGGGCCTCCTGGAGAGCTTCATGGTGCATCTCAACAGATTTAACTTCAGTGGTCAGTCCAGAGGGGCCAAAGGTCACAACCATTCCAGGCTTCAGGATACCAGTCTCAACTCGTCCAACAGGTACAGGTCCAATACCTCCAATCTTGTAGACATCCTGAAGTGGAAGACGGAGGGGCTTGTCTGATGGTCTCTTGGGCTCATTGATCTGGTCAAGAGATTCAAGGAGGGTAGGGCCCTTGTACCAGTCAAGGTTGGAAGACCTCTCAATCATGTTATCACCCTCAAAACCCAAAAAAAGGGACAAAGGGGATCTTCTCAGGGCTGTAACCAACCTTCTTCAAGTAAGAGGAAACTTCCTTCACAATTTCTTCGTACCTGGCCTTGGAGTACTTGGGGGTGGTAGCATCCATCTATAAACAACAGCCAACAAAAGCAATGCAAGCACCGGTCAGGAGTTGAAAATTTTAAATAACTGAAGTTCAAGTATACATGAAGCATCAAAGAAAAAGCTGAACAAATTAATAGAAAATGTTTTTACCTTGTTGCAACAGCAAATCATCTGCTTGACACCAAGGGTAAAAGCAAGTAGGGCATGCTCACGGGTCTGGCCATCCTTGGAGATACCAGTTCAAAACCACCAGTGGTGGAATCAATAATGAGGACAGCACAGTCAGCCTGTGAGGTACCAGTGATCAGTGATCATATTCTTAATAAAGTCACGATGACAGGAGCATCAATAACAGTGCAGTAGTACTTGGTGGTCTCAACTTCCAGAGAGCAATATCAATGGTGATACCGCGCTCACGCTCAGCCTTAAGCTTGTCCAAAACCCAGGCAACTTAAATGACCTTTTGTTCATCCCAGCAGCTTCCTCCTCAAACCTCTCAATGACACGTTTGTCAATACCTCCAAGCTTGAAGGTCAAATGACCAGTGGTGGTTGACTTGCCAGAGTCAAGATGGCCGATGACCGCAATGTTAATGTGTGTCTTCTCCTTACCCATGATAAAATTTGGAAGAGAAGCTGAAATTGATAAAAAAAAAAAAAAAAAAAAACAAAGGCTTACTAAATACATATGAACATATTGAATGGAAGCAATAACATACAAAAGAAACATTACCAAGAATGTAATTTAAACAGTCTAATTCTTAAAATGCAACAAATCATAATTCAACAATAGCAAAACAAATACCACATTCAAACAATTACCTTGACATAAGGCAACACAACAAGTCAACACTACAGGTGCAATAAGAGAACCAAACTAGCATAAAAAGTATTCACAAATAATCACAGCTTACAAACATAACTAAAAAATGATAACCCTTGAAAAAAAAAAGTAAATTCAAGTTCAACAAATATAACGATACCGTTTTTAGTGTGACTGCTGGGATTCGAGCCCAGGTCTTCACGCCACATAAGCATGGAATTTACCATTAAATTACAGCCACTGAATAAGTCAAGAAAACCACTTTCCCATTAGATGCAGGCACTTTAGATCAGGTCATAAAGAACCAAATGATATCAAGGTTCAGTTTGTTTCTGCCTTGTTTCCGATGGAAAAGGATACAAACATAAACTACATGATAAAAAAATAATCAAATCAAGATCCTTAAATGAAAAGAGCAACGACAACTGATTGGTGATGAGACAAAACATTAAACGATATAAACATAACACAGGAACAAAAGAAAACGAATTCACAGTCAGAATTCAATCAAAACAAACAGTTTTTCCATCAATTAAAAATGACAAAAACTGAATCATCAGATCTGAAATGTGACACGACCACAAGTAAACATCAGTTGAAGCAAAGCATAAGAACCAAAACTTATAATACATCAAATCAAAGGTTTCTATCAATCAAAAAAGGAATCACATCAGACAAGTAAGCATAACAGAATACTAAACGTAGAGAAAGAGAGAGTAGGGATCAAACCTTAAAGAAAGGGAATTGAAAAACGAAGGAGCTCTCTCGCAGCTACAGGGAGCAATGTTGAGAGCAAGCGAAAGAGGGGGAGTTTTGAGGCTTTTGCTGCGTTATATACTGACACTAAGTGTGGTTGATTTTATTTTTTTATGGATCAATATATAAAAAGTATAATTATTTTTTATTTTTGTGAGGTGTAATTTGTAATTTAAAAAACTTAATTATATTTTTAAACTAAACAAATGTTAAGAGTTTGTTTATAAGTTGTTTTTCTTTAAATTTTAAATTTTTATTTTATTAAAAATAATTTATGTTTTATTGATATCTAAAATAATTTTTTAAAAATAAAAAATATTATTTTAATATATTTTTAAATAAAAAAATATTTTAAACTATAATTATTATTACAAACTCGAACAAGGTCTAAATTATGGATTCTTCATTACCGTTGGATTGTTTTCAATCGAATGGTCCAAAATAACCACGTATCCGCCGGTATATGCATTACCATAGTGTTGTTCGTGCATATCACGATTTTAGGGAACATCGGATTTGATTTTTTTTATTCGCACGTAAGATTCCTGTTTTGTCCTACACGATAGTAATAATAACAACAATAATCTTGTAATTGCAGCCCTGATTCATGCAGCATTGATGGCCCGAGCGCTAAACCTTAGCTTCATCTCCTTTTTATCAAAGCAGAGGTAGACATGTACAGAGGTTGCCTTTTGATTTTCTAGAAGTAGAAGAAAAGGCAGTAGCCTGTGGGTATCAAATCTAATTTCTTTTATGTTGCTTTCTGTAATAGTTCTATGCTATGCTAGGCTAGGATATAGAGAAAAACATCAAATAAATTAGTTCTTTTTTTCCTCTCTCTCTTGTCTCAACTACTTCCATCTTCTTTCTATCCTATGCAACGCTGTGAAATCCTATGCAGATGCAGAACCCTAAAAATTCAAGACACGATCTGTCAGAAGCAGCCAACAGACTCTGCTCAATGATCAATTTCTATCCAACCACGTGATCTCAGCCAGAACTGCATCTTTGCTTGTGTAAAAAATAAAACTAATCTTAATTTTAAAAAATAAAACTCAACTAATCAGGACTAAATCACCGTTTTGAATTCCACAAATCTCAAAACTATTAAAGACTTACATAATTGTTAATTTCAAGATCTGTGAAATTATCGAGATATAAGCAAGCTAACCCGAACACTAACATTAATAAAAAAAAATAAAAAAAAAAATAAGACCACACCGCCAAGCCAAATCCAATTTCTTTAGTTGGGTGTTATGTATGCTGCATGCTATCAATGTTACACATGATAAACAAATTTTGAAAAAACATTTTGTCAAACTTTGCATCATTTAGGATAAACAAGACAACAATTTCCTAAGCAGCGGCACTAAAACCTTCAATATACAACATGTTGTGACCTGCGCAAGCCATGGATCAGGCTCTAGATTGCTGGAGGCAATGAAACCATAGATTCATTGATGTGCAGTACACTGCATAAAAGATGGCCAAGCAAAAATCAAAGAGGTCTATTGTATGAGCAGTGAAGTTCCCTTTTCGCAATGCCTGCATCACTCAGCCTCCTCGTCAAGCCCATAGTCCTCGCCAAAGTATCTATCAACTAGAGCATTTGCCAAATTTCTCAGGTCTTCATTCTCGTGAAACTGAAATCTTTCCATGGCATCAATACCATCCTCTTGCTCAACAAGCTTCGGGCCCTCGCCATTTGGCATCCCCCTCAAGACCTGCATTGACAATGTATAGATGAATGATGATCAAAAAGGTTTGGGTGGGTCATCAAGTGATAATATGTTGAATAAAAAAACCCACGTTAGACTATAAAAAAAAAATTAAATTGAATTTGTTGCTCGCATGTAGTTTTATGGACAAGAAAGGAAATCTCACGAGTCACCAAACCAATCCTAGGTTCATATCTTAGCAATGGGGAAAATAGCTTAATTTTTTTCAGTAACTAGAAGCAAACCATAAAGCAAGAAACAACGCAATCTTTCTTGATGTAAAGTCACATACAAATAGATACATTTACAAGGAACTGTTTCCTTACCAGCTCCATAAATTGAAGACCTAGCCTTGCAGCCTCAGTGTCAGCAGATCTAACCAAGTCAATAAAACCAGGAAGGCATCCTCTACCAACAAGGGAAACCAGGTGCTCTGAGATTAAATTTGGCTTTCCATCACCTTCTGTTGGGGCAACACAGAGATTACCCAAAACGTATGCTACTTCCTTTCTTATATCAAAAGGTGCAGTTGAAAGTAAACGCAGTAATAAAGGCGCAGCCTCGCTAGAATATATCAACTGCTTGTGCTCAATCGAACCAGCTGCAATGTTAGATAATACCCAAGCAGCTTCCTAGAACAACGGTAAAAAATTCCAGTAAGAACAAGTTATAAAGGTTAATGTCAAAGTGATTAAGACATGCTAACTCACCTTCTTCAAGACTCGGTGCTCACTCTTCAAACATTTTACAAGGACCTCAATGACATTATCTGAGTTTCAGGGAAGTTCATATTTTAGAAATGGAAGATTAAACTTTCCCAATTTAAGCAAGAGAGGTATTCTACTGACCTGTGATTTCACACCCAGGAAGAAGAACAGCAACTATTGTGTGTGAATCACCGGCTATTACATTACCTAAACTTCGTAAGACCTGGATAGGAAATTACTTGTCAAATTATTCAAAGACAAGGAAATATTAAATTTATATACATCCCATATCCATTTGGCAAAGCATCACATAACTTGATTAAGACATGGTTGCTTTAGCCAGCTAATTATTTCATTAATATCTTTTGAAATTATTGAAATAGCAAGAAAATGCAAATTTGTAAAGTTTCCAAATCAACTGTCTGGTTTAAGTATACAAATGCTAATTTCCATATTGTAAACAACAAAATAGTAAAACAACAGTGTTAAGTTAGGTTTAGTTTTAAAGAGCTCATTTTTTTTTCTTTTTCTTCTAGTCTTTTGAAAGAATTCATTTTCCTTTTGAACTACAAGAATAAATTAAAGTTCACACCATCATTTTTTTATATATATAAAAAAAAAAAGATCAAACTGAAGAACTCACTGGACTGGGTTTTTCAAGACAAAAGCATTACCAGCAAATGGCTTAAAATTTAGAACCCCATAAAAAAAATATTTCACATATTTTCTACACATTATAATGTGCCACTACATGACATTATATTCAAAGTGACAAAATAAAGATTTATGACAACAACATTGATCAACAAAAGCTATGTAAAATCTCATATTGAATGTACCGGAATAAGCAATTGCAAGCTATTTGATGATGCTAATCTTTGTACAAGCAGCTGAAGGGCATCACTTTTAACCAGCATACTGGTAGCTACATTCGAAAGGGCTGAGAGATACACAACCACCCATGCTACTTCAGTTGCCAATTCCTCATCCCTGAATTCAACAAGTAAATACAACTTTAAACTTGGGTATAAATTTTCTAAAAAACTGAATAAAATTATTTCAAGAAATGAGAATTATTCCCCAGATCAAAGAGAAGAGAGATGAGAGATGAGAGATGGTAATATTGTCCCATACAAGATATAAGGATGGAGCTATAAGACAACAACTTGCAAGGGAATTCTACCCAATAAAAGAAGGAAAAAAAAAAACTAGCAGAACCTTAGAAACAGATTGCCATTTTTTAGTAACTTAACTACAACTGATTGCAGCTAGAACACTACCATCACGATTCTTGCGTTCTAAAGTATAGTCTAATAAGCTAACCAACAAAAAGCAAAACTGATTGTTAGGTACCTTTTACATGGGATTCTTCAACGGAGTACAAATTTAAACTCGTAAGAGAAAAGGAAAGGAAAATGATATGAAGCAAATCTAAAATAAACAAGCAATTGCAGATATTGGAACAGGAGTGTGGCATACATGATGTAGAAACTTTTCTAGGCCAACCATGGGTATATGCCATGAAGCAAAAGTGAAATTTGCATGAGCTGCTTGTTGATGAACAGCACCTTGTGTACCAAAAACTGAGCTTTGAATGATTAACGGGATAGAAGAATAGAAGATAATCATTGAGAGCCATTTTTCAAATGGCTTAAGAACCAAATCACAAATTCTTATCAAGTGACTAATTTCAACTAATTGCCATTTTTTCAAATGGCTTAAGATCGACTATCACCTAAAATGTGTTTTCCTCATAAGGAATTATTTTAAATGGTTCCTGGTCATGAGGGTAAATCTCTATATAGATTTAACATGCATTAGAAGAGGGAATAATGATGAAAAAAACAGAAAGATAGTAAAATAATGATCAGACTGTAAACATGGACAGCCACCTTGGTCACCACAAGGCTTAAAGAAAAGGGCACAACAGAAAATTCAGAAAAGGCAGTCCAAAAGTTTTCTAATGACAATGATTGATTGACACCACTTACGCTTTTCTTAAGTGCCGAAGAATTGCATCTAGAACCCCATCAACTCTAATGAGTTCTGTGGCAGCTTTATGATCTGGTCCCTGCATTCAAACACACTGAAGCTATGCTGTAAATGAAATTTAGCACACAAGCATAATGATGTGGATACGAACATATCAGACAATGAACTTATTATGTTTATTACCAAGTCAACAGGTGCTTTAATCACAAGAGTGGAATAGGTACAATAGGCGCCTATCACCCTAATAGTGGAAGGGATACCTTAATCACAAGAGTGGCTCAGGACCTATTCCTTCAATTGAAGAGATCAGGAATGCAATTGATCGAGGCAGAGAAATTTAAAGCTTGTTTAGGAAAGCCTAGAACTCAACAACTGATGAAGCAGAAGTTGTCACAGAATTGTGGTGCCATGCTATACGCAAACTCAACACCAGGTTTGTAGGTAAACAAAGAATTTTAAGTATCTTTGAAAAAACCAATATGATACTAGAATAAATGAATGACGGCATAAGAGTGGGGCTGTAGGTATTGTATTTGCTGAAAACTAATTGATAACTTTGTACTACTAACAGATATTTGAAAACAACATGATAACCTATTAAAACATACATGAACATTTAGCATCACACTGGGGTTTCTACAAACTGCACCAATGAATTCTCTGGCATCACATCTAAGAAAATATTGCATGATGCACCAACTATTGAAGGCATCTCACCACATAAAACACTAAATCCTAGCAACATTCTGGCTTGGAACTTATTTTCCATTTAAAAATGAGATCCCAGCATATAGCCTCTCAAAGTTGGTTCGAACTTATTTTCCAATAAAAAAGAGATCCCTGCATGCAGCCTCTCAAAGTAGGTTACTTGGGAAGGAGCCTCTGAGTTGTTGACAAAAGAACTAACATCTCTAGGGGATGACGTTCTCTTTGGGACATGTTTCTAATTTTTCAATAGCATCATAAGCCAAAAGTGACAAACACATGCACAAGTTATTCATAGTGATAACGTTCAAAACCTTGATTAGGTTTGACAATGCCCAAGCAGCTGTTCTCACAGTTGAACCCTTGTTTGGCAGCATCATTCTTGCAAGAGGTGGTAAGGCACCTTGACATAGCAAAACACTTCTCAACTCTTCTCCTTCACCAGCAACATTTCCCAATGCCCATGCGCACTGTTCAGCCACAGGTAAGGAACTCTTTTCTACACAGAAATGCAACTATAAATGCCAAACCAAAAGTAGCATATCGATCCACTAAAGTTTCAAACAAAAAACAAGGAAAAGAAAAACTAAACATATGCCCATGAATTACTAGGCTACAGATTTCAGAATTAATAAGTTTTGGGAAATGAATGTTTCAATTCTCTGAGTTAAAGTGGCATTTTATTATAACTCAGAGTTACCTCATATTGTTGTCCCAGTATGGGCTCAAATCACCACAACCAACATACATGTATCATAAAGTATCAAGGCAAGGAAGCAAAAAAACATTATTGACACTGAAAAGGATGCACCAGCTGTCACAAACCTCCAAGATGTGCAATAAGCAGTGGTAAAGCAGGCAATAATGCTTTTGTTTCTTCTGGTTTTCCTGCTGCAATATTTGTAAGGCACCATGCTGCCTCAAGTAACTGCAGATAAGACAAGAATCAGTGTTTGAATTTACATTACTCCTCATAAGAAGCTGTACGTTTTAAATTTTGTTCCTAGACAAGGTCGGTGGATAAGAATCAATGTCTTTCTCTGACAGGCACTGAGCATTCATTCAACATGCATTGCAATTTAAGAAAGAAAAAAAGAAACAACTAGTAGACTATTAGAACCTAATATAGATAGAAATCCCACCCACACCCCACACAGACACCTTTTAACTAAGGAGAACGATTCTTTTTCATAATTTAATAAAGCTGAACAGTTTCATGTATCAAATAAGTGATCTGGAAAAAGAAAAAAAAAAAACACCATCATTGGACCTGTTCATCTGGAGAGCCAAACGAGAGACACTGCACAAGCAAGGGGATTGCTCCAGCTTTAATAGCAGCTTCAACAGGAGGGAATTCAGATTTTGACAGCAAACGTCTCATCTCCCGGAGGGCACCAACTAGCTTCTGCATTGCACCTTTTCCCCTGAAGGTTCAAGCATAGAAATATAAAACAAATTCCAAAAGGACTTAGAGATTCGATGACACAACATGTTTATGAAAAGGAGAGGTATGGGCTGAAAACAGAAGAAGAAAACAGAGCTTGGATTCATGTCTCTCAATGCCAGAACAGTTAGGAAGCTATACGTATATATTCATTAGCAATAACACTAAGCAAATGTTCTTCAAACATTTTCCTGATCCTTATGATACATTTCCATATGAAAATTCAGTTCCCAGTAGCAACAGTTTATGGCATCGAGCTTCCCAAAGTTTAATCAAACATGGTTATCATTCATCACTGATCAGTATATCTCAAAGTTTTATAGTTCATACTTCTATACCCAATCTCTCATATCCTCTTAAAATGGAAAGCTAGCTTCTACTTTATTTTGAGCAACCATGAATTATATACAGGCATGAAACTTAAAATGGAAAGCTAGCTTCTACTCAAGAAAACGTGGCTGATGATTAGCATGCCATTGATAACAAGAGTATGAAAATAGGTATAGGTTTTGGGAGGGTGTAAGCTGCGAAAAATCTATCAAAGATTACCCCCACGAATCCACGAACACATGCAGGGCATTTGTTTTCATTTCACTAACATTCCCCTAAAATCCCCAATTTTTTATACTCATCTTAACCAACAGAGTTATGATACAGGAACACAACAAGAATGAGCATCTGCATACCAAAAAATAAAAAAAGAGGTTCTTCTCTAACTGAAAACAAAGAATGTATAAAGTTTAACATACTGAAAAGAAACAGCAGACTTCAACTCTTCAACTGCCGACGAAGTTTGAGCGTCCAAAATTGATTGCTCTTCATCAATTATCATGTCATTTTCAATACATATGTCACTATCATCACAACTAGGACCCACTCTACAAAGACGCTTCGCACGCACCAACGATTCTCTCCTTTCCTTCCCCACCGCCACCGCATTTTGCCTCCTCCTATGCGCCGCAACATTACCAACTACCCACAGCAAAATTAAATAAGCATCCAGTAATATATGTATTTATATATAAATCCTTGTGCTGAATCAAATTAACAAGTCTGTTCGGTAGAAGTGATTCTACAAAAGTTTAATTTTTTTTCTCGGCAACCAAAACAGAACAGTAGAACGATTTTCTTAAAAAAAAAAACTAGTTAGGAGGGAAGAAAAGAAGAGAGAGAGACAGAGAGACAAACCTGAAGACTTGATAGGGTCTCTTCGGTGAGGATTCAATCCATCTTCAGCCATTTTTTTGTATTGCTTTTTTCAGTGAGGTTTTTGAATTTGAAGAAAAAGAGAGAAGAGCGCAAACAAAAACCCTTTACAAATTGCAGGGATTTTCTAAACTTCACGCGCCTTCGATTGATTTCTATTTATTTCTTAGCAAATTGCAAAATGGCTCCT
>Ga0325411_1008540_pt1 | contig 11080 bp, 9 predicted proteins | sample PopdelMetagenome_13_FD_206181 | JGI IMG/M metagenome (GOLD analysis project Ga0325411, IMG submission 206181) | Populus deltoides microbial communities from Bellville, Georgia, United States - Xylem-PdIQD-R4 | ecosystem: Host-associated > Plants > Phyllosphere > Stem > Wood/Secondary xylem...
AAACCTTTATGAGAAATGGAGAGGGATTGTCCATTACCAACGAGGACATGTTTATTGCTAGCATATATAGTGGATTCATCCAAATTGTCTGAGTTATTTGCCATATGACAGGTGGTGCCAGAATTAGGAAACCACTCATGATTATTGAGATCTTGGACAATGCATGTTGAAAAGCTTCAGTAATGTTGTCGGACTGTTTCTTCTTGAATTTCAAGAAACGCAAGCAATGTTTAGCCAGGTGGCCCTCTTTGTCACATGGTTGATAATAGACAAGAGTGTTGGATGATGATTTGACACTACTAGAGTATGCAGAAGTCGTGGAGAACCATGGCTTTACTCTCTGTAGTTCTGCCTTATGTGATGTCTGTTGTGTATAATAGATAGAAGTAGATTGTGAGTGGAAAACAGACTTGAAAAATATCCCATGACTAAAAGCTTTTGGAACAATCTCTGAAAAGAAGGGTAATGGAAGCTGTGAGATTATTGTGGTAAAGAAAATCTTGTATTCTGGTCCTAATGCTCATAAATACCAATGACCTTTATTTGTGTCATCAACAAGATGATCGATGACAACCAGTCGATCACAAAGTCCCTTGAAGAATTAAGAGAACTCAACAATGGATTGAGATCTTGTTGCATCAGTTGGAGTTCATCTTTGAGATGCAATTTGCGAGTTTTTGATCAGTATGAGAAAGAAACTTCAAGAGCTTGCCAAGTCTTATGTGAGTGTCATAAGCACAGTACCTCACTCATAGACTCCTCTGCAAGAGAAGAAAACAACAAACTCAACATCATCTGGTTTATATATAGTAAAAAATTATGCTTAGGATTTGGCTTTGTGACTTCACTAGAGTCATTGATCACTATACATGGAGCAATGATGCTACCATCTAGGAAACCAAAGAGTTCTTGACTAGTCAACAGGGGAACAAACTAATTTCTCCAGACAAAAAAATTGGAAGAGGTTAGCTTAATGATGAACATATGCACCATTGTATTGAGCGAAAGAGTATGATATGAAAAAGATGAATCTGCCATAATTACAATCTACAACCAAGCTCTAATACCATGAAAGTGTAATATGACTGTAAAATCTCATTGCTATGGTGAGGAGATGTGTTTGCATTATATACTAATGTTACAACTAAAGAATCTTATATAATAAGAAAGGAGAAGTGCAAGTAAACAAATTGATAGTTACAGGGATTTTATGTCAATCAGAATGGAGATATATTAGGGATAACTTATATCCAAAACCTTATCAAAATCCCTAAAAAAGAGAGAGAATATTTTTATGAGCTCATCCATCCTTAACAAAACCCAAAAAAAAATAGTCGTGGTCTAATTTCTTATGTTAAATCTTCATTATTTACAGTCCTAACTCCAAGTGCCAATTATAAATCAATTTGTGGGCTTGTTTTCAAAGCCCTAAATTTTTTATTTGTGAGTTACTTTTTACTTGATAGAGTCAAGCTTTAAATTTTTAAAGTTTAATTAAATTTATTTAACCTTTATTTAATCTTTAAATAAATGTTTTTCATGTTATAAAATGCTAAATTGTTTCATGTACTATAGTAGCAACACTTTCATCTAATAAAATTATGGCATTAACTATACATCTTACATATATGTATTATGTATATTTAAACAAGTTCAATATTAACTTTAAAGGATTTATAATTAGAGATGACAAAGGAAATGAAGTTTTTGATGACGTATATGAAGATGTTGACTTCATATGAAGATGAAGTGACATTCACTTGTATGTTGATACAGATCCCAAATACAAGCCTCTTCAATTTTGCATGTTTAAATGCTACTCTGGTAAACTTATAAATGGTGGACCTCCCTAGACTAAGTATTGTTCTATTTATGATGATGATGATATTCATGGGAGCAATGGAGTAGTGTACATAGTTAATAAACATGGTTTAGATGATAAATTTGATGTATTTAATGTATTTAGTAAAGATCTTATTGTAAAAGAGTTTGGAGTTAAACTTGATTATGGTATAACTTTTAGGAAAGAAACCTTGGGTACAATTAGGAAAAAAACCTAGGGTGCAACTTGTAGGAGTAATATAGGTTTTGATATGGATAAAAATAATAACAATGATGGTTTGGAGTGTGAGGTTGAAGAAAATAAGTATAATTATGATAGTAATAGTTTTGCTGATGATTGTATTCCATCAAGTTTCAAGGAGTTTGAATTTATAAATGAAGATAAGGATGAATGGATTGACAACATTTATAACAGTAGCGATTTTTTTAATCGGGACTAAATTACATGATGGGTCTAATTCTGAGGATGAATGGAAATGAAGTAGTGAGGATGATGAAATTAATTTAAGGGGAAAATTTGACAATAATGATGATAAAAACAGTAGAAGGAAAACTAAAAAAAAAACATATATCTAACTCTAAATTCAAATGCAAAAGATTTAGGATTTCAACTTATAGGTCTATATATTTTAAGAGTGTTTAGCATTCAATAACAATTATCACTTTAAGGAAATATAAAGATATACATGGTTCTCAACTAAAAAGAAACTAATAATCAAAAGAAGAAAATAAGTGCATAATGTTTGGGTAATGGTTGCATAAAAAGGATTTATGCTTCTTTATGATATGATAGACAACTTTTATGATTAAGTTAGCGAAAGTTAGACATATTAGACCACTCATCATCTAGGTTGTTAGCTCTATATGGACAATTAAAAAACTACTACCCATAATTTAATGTTAACCTTCACATATATAATGAAGCTCTTAAAATCATTTTAGATGATCAATTTAGAATAAAATCTAAACTAATAAAGTTATAGAAGGCTAGAATACAAGTTAGAGATTTAGTGGAGGACAGTCTTAAAAAGTTGTATAAGAACTTTCCTAGATATGTTATTGAAAGATTTTAACCATAATTCTAATCCTTATTGAGGGTTTGACCCCAATTTTAATTTTGTTATTCATTCTCTTTGAAAGTTTCAAAAAGTCTATATCTAATTGAAAGTTATGAATGATGGCTTTGTAAATGGTAGCAGACCTTTTATAGGTAATGATGGTTATCATTTAAATGGTCTATATGGAGGAGTGTTTTTTATAACAGTTTCTTTAGATGCATTAGTCACACTAGATGTGAAAAATGCATTATTTCTAGGTATATATGTTATTGGAGAGGATGAAAATAGAGATGGTTTATGCATGTTTTGCATGACTCTATCAAAATTAGAATCAACAATAAACCATTTTGCATTACGTGTGATAGACAAAAGGTAGGATTATCTTTATATTTTATGTAAATCTTTATTTGTTTTATTTATGTTTATATATTTGTTTGATTATGAATTTTTTTATATATTGTTTATCTATAAGAGTTGCAGAGATTTTCCCTAAAATAACACAAAAATAGTGTGCAAGAGATATTTATGCAATTTTTTTTTAAAAGGATACCATGAGTTAGAGTCGACAATAAGGGTTTGTGATTCTTTTAAATCATATACAAACCTTAACTATTGCAGCTATATGAAAGATATTGGTGATATTAATAGTGGTGCAGTTAATTAGTTAAAAAAATCCCTTTTGAAACAATTGGTATACTAAGTGAAGGTTGATAATGTAAAAAACAAGATGGTGGAATCATTAGGTTGGAAAATATAAGAATATACCAATTATGTTGTTACGTGAAAAGATTAAATTGAAGTAAATATCCAGGCTCCATGATTGTTTTGTAAAGCTGTAACTCGGGAGACTAAAACCACTTTTTTTTATAAGGAAGGTGTTGGACAAAGTAATGGAAAAATATAGAGATTTGAGAATTATTTATACAAGTTCTAATAAATACTAAGTGTTTGAAGGGTGATGTAGACATTTAATGAATTTGAATAAGAGAATTTGATCTTGCATGAAATTAAGAGTTTAAAAGAAAATTATAGGTGTAATTAAAATCAATTAGAAGAAAAAGGGACTAATGCATGATTTTGATGATCTGATGTTTTTTATTAGTTCTTTTGATTCAACTATATTTACTATTGGTAATGTGATTCACGAGGATAAAAAACAATGTGTTTTTGGGTTTAACATTGTGATACATTTTTCAGGGTTTTTGTGCAGTATTCTTCATGTTCTTGGAAAAAATATTGCCTTAACTCTATGATTTGGACCAATTTTGGTCCATTTCTTTACGCTAAACGCTTCGTGATATTTGGTTAGTTAATAATCTGGGGTTTATTGCAATAAATAACAAGTTTTTAATGGTTTTAAATCGTAGGGTTTTTGGTTTAGAACCGAAACCTATTTGAACCAAATCGTGATGATTCTTTGATAATTGAAGTGAATGCATGCTAGATTATTAATCGTTGCATGATTCACAACATGTTCGTGGCCTTGTTTTGATCGTATCTAGTCTAGTTGGAGAGTCATGTTGATAGAATTGGTATGAATGTTCTTCGTGTTCTTTATTTTTTCTATGGTTGATCTGTTTTTGATAAAAACTTTATAAGTTTTCTAATTTTTTTAAGTTTGATTCATTTTAAGTTTTGGTTTTGTTTTTGGTTTTGTTTTTAGGCCAAACTATGTTTCTTATTCGGTTTATGGTAAGACCAAAGATTTCGAGTTAACCCACTCTGGTCAAAATTAGGTCAAAGCTTAAGACTCTATTTGGCTGACAATGTTTTTGCTAAAGTTTTTTTTTCTTTAAGGGTGTGTTTGGCAAACACCCCCTGACCTATTTTTGACAGTTTTGGTTTTGAAAAAAAACAGAGTGTTTGCCAAACATAGCCTTACATAAATAATAATAATAATAATAATAATAATAATAATAATAATAATAATTTGCTTTAAGGGTGTGTTTGCAAACACTCCCTGACCTATTTTTGACAGTTTTTGTTTTGAAAAAAAAAACGAGTTTTTGCCAAACATAGCCTTACATAAATAATAATAATAATAATAATAATAATAATAATTGCATTTTTAAAAAGAAGAGGATAATGTTTTTTTAGCATTGTTTTAGAAAATTTCTGTGCATTTTTTGGAATTTACAATAAGTTTGTAAAATTCCTTAAGGATTTGGCTAATATTTTAATAACCGTAAAAATTTTAATCCATGAAAATTAATGGCCAACATTTTGATATAAATGTTGGACCTACCAGTATGATGATATTTAATTACCAGGAGTTGACTACAAAATTCTCATAATTATTTTGGATATTTACCAATTTTAATTGGAAGTATTTTTCACCATAATATACGAGTTGTAGAAAAAAACTTTCACCTTTCAGGATAGGTAATCCATGCCAGGGCATCTACATAGATTCTTTCAATAAGAATATACCTAGTCATACAAGCCCGTAATAAATTGAAATGTCAATTTATTCATAAGTGTAAACATTCGTTCTGAGCCATAGATGGAGCACCAATTAGAAACCCATCAATATTTTTAAATCATATCCAGACCATACAATGCAATTTGCTTCAGGTATGGTGCGCTCGGGGTGCTCATTTCTTCTCTAGCCACAAGCAGTCTCTTACACTGGAATTTCATATAAAACCAGTCCAGTCTTCTATTGACCCTGAACCAAATAACTAGGAGACAACTCCTTAATCCTAACACCGCAACGTCATGCGCACACATGTGACAGAATAACGACTCCGCTGGGGAATATAGTTATTCTTAGCCTATAAAAGGTATTAGCACCCCTAGTGCACCCAACCTGAGATAAGTTACTTTGTGGTTTGATGTAGTTTAGAGATTTTGATGGTTTTCTGGTCTGTGGTCTATCTATAGTTTAGGATTTGAGATTTATTTATATGAATAAATTCGGCGTTTAAGAATTTATTATGGACTCGTGTACCCAAATAAATTCTTAGAAAAAAGTTCTTTGTAATTTGTGTATTACGATAAAAAATACTTATAATTAAAATTGGCGAATATTTAGAATAACTATGATAATTTTTTGGTCAACTTCAATATTTTAAATACCAGCCTCATTTGTAGGTCCAAAGTTCTACACATGGATTATTAACAATTAATTCTCATGAATTAAAAAATGATGGTTTATTGAAATATTGGCTAAATTCTCGTGAATTTAATAAACAAGTTAATAAATCCTAAAATGCATGCCAAGACACACATATATATTTGTTTTCATATGAAAATACTAAACAATGTGATTTTTTTATATTTTTGAGATATTTGTCCGTATATAATTAAAATTTTTAATTCTTTTATCTTTTTGGTTTTAAACATTTAAAAACATATAAGAAAATACAAACATACACACCTAACCATTTTTTTAATTAACCCATACAAATTACAAATATTTACACAACATTATAATTAACCAAAAATTATAACAAAAAAATACATAAAAAATCATCTAAATCCCAAAATGGACCTTCTGAAGGCTGAGGATAGCTTGAAAAGGCTACTTGAAACTCAGTAGCCACACTAGAAGATCTTGAAAATGCAGAAATAGTGGTGGCAAGTGTGCTTCACGCACCACCGCTACTGGTGATGTGTGGGTTCCCACACCGCCGCGAGCGAAACCTAATGAATAGGTGGTTTTGGAGCAGTTTCTCCTTTTATAACTCCCTAGGCCGATAATGGATCTCACCATAACTTATAAAACAAAAAAAAAACACAAGCATTTGTTTTTATTTTCCTTCTTTCTTATTCTATTTTTTTAATGTTGTTTTTTATTTGTTTCAATCAACCCGAACAATTATTGGCAAAGAAAAGGAAATGATGAGGCTAAGATTTCTGGTTTTGGTGGGTTGGTCTCTATTGGCGCATCAAGTATACTTGTTCAAAGAGGTTTATGACTGGTGGCACATTAGTACACACAACAACGGGGCCTAGGGGTAAGTGGGCCAATCCACGAGATGCACAGCATCTTTTTTTTTTCCTATACTGGCAATGCACCTTACTAATGTCAAAGGAAGTATATCAAGACTAGAAAAGGACTGTCGCTGCTGTCTTTCTCTACTGGATTTTCAACGGTGGCAAGTTTATTTTTGGGAAAAAGAAATAAAAAAGGGTGAAGACAGGCTAAAAAAAAATGTAAGGGTTTTTTTTATGGTCTTTTGTATGGCTCCTTCTTTTTTATGTGTTTCAGGCAGCTATTTATAGGTAAAAAAAAGTTTGTTATTTTTTATTTCTCGATCGCCATGCAAACTTGGTGACCAAGCAAGTAAAAAATAAAGTGATCCTTTAACTTTGTTCTTTTCATATTTGATCCCTTGTAAATTTTGATTTTTCTTATTTTTTTGTATTTTGATTTAAAAAAAACACTAACTTCAATGTCGCATTAACAATTGGACGCGTAGGAAAAAGACGCAGCAAATGACGTTAAGATGTCAAAAATACTTCTTTTTTTTGTTTTTGTTGGTTTTTTTTTGCTATTTTTGGGTTTTTTTTTTCTAAACTTGGATAGCAAAATATAAGATGATGTTTTCATGAGACATGAAGTCGTAAAACAATTCTGTGCAAATCGCTACGGTAATGAGGTCAAAATTTATTAGTCTTGTGAAATGAGGAAAACCATTTTTTATATCCCCTAGAGATAAATATGTCTCTTGTAGTCCTAATTTAAGCTAAAATGGAGTTTTGTTTTTTATAAGATAACCCTCGCTATGATCACACCTTACACAAGGGGCAAGTATTATAAAATGATAAGAATGAAGGTATTTGAAAATGTCCATTAATGATAAGAAAGTAGTTGAAAAACCTAAAACAAATGTAAAATACCTGTGAACAGAATCCATAAGATCTTGATTGAATTCACAGAATAAAAAATCTCTAAAAAAAAAGGCTTTGCTAAATGATGAATCTTGAAAAGACACGCAAGTATCTAACAAACAAGCAAAAGCTTCTCCTACACCTTCGACCAAAAAAAAAAAAAAAAAAAGAAAATCATTGAGGAACTTGTAAATGGAATAGTAAAGGGCATTGTTATTTTAATATGAACAGATAAAGAGATTTCAGGAAAGGAAAGTTGAGTAGATGTTCAATCAACGGTTTAGAGTGAAAAGAAAAACCTCGAAAAATCCCTTGTCAAAAGCAAAGGTCTTTAATAGCATAACATAAGCTAAAAGAATAACAAAAGAGGATAAAAAGGCGTAAAGGAGTGAAAGTGATCCTAGACCCATAAAAACCATCAAACACCATTTGAGCCTGCAAACTCTTTTTTGCTGAAAGCCTGCAAACTCAGCCTTCATTATATGCCTTGAAAAGTCCATTCTAATCAACCGAGCAGAAAAGATTGATAAATAACACTCTCAAAATGTAAGGAACCATTTATGAGAGTCATGACGAAGTGAATAACTATTAGTCTTTATTCACTTTGAGAAAATCTCAACACAAGACTTCAAACAAGTATTTGATCTTTTTTTTAACCTAATAAAAAATGGACCATCTTTCTTCAAAGACTAATACAAATTGTAAGAGTTTCATGGACATTGTTATTTTGACATGAGTCTCAGGTTTTAAAAAAGATAGTAAATCTTGCATAATATCTGTTAAGGAAAACACTCTAAAATAAAAACCAAAACGTGTGTCATGAATATTTGAAAAAAAACACATGAAAACGTTGTTTTCATAAGATAAAGAGTTTTAATTCATTCCTAATTAGAAAAAAAAATATGATAGCATTTGCTACGACGTAAATGCTCATAAAAGAAGAAGGCTATAAAGGTGGCTTGACATTCAAGATTTGAAAGTAACTCACATAAACTTGCTTAAGTAATCTGTGAGGGTGAGTTGGCAAGAGAAACCACTTCAGAAATTACAACCCTCAGTAATAATAATAATAAAAAAGGTTGTGAAGTGTGGGCTATATTTCAAAAGACATGCATTACATATGGTTTAATCGCAACTTTGAAATAGTTTTAGTGCATGATCCACCAATTAACAGAAAAGATGGTGAAATCTGCAAGGTGAACGAAGTCGGGAAATGGTAAAGACATCCCATCCACAAGGTGTGGATAACTAAGGTCATATGACAAGACACTCGTTTTAAGAGTACCCTTAGAGAATATTTTGTTTTAAATGTTATTTTAGAAAAGTTTTGGAAGGATCCAATGTAAATCCTAGTTTTTGAAATTGAAAAAGGGGTAGGTCACCAATGAAAATAGGTCAATTTTTTATTTCAAAAATGGGCAGGTCGCCCATAAAAATAAACCAATTTTCAGGGAAGTATGGAGGCTTGCTGAAATTCTTTTTGAAATATGAAAAAGGATAGATCATCTATGAAAATAGATCAATTTTTTAATTTCAAAATAGTTAGGTAGCTCGTGAAAATAGACCAATTTCTTGAATTTTAATAGGGGTAAGTCACTCATGATAATGAGACCATTTTCTTTTTTCCTTTTCTTTTTTTAAAAAAAAGCAAAGTCTTTTGAATTCCAAGATGGATGGATCCTTCAGCAAGTCTAATATACATTTTTTCTTTACAAGCTCACAATGCAAAACATTGATGAGATTTTGCTTCGTAAACATTATAAAAAGAAGAAATATGTTGTTACCCACTTTTGACCCCATAAAAAAATCAAGAAAAAAATAGAAAAAATAGAAAAAGAAAATCCAAAATATAAGAGAATATACTTGAAGAAATCTTAGAAGATTGTCCAAGTTAGTGGTGAAGGACCAAAATGACAAGTGGAAAACCCGGAGGACCAAAATATAAGATTGGCAAAATTTACAACCCAATTCTGATTGAAAAAGGGTCCTATTAGTGAAAATATTTTTATTTGGAGTAAATAAATACAAATTTGGATAGGCAAGGACTCAATGATAATTTTGGAAGGCCTAATTAATTTTATTGAGGACTTAATTGTAAGAAAAATTGATTTTTTAAGTCAATATAAGCTTTAGTTGGAAGAAATTAAAGTCTGAGAGGTTTTATTGCATAAATATTAAAGTTTGATGAGAAATTAGGGACTTGATTGAAGAGATTCAAAACCAATGACCCAATTGAAAAGGACGCATGAATACAAGGGTTGAAATTGATCAAATCAGCGGCTAAAATGAATAAATTGAAAGTTTGTTGAGTAATTGAGGGTTAAAATACATAATTTCATAACCAATGACTAAAATGATGTAGGCGATCAACTTTAAGGCTGACAATTGAGTTTGATAGGAGTGGAATTGCATTGACAAATTCTGGGCTGATCGAATTTATACTTTCAAACGAATGGACGTGAAGCTATAGACCTCCAAATCGAGCAAGGTTTGATCCAAAAAAAAAAAAAGAGTGTGCAGCTCCTCTAGCAACTTTAGGTGGTCTTCAACAATGATGATATTAGAGTTGCTCCGAAGCCTCGAAAATGGGTAACTCAATCATCGATGATTGTGATACCCATTTCACAAAACCATTAATCTTTTTTCATGTATTCACACTTTAAACCTTTTTAGTGATTTCTTATTAAAGGTTGACCATGTTTCTCTCAAGATCAAAAGACTAGAAATAAGCTCATTGGTCTTCAAGTTTGGAAAAACTACCAAAATCTCTAAACCAAGTTTGTTGCAAAACTACCATTGTAAAACTAACATAGGTACAAAGTTTACAATTATAAAACATACCCAAAACTCTTTTATTTTGATCAAATGGTCAAGCTTTGATGAAGAATGATCGATCTTTGATTGAGTCTTAATTTGAAATCCTATAAATACCCCTGGAAAATCAATATAGATGAGCAACAACGAGGAGAGAAAGAAGACAGAGGAAGATAGGATAAAAGGAATTCCAACTATGAATGTTTAAGAGTCTAGCACAAAGATTTCCTTAACTTTGAAAGAAAATAGCAAGCTTAAAAAAGAAAGAGCAACAACCATTGTTAGAGCTTGGAAAGTATATATATAAAAAAACTCTTATAATCTAGTTATCTATGAGGCAAACTTTTAGCTCTATGTTTTAATGGTATTTTGAACTTGTTTTTTGTAATATATTATATTGATCTTGTATTTTTATTAATGTATGAAATATTATTTTTTTGTTTAATTTTAATATGAGTTGTTTGCCACTATTTACTAAATGTTTAGTTTGTTGAAATAAAATAGTTTTTATATTCTGTTAAATATAGCCG
>Ga0325411_1008542_pt1 | contig 11078 bp, 14 predicted proteins | sample PopdelMetagenome_13_FD_206181 | JGI IMG/M metagenome (GOLD analysis project Ga0325411, IMG submission 206181) | Populus deltoides microbial communities from Bellville, Georgia, United States - Xylem-PdIQD-R4 | ecosystem: Host-associated > Plants > Phyllosphere > Stem > Wood/Secondary xylem...
AATAGCTTCTTGGCTGTCAACAAGAATCTCAGTGCTTTCCTTCTGCTCCAAGTTAAGATCAATTAAAATTTTCCTCAGCCATAAAGCTTGATTAACAGCAACTGTTGCAGCAACAAACTTTGCTTCAGCAGTGGATTGAGCTACAGTTTCTTGTTTTTTCGAGCACCATAAAAAAACACCAGAACCAAGTGTGAAACAGTAGCCTGAAGTGCTCCTTAAATCATCAATGGAACCTCTCCAATCATTGTCTGAGAAACCAACCAGCTTGAACTCTTTGCTCCTCGTAAATATAATGCCAAAATTACATGTGCCTTTGACATATCTAATCACCCTCTTTGCAGCCTTGAGATGCAGTTCACTTGCACAGTGCATAAACCGAGACAAGATACTTACAGCATTCAAAATGTCAGGCTGAGTTGCTATGAGATCCAATTAGAGTACTTCTGAAATGTGCCTGATCAATCTTATATGTTCGATCTTCTTTACAAAGCTTTTCCTTTTGGTTCATAGGAGTGCTCATTTCTTTGTATTCTCAAGTTTAAACTTCTTTAGAATCTCCTTGGCGTATTTCTGCTGACAGATAAAGACTTCATGTTCAACCTGCATAATTTCCATTCCAAGAAAGAAAGTCATCAAACCGAGATCTGTCATCTCAAAAACCTCTATCATTTCTTACTTAAACTTCTCCACAAAACTTGTGTTGTTTCCTGTCACAAGCAGATCATCAATATACAGTGAGATGATAAGAATGTTAGCTCCATTTTGCTTGACATACAGTGTTGATTCAGAGAAGCTTTTAGCAAATCCCAAGTTCTGCAGATATTCATCAATTCTACTATACCAAGCTCTTGGAGTTTGCTTCAATCCGTAGAGAGCCTTCTTAAGAAGACAGACTTTGTCTTCTTCTCCTTCTTTTATGTAGCCTTCTGATTGCTCTACATAAATCTCCTCCTGCAAAAAACCATTCAAAAACGCTGACTTGACATCTAGCTGGTACACCTTCCAATTCTCTTGAGCTGCAACAGCAAGCAAGAGCCTCATAGTGTCGAGTCTAGCTACTGGTGCAAAGGTATCTGAGTAATCCACACCGAATATTTGAGCTTATCCTTTGACCACGAGTCTGGCCTTATGCTTATTGATTGAGCCATCAACATTAAGCTTGGTTCTATACACCCACTTGACTCCAATTACCTTTCTGTTTTGGGGTCGATCAACCAACTCCCATGTTTTGTTTATTTCAATCATGAACAGCTCCTCCTTCATTGCAGCAATCCAATTTTGATCCATCTTGGCTTCTTTAAAATCTTCAGGTTCACACACAGCAATGTTACATCTTTGATAAACATTAGAAAGTAGTCTTGTGCCTTTGATGGGAGTGTCATCTGTCATGACATTCTGCCAATCATCTATGTTTTGTTCCTCTGTGTCCGAACCAAAAAAGTTGATCTTTGGCTCTTTTGAGGTTGAATTCATCTTCTTTACATCTTCTTAGTTCCACTCTTCATCCTCCATAAAGTGCACATCCCTGCTTATAACAATTTTTCCAGTTTATGGCTGGAAAACTTTATAAGCTTTTGTAACCAAGCTGTAGCCAATGAAGATATCTGGAAGTGCTCTTTTATCTAGTTTATCTTTTTGATCTGTGGAACAAAAGTGAAGCATAAACATCCAAAAATTTAAGGAAGTTTAAAGATGGTTTATAACCATACCATGCCTCAAAGGGTGTTTGATCCTTTACAGCTCTGGTTAGAAGTCGGTTTTGCAGAAAAACAACAGTGTTTGCTGCTTCTGCCCAGAACTTTTTTGGTAGATTCTTCTCATGCAACATACATCTTGTCATCTCCAAGATGAATCTGTTCTGTCTCTCACTAACTCCATTTTGTTGTGGAGTGTATGGAGCAGTTAATTGATGTTGGATGCCTGCCTCCTCACAAAAACTGTTGAATGAATTAGAGGTGTACTCCTTGCCATTGTCTGATATAAGAATTTGAATTTTACAGCCACTCTCGTTTTCAACTCTGGCTTTAAAGTTCCAGAAAACTTGAGCCACCTCTGACTTGTGCTTCAAAAAGAAAATCCAACACATACGGGAGAAATCATCAATGAATACAGCATAATAGAGACTGCCATTTAGAAAAGGTGTTCTTTGTGGGCCTGCAATGTCTGTATGAATCAATTACAGCTTCTTTGTTGCTCTCCATGTTACTTTGGGAAATGGTTTCCTGCTTTGCTTTCCAGACTGACATGCTTTGCAATTTGGAATGTGATCATCAAGTGCTGAAAGATCATTTGCCATCATCTTAGATTTCATCTGCAACAGCCCCTTATGATGATAGTGCCCGAGCCTCTTGTGCCAAACACCTGTGATATTTTCTTTAATTGGGAAAGCAATTTGCTCCTCCTCCAATGGATTTAGAGCAAAACTTTTTCCTTTCATTTTTACTTTGAAAATATCATGGCCATCTGCATCTTTAATCAAGCAACTTTTGTCTTCAAACATAACTTTATAACCTTTTTCAATTAGTTGTCCAACGCTAAACAAGTTTTGATCAATTTCAGGAACATACAACACATCAGAAATGAACTTTGTACCTGAACAAGTTGAAATTGCAATTGTTCCCTTTCCTTCCACAGTTATGTACTCACCATTTTCAATTCGAACTTTTGACGTGTTTGAGCTTCTTAGTTCTCTGAATAGATCCTTGTCATGTGTCATGTGGTTAGTTCAACCACTGTCAATAAGTCAACTCTCACTTGATTCAATGCTAGAGAAACATGTAGCCACGAACAGTTGATCTTCCTCCTCTTGATCAGCAATTTATGCCTCTTCACCATGTTGTTGATTTTTGCTCTTACAGATAACAGCTTCATGCCCTATCTGGTTGCATTTGTTGCACTTGGCATCTAGTCTTCTCCAGCATTTAAAATATGGATGAGATTTTCTATTACAATGCTGGCATGGAAGATAAAATCCCTTCTTGTTTCCAGTATTGCTCCTGTTGTTGTTGGCCTTAAAATCTCCATTTGAACCTTGATAGCTTTTACCCTTATTTTTTTTTGTAGTTTCTGTTCTCTTTATGCTTGACAAATAAGGCTCCCTCAACATCATCTTCCTGCCTCATAGCCCTTCTTTGCTCATGTGCTTGTAATGCATTCAACATCTCTGACAAAGTGATTTTTGACATATCCTTAGTGTTTTGTTACCTCAAATTTTTCAGGAATTGTTACAAGAATTTTCTGGACAATCCTTGATTCTGGTAGAGACAAGCCAAGTAGTCTGACTCGGCTAGCAATATTAAGCAACTTGTCAGAATACTCTTTGATGGATTCAGTCTTTTTCATCTTCTGTAGCTCAAAAATCACGTACCAAGTTCAGCACTTGCATCCCTCGGATCCTTTCATCTCCTTCGTATACAGTCTTGAGATAATCCCATATGTCCTTTGCTGACTTTAGAGACATGATACGAGTAAAGATGGTGGATGAGACTGTAGCAAACAAACAGGATTTTGCCTTTGATTTCTTCGTTTTCTTCTCCTTATGCACTTTGATCTGTGCCATGGTGGGATTGTTAGGAAGTGCAGGGATTTCATGGTCTTCTTCCACTACTTCCCAAAGATCCAAAGCATCAAAGTATGTCTCCATGCGTACGACCCAAATCTGATAGTTGTCTCCAACAAACACTGGCGTAGCAATTGATGAGAAACCGGCTTCGGCTTCCATGACGTATCAAACTCACACACAAGTCCCTTTAAGAAGACTGCTTTGATACCAATTGTAGTTGTTTTAGAATAAAGAAAGAAGAAACAGAGTTGCTGCAGTAAAGAAAAATAGAAAATGAGAGCAATATATTTTGAAGAAGAAAGCTGAATAATATTAACATCTGAAGCATTACAATTTAAAGCTTGATAAATAACAACCCACTAAAATCATGGTCCTAAGATTATGCCATGATCACAATTATGGATAACAAAAAAAATAACTGAAAATAAAGAAATAGGAACAGGTTTGAATATTTTCAAACCACTAAACAATGTCTATGACTCCAACAAGCAGTTCTAAGCACGTTTTCTAACAGTTATTATAAGTTTTCTAGTTTGGTCCCTAGTAAATACATGCTGCCTAATGTTTCGAAAGGTAATGGCTATATTTCTGCAAACCTTCACATACATGTTCATTGTTTAAAACTGTTTTCTGATGATATCCTGCAGTGAAAATGTCATATGGAAATCATTTAGTCCCACCACTATAAACACTATTTATGGACCTGAATTTGAAGGTGCTATCCCTGCCTTGTTCCATGGACTGCTAAAACAGAGAAACAAGACGCTAGCTCTCCGAAAAGCCCTTTTCCGAACAAATCTTCTTAATGTTACAAATCTGCTCTCCACAACCTTTATTTCTCTACTTGCCATCTACTTACAAGGATTTAGTGTTCCTTTGACTGTGACGAGTAATAACCTTAACAGCCGCTTTAGGCAGAGAGGCACATATCCGATCAAGCTGTTCTACACCTCCAATATGCCCATCATTCTACTCTCGGCATTCATATCAAACATCTATTTTCTCTCTCAGGTAACGATGTGGTTAAGTTTCCTGGTTTAATCTTAAGAGTATATTTGGTTTATTTTTTATTCTTATTTTTAGGGAATCTGATTTTATTTGATGTGATTTTACAGTTACTAGTACTGTACACGAGATTTGGTGGAAATGTTTTGGTGAATCTTCTCGGTAGCTGGAGTGAATCCCAGTATCCGGCCAGCCATTCTATTCCTGTTGGTGGTCTTGCATATTATATCACTGCACCATCAAGGTAACTAGGACCTTTTTATAAATCTACTTTTGCATTTAAAATGTATTTATGCTAATGACATTCTTATGAACATTTTCCTGTAATATTGTTTTGCAGCTTAGCTGATATGGCAGGCAGTCCCATGCGGGCACTTTTTTATCTAGTGTTCATGTTATTTGCATGTGCATGGTTCTCAAGAAAATAGACTGAAGTTTTTGGATCCTCTGCTAAAGATGTTGCTAAATAGCTCAAGGCAAGTTTCCTTCTTACCTTGAAATTCTAACCATTTCCTTAATTAAACCTTGTATCATTCAGAATCTGCAACGGTGAGATTTTTGTATGCAGGATCAAAAAATGGTAATGCCAGGTTATCGCGAAGGGCGGTTAGAAGCCATGCTTAACCGCCACATACCCGTAGCTGCAGCATTTGGAGGAATTTGCCTTGGTGCCTTAACAGTGTGCGCAGATATGATGGGTGCGATTGGTTCAGGGACAGGAGTTCTTCTTACTGTCAGCGTCATATATTAGTATTTTGAGATGTATGTGTAGTTCGGGATACACAAGATGCCAGGCTAATCATTGTTGCTATGTCAAACATTTTGACAACTCCTACATCATTCTACTATTATATGTGGATGATATGTTGATTGCAGGATCCAGCATTGAGGAGATTGACAAGCTGAAACAACAATTGTCAAAACAGTTTGAAATGAAGGATCTGGGAGCTGCTAAACAAATACTTGGCATGAGAATCATCAGAGATAAAGACAAAGGCATACTAAAGCTCTCACAAACAGAGTATGTCAAGAAGGTTCTCAGCAGGTTTAGTATGGATAATGCTAAACCAGTAAGTACACCTCTGGGGAATCATTTCAAGCTCAGCAAAGACCAGTCACCACAAACTGAGCTAGAATGTGGATACATGGATAAGATTCCATACGCCTCAGCTATCGGCTCTTTGATGTATGCTATGGTCTGTACCAGACCAGACATTGCCCATGCAGTGGGAGTTGTAAGCCGATATATGAGCAATCCTGGAAAGCAGCATTGGGAGGCGGTGAAATGGATCATGAGGTACTTAAAAGGTTCATCAGAGACATGTCTTACCTTCACAGCTGGTGGTTTGAAACTTGAAGGTTTTGTAGACGCTGATCTAGCAGGAGATGTTGATAGCCGAAAGAGCACTACAGGATATGTATATACTCTAGGAGGTACTGCTGTTTCCTGGAGTTCTACCTTGCAAAAGATCGTCGCTCTTTCAACAACAGAAGCTGAATATGTTGCAGTCTCAGAATCTGCAAAAGAAATCGTATGGCTGCAGAGTTTTCTGAAAGAATTGGGCAAGATGAATGGAAAGGGTACTTTGTATAGCGACAGTCAGAGTGCAATCTTCCTTGCTAAGAATCCAGCATTTCACTCCAGGACTAAGCATATTCAGATCAAATATCACTTCATCCGACAATTGCTAGACGATGAACAACTGATGCTAGAAAAGGTCTGTGGAAGCAAGAATCCAGCTGACATGTTAACCAAAGGAGTTACACTTGATAAACTGAAGTTGTGTAAAACTTCAGTTGGTCTTCAAGGATAAATGATGATTTCATTGTTTGTCTCCAAGTGGGAGATTGTTAGTTAGTGGAGACAAACAATGTCCCACCATATGCAAGTGGGAATACCTAATCTCCCACTTGGCACATGGTGGAGGACACAAACGGTGGGCATAAATCATGGCATGATTTATGCCCTTCACTCCTAGCTTAATATATATGTATGCTCAGTGAAGAGCTGGAGTGTTGGTGTGTGAAGAAAACACAGAGAGAAAAAACGTGAGAGAGAGAGAGCTTGAGTTGAGTAGAGAAGATTTTCTCCTCCTCCTTGTTTTGTTGTTTGTATTGTTTCTAAGCTTGATTAATACAAACCAGTAGCTCCGTGGAGTAGGCAAGTTGCCGAACCACGTAAATTTATGTGTGTTTGAGTTCTGGAATTTCCCAACATACAGAATGGACCGAAAAAACTCCCCCAGAATATCTCTTCACTCGAGTTGAGATGAATTTTTGTTGTATATTCCATGTGCTGGTTCTATTATGTTTAGAATCATTGTTTCTGCTATTTGTCCTTTGTATGTTGGGTTAAGCGAATATGGTGGTATCTATATTGATTCTGATATCAAAGTTTGAATCTATATTGTCTTCCGTTATTAATGCTATTGGTCTGAAGAATGCTCTGTCTGGAAGTTCTTTGAATGGGGCTGTGATGGCATTTATAAAGCACAGACACCAGGGTGCTTACCTTTCACTAGCAGACATCATATTTATTGTTGAAGATTTTTTGTGTTAGGTTTAGATAACTTTATTTGGATTTAATCCACTAAATCGATGGGTATCATCTCTTATAGATGAATCTAGGGCTGAGCATTTTCGGTCCGGTCCGGTTTTGGACCAAAATAAACAACCAAACCGATTTTATTTTTTTTTTAGTTTTGGAACCGAACCGAACCGAAAACCGGTTCAAACTGATTAATTTCGGTTCGGTTTTTTTCCCTTCCAAACCGGTTCAAACCGAAATTATTCCGGTTGAGTTTTTTCTGGGCTTTTTATTGACCGTATTTTTCAGCACTTTTGTTTCTGTCCTTGCTTCCAAATCTATAGCATGAAATTTACAATCCAAATCCCAAAAGACAATAATGTGGACAATCTGAAAATGGAAGGAACATTGAGCCAGAACTGGAAGTGTTGCAGAATTAAATCATAGACCAAAGAAAAGCGAATCCTCCCTGTAAGATGGCAAACAATGACAAACATTTGTGCCATAACTGAGCATCACAAGTATTGCAGGTTGTTCAACTAAATGTAACAGGTTGCATGTAACTGCATCTTGTACCTCTTTATCAAGAACACAACTCAGCCCAGACAAAGCTCGAATATCATATTCCTTCGGTTGGATCTGTGATACCCTAAGACAGATTTGAGAGATGAGAGATGAGAGGGCAGATTGAATAAACTCCTCACGGTAACTAGATATTTTTATAAGTTTTTACGGATTAATACCACAAAAACTTGAAGATTGCTAATTGATCAAAATAAAATGGAACCAACAAATTAAACCCTCAAAATGGACCGAAAAAACTCCCCTAGAATATCTCTTCATTCGAGTTGAGATGAATTTTTGTTTTATATTCCATGTGCTGGTTCTATCATGTTTAGAATCATTGTTTCTGCAATTTGTCCTTTGTATGTTCGGGTTAAGCAAATATGGTGGTGTCTATATTGATTCTGATATCAAAGTTTGAATCTATATTGTCTTCCGTTATTAATGCTATTGGTCTGAAGAATCCTGTGTCTGGAAGTTCTTTGAATGGGGCTGTGATGGCATAAAGCATAGACACCAGGGTGCTTACCTTTCACTAGCAGACATCATATTTATTGTTGAAGATTTTTTGTGCTAGGTTTAGATAACTTTATTTGGATTTAATCCACTAAATCGATGGGTATCATCTCTTATAGATGAATCGACGGGTATCAAGTTATATGCCATCTTGCAAAATCAAAACGATTTAAAATAATCAACACCACCTTTTTATTTATTTATTAATATACATAATTTTTAATTTATTTATTTACATGTATATATAACTTTTTTAATTTATTATATTTTTTGAACTAGAAAAATATATTTAAAGAACTGCATATATAAATTTTTATAAAAAATAAAAATATTTAACTCACAATAAATCATCCACATTTTTATAAAAAAATAAAGATGGGTGAAATCTTAATTAGGCATCGCTGCTAAATTTTGTTGTTGATTTGTAATTTAATTATTGTTGAAGATTTTTTGTGTTAGGTTTGGATAACTTTATTTGGATTTAATCTCCAAAATCGATGGTGTCATCACTTATAGATAAATGGTTTAGCTTCTCTCATTTATTTGGATTTAATCCACTGAAACTGAGGTTTAAGAATTTCTTGGATTTAATCCACTGAAACAGTTGCTTGATCAAGATCATTGGCTTATTTGAAGGCAGATAAAGGCATAAAAAAGAAAAGCGAGGATGTGAGAAATAATTATAGATATGAGTTACAGTAGTTGAAATTTCAAAGGCAATTTTTTTAGAGTGGCATTTGGAGAATTTAAGGAAGGAATAAGCTTCACGTGAGCGAGATAATATCATAGCTGCATTTGATAGAGTAAATGGTAAGTAGGAAATAAAATCCAATTACAGTAGAGAGAGAGAGAGAGAGAGGGGTATATATATCAGAGCTGCATTTGATAGAATAAAAGGTAAGTAGGAAATACAATCCAATTACAGTAGAGAGAGAGAGAGAGAGAGAGAGAGAGGTATATATATCAGAGCTGCATTTGATAGAATAAATGGTAAGTAGGAAATACAATCCAAAGTCAACAATATACAGTAAAGAGGTATATGAAACATACCTCTTCCTGCCACTTCCATACGTAGTGGTGTCTTAACTATTCCTTAAATAGAAATCTTTGGGATGTGAGAAATCTTTTGCCAATCTTCACCCATCTCCTCCTCCTTCCCGTAACGTTTCCTTAGAATGGGGCATCTACTTATGCCCAATTCCTGTAGAGCTGGTGCTGCCAAAACATAGTCTGGTAGTGCTCTCAACAATGGGCAATTTTCAATCCTCAAATCTCGAAGTTGTGGCATAATGGATATTATTGAAGTTGTGTTGGCATCTTCTTCTCCCACTCTCCTTTCAATTCCTTCCCACTCTTCTACTTCTTCCAGATTCCAAATCCAAAGTTTTTTTAATTTGGGGAAAGCAGTGACCCTTGCAATTTCTCCTTCCTTAATACTGGCTTTCTCATATTTTTCTATACCTAAAAATCCAGCATCCAGCCTTCTCACCTTCAACGACCTCACTTTCAGGCTTTCAAGGTTCGGCAATCTTCCCAGCGGAGGCAAGACCTCCACGTTTCTACAATCAACAAGTTCAAGCTCCTGTAATCTGGTCAATGTCATCATCCAATTTGGCAAATCTAACCCTCCGTAACTAGCTATGGTTAGATCTTCCATGTCTGACGGAGGCTGTAAAGCTTCAATTAAAGAGTCTTCATTCGCTCGCAACTCTGTGTTCTCTTCGGCGAAATACAATACCAAACGAAGCAGGCGCTTCTTATTCTTGAGCTGTGCTTCTGCAGCGTCACTCGCATCTTCTTTACCTCCTCCTAGATTCCGTATACTAAGACTCCCTCCGATGTGATTTAAGTTTTTTAATTCTCTTAGATTAGCTGCTTTACTTTCATTCTCACCACCACCACACACAGTAAACACATCTAATGTTCGAAGACATGTTATTCTCTCTATTCCCTTTGGTATGAAGTCCGCACCTGAATCATCAATCCGGAGATGCCTCAATTTGACAAGTTTTCCGATCGCCTTAGGCAATTCTTTGAGAGAATCACACCCAGTAACGTCTAGGGATTGCAGATTGCATAAATCACACGTGGTTTCTGGCAGGAACCTCAACTCTCCACAAAATGCCAAATTGAGGTGTCTCAAATGTATCAATTTCCCTACCTCGTTTGGTATGTGTTTGATTGGAGACATTGACAAATTCAATGACCTGATGCATGTCAACTGCTTGAATACATCAAGTAGTGCAACTCCAAGCGAAGGGTTTCCAGTGTTGATCAAGAGGCTTCGGAGACCTTTTGCTTTGTGAAGGGACACGGGAAAAGAGGTCTCATCTGACAGCATTATGCTTAAATGACGAACCCTTTCAATTGAAGTCTCCACTGTTGCTTCTCCAAGTGTAGTGACATCCACTGTTAGACATTCATTTTTCGTCATATATTGGGCAAAATCATGCACTATATCATGCATCTTGAATCTAATATCTTCTCGACCACACGTCTTAAAATCTTGGAAGAAAGAGCGCGCTGCTAAGACTTGAAAGTACTGCTCTCCTACAAGCTCCATATCTCCACCTGAAGTCTCCTTGAGGTAACCTTGAGCCATCCACATCTTCACCAATTCATTTTTGTCCATTTCGTAGTCTTTTGGAAACATGGCACAATACAAGAAACATCGTCTTACCACAGAAGGTAAATCGTAGTAACTCAAAAGCAAAGGTATAAATATTCGTCTTTCAACCTGATCTCTATCAACCTTATCTAGCCTCCACAGTTCGCTAGATAAAACACGTTCCCACTCTTCTCTTGTTATTTTAGACTGCATTAGACCTCCTAATACCTTGGCAGCTAGAGGCAAGCCCTTGCACTTGTTTGCAATTTTATCGCCGATATCTGTCAATCTTTCGC
>Ga0325411_1008545_pt1 | contig 11075 bp, 9 predicted proteins | sample PopdelMetagenome_13_FD_206181 | JGI IMG/M metagenome (GOLD analysis project Ga0325411, IMG submission 206181) | Populus deltoides microbial communities from Bellville, Georgia, United States - Xylem-PdIQD-R4 | ecosystem: Host-associated > Plants > Phyllosphere > Stem > Wood/Secondary xylem...
TTGAATTAAAACTTTATTGTTAACTTGAAAATTTTATATATTTAAGTGAATGATTGATCTTAAAAAATAATTTATGTATATTTATATCATAGCCCAGGATAGAAAAAATTCCTGGCTCCGCCCCTGGTTGTAAGAGAAGTAGACACACAATAAAAAACATTAAGTGATAAAGAAAAGTGAGGTGAAAGTGATAGAGGGTTTGTGAGTTGAGTTGAGAGAGTCCTTTTTAATTGGTATAATTTTTTGTTTTTCTTTTAGGAGTAAAAACAATGTTTTTATGAATATAGATAAATTGTCAAATCATATTAAATTGTTTGTTTTTATTTTTGAACATTGATAATAGATGCTAACACTTTTCAATACAATAATGCACTAAAAAAAAAAAACAAGTAATAGCAACTTCAACGCACCACCGTGATTGCTTATGTTAAAGCATTTATCCAGACATGTCAAAAATGAAGGGATAATGAAAAGAAAAAAATAAGTTTTTTTGTGTTTAAGCACTATTACATTAAGATAAACTAAAAGAATAAGGGAAAAGGAACATAAATGAAAATATTTTTTTGTTGGTCAATCTTTGCTTTTCAATTGCACCCTTCTTGTGTCCAACTGTTTATTGATTTCTTATATTATTTTTTATAGGGAAACACAATTAAAAAAATATAGAATCAAAGTGTGAAAGGTGGTAAAATGTGTTAACCAATCTAAAATTAGCATGACAAAGTTCTTTTTGATACCTTTATTTTTATTTTTCATCTGATGTAATCCCTTTGTTTTTTGGATGTTTCATTTTAATTTTAAATTTTATTTTTTTCATTTTCAGTCACTGATATGAGGGAAAAGAGAAAGGTCGTTAAATTACGGCAATAGAAAAAAAATTATAGATTCTTCATAATCCAACGATGAAAATGACTAATATTTGTGCCAACAAGTCTTATTTAACGAGATGAGTATTGTCTACCCCTTATTAGAGGGGAAATTTTTTGGCCCAAGCACACCTAGGCTCGGGTTTCTTGCTAAGCCTAGAAACACTTGGCTTCTTTTTCTTTTCTTTTTTTTTTGGTTTCTTTCAAATTTCTAGGCAAACCTTCCTTTTTTTTTGTGTATTTTTTGTTTGCATTGTTGTTTTTTTTTAAATTTGGATTAGGATCCTATCTCATATTTTTAAGATTGTTAATCCTTCCAATAAAATAATTGACTTAAAAAACAAAGTTATTTAACTCGATGAGGTTATTATTAAGTCACAAAATAGATAAATTAACCCAATTTAACTTGTATATATTAACAATGTCATGGAACCATTCTTTTTATAAATAAAACATTGGACCACTATTTTGATGACAGTAGTACATCTATAGAAGCTTCAATTTTATTGAGCTCATTTCAAACTTTAAATTCGCAATTCTTGTTGCTAAAAACCACGCTAATAATTGTTACTTATTTTTTTATAAAAAAAGATTTTAATCGAAAAAAAAACCAGTTTAAAGCTAAGTCTTTATGGTGAATGATCTTATACAATGGCTGGCTAACTAATGTATGATCCAGCAATCAGAATGCCATTACAAATGCCTTTGTTCACTCACAGTGAAAACAATCAACTACTAATGTGTGTGTGTGTTTATAATTGTGACATTGTTAAGCAAAAATGCAGCAGAACAAGGTTAAGCTGATAGGTTACGAATTGCATGGGACAAAGGCACCCACCAGGGTTTTTGATCTGTGATGTCGGCAAGGCAGACAAGGACATCTCTGCAAGATTTAGGAGGAGCTGTTAGAACAAGAACTTGAGAACAAGCTGCATATGCGTGTGTGTGTGTGTTCCGGATGAAATATCAAATTGCTCGTGCTCTTTCGGAAATATAAAGAACAGGTAAGGTTTAGTTCTTTCTTGAGTAGGTGAACATTTACCAGGGGCACAAAGAGCCAAGGATGACACGGAAGATGATGCTGGCCATGGAGCTGCAATGTTGTTGTTCAAGTCACATGCAAAGCTGAACCCCGTCGATTTTGTCCAATATAACATCGGCAGGCAAGCTTCAAGTAGACACGCCACAATTAAATGGAAAAGAAAAATTATTATTATTATTATTATTATCAAATAATTGATTTCTTTTCGGAACTGTTGCACAGATTATAAAAAATGGAGCTGGCTGTGTGAAATTTTCAAAAACAAACTTAATCAATTGGATGCTGTGTAAATTTTATTGATGCTCACTAAGTGCTAGACACGTCATAAGGCTTATGTGTAAGTAACTGAGAAGAGATGCTTGCATGTTTGATTTTGTGCTTGATGTATCACGGTAATTCATACGAATCATCAGTGAGAAGTCTTTTAAATCTTTTTAGGAGAGAATATGAAAAATCTCATAAACCACAAGTCATGTCGAAAGTTTTTTCTTTTTTTTTAATTGTTTTTTTTCTCAATTTTGTTCTCACACTTTTTTTAATGGTAATTGGGTTATTTTTGGACCTGCTAAGTTGACTAGGCCATGTCAAGGTAACTCTTACATGGTTAATTTTAAATCGGGCTATGCAAGAAGTCAAATCATAAGGTTTTTTTCATTTAATTTTGTTTTTTTTTCTCAATTTCATCCCCAAACCTTTTTTTTTAACGATCATTCAGGTTGTTTTTAGATCTTTAAAGTTGATTGGGTCACGTTACAACTCTTACACGATTTAATTTTAAACTCAAGCTAGATAAGGAGTCAAGTCTAAAGGTTTTCAAAGCTGATATGTAGGGTCAGATTTAATGATAATGCCAAACAATTCTCTATGACCCAAGTATTTCTTGTTATGTTCAAAAACAAATGTTGGTTTGACCTACAATATTGCGCAAGCCTATTAACTAATTTCATTCAAAGGAGTTTTAGGAGTTGTTAAATTGGTTTTAAAATATGTTTTATGACCTGTTGTATTTTGCATTGGTTCTTGATTTCTTTTGGTGATTGAAAAAGTAGGATATGAGTTTTTAAGCTCTAAAAATACATTTTTCAACTTGTTTTCACCTAAAATTATTTATAAATACCTTATAAATCTTACTAAATTCATTTTCAATCTAAAAAATAGTTTATAGTCTATCTAAAAGCAAAAACTAAATGAATAAATTTTTTTAAGAATCCTGATCTATTTTTTTACAAGGTTAAAGAACAACACTACCATTATTGAGCTATTCTCGAAAGACAAATTCATTGACGCTAATATCAGTTTTTTTTTATGTGTCTGAAATGTTGTCATTCGAACACTTTCTTTCCCTTTAATATTTTTTAGTAACTCTCTATTTCATCTCTAAACATCCAATAACTAAAACATATAAAATAAAATTTGGAATCAAAATGTGAAATTCTAAAGCAACAAGGACCAAATAATAGGTAGATTGAAACTTTAGGGAACAAATTGAAATTTTATGTGACTTGTTAGTTATTGGGTTAGGCTTGGTCCGTCCATGATGGATGGGTCTGGTTCAAGTTATTAGAAAAGTTACTAAAGGAAGTAACCGCCTCCTCTAATAATATATAAAGGGACATAACTCATATGGATTAATAAGTTTTTCATTATTGAAAGAACATAGTTCTCTTTTTCTCTTCTCCTATCTTGACTCTCTACATTACTTTGACAAGATTTACAAAGATGTTTGTACTGTGAAATATCACTTTGGTTCTAGTAATTGAAGTGGCACTGAAATAACAGATTCGGGAATAAGAAAGTGAATTCTTACAAGTTTTCCTTTCCAATCTACATTAGTATCATAGCCATGATTTTTAATATTGTTTTTATGCGGTATATCTATTATTACATGAATGATATATGTAAATTTTGTGTTAAAAGAATACTTCCGTTGATAATTTTGAATTTACAATTTTATGAAGTAATTTAGTTATGATTTTATCTTTTCTTTGTTAATTAGATAAGACCTTCTGCAAAATATTTTGCATGGTATTTGTTTAATTCCTTTGTGTAATAATAATAAAAAAAACCATCAATTCATCGTGTGAATTGATGATGGAAATGGAGATTGGAAACTGCCATTTCCATTTCCATTTCCATTTCCAATGGACTACAATTGCAGTAGTCAATTGGAATGTCATTTCGCAGTTAATTAACTGTCATTTGACAGTTTTTTTTTAAAAAAAACCACCTAAAAGAACACATCTTTTAAAAGATGTATAACTGCCATTCGGCAGTTAATATTTTCATTGTCATTCGGTAGTCAATTGGAACTGCTATTTGGCAGTTAATTAACTGCCATTTGGTAGTTATTATTAAAAAAAAAGAGGAAAACCGAATGAACACATCTTTTAAAAGATGTGTACATATATTAATTGCCATTCATCAGTTAATATATATTACCATTATTAATAAATATTAATATTAAGAATAATATTAAGACAATTAATATTTTATTGTTAATATAAATTGTCAAATTGTGGTGCCAATTTATTTACTCTTAAAATAAATTGTTTAATTTCCATTTTGGTTAGCATTTATGATGATACATGCCTTAATTAAATATTAAGTATAATATTTATGTGTTTTTTGGAATATTTTGTTGTAGTGGATAGGCAACAACAAATTGATCATTTATTGGGTTATGCCTTTAATTCTGTTCATAAAATTCAAGAGCACATTGATTACATGTATCATTGGATGATTAGACTGGCTATGCGTGGTGGTTATGAATTTTACATGGAACATCAAATGTTAATCGTTCTCAATTCTCTGCCTGAGAAATGGATGCCGGTGCGACTATCATTGGAATATAGGCTAGAATCCTTAGATTTCAACAATCTCGCAGGTGAAATGTTGCTTGAGAGGGAATGTCAGTATGCCAAAAAAGGTATACGACGCACTGAAAGAAGCATAGGTCGTTTGGATGCTGCTGCTAAATTCATTTCATGGTTTGAGCAGAATGAACTTGGAGGAGATGACTTTGATGAAGTGGATGACATAATTAGAAACCCTACTTATGTGCCTACAATATAAAACAATTCTGAAATTTATTATTCTTAATATTGTATTTTTTTTAAAGATGATTGGTTGTTTAATTGTGAACTAAATATTTTATGTAATTTAAGTTTAATTACATTATATGCATATATATGATAATATATGCAACCTGATTAGTGGGAGTTGTTAGTTGAAACTAATAACTATAATTTTGCACTCATTTAAATTTTTAATAATAATTAGACTATACAAATAGAAATTGATTAAGTGTTTAACATTCTTTTCATTTCTATTGTATGTGTTAGATTATTATTTGTTTAATTTAGAATGGAGTGGAAAAATATTTCAATTAAATTGTACTAGATACTAATATTTGTAATTGCTGTCAATAGCGCTTAATATGGTTGCATCTAAGAGTATTATTGCTGATTTGAATCATGGACACAAACTAAGTGAAAAGAATTATGATGTTTGGCATCGTAAGATTGAGTATCTCCTGGAAGAGCAAGAAATGCTTGAAACAATCACACAACCGATGGTTGAACCTAAGCAAGGAAACACTGCTCAGCACAAGCTTGATATGGAAGCATATCAAACCTATAAACGCAAGGATCGTGTAGCTCGCATTTTGATGTTGAGCAGCATGAGAAATGATATAATGCTGCGTTTTAAAAGGCATCATTCAGCTCAATCTATTTGGGACGCAGTAAAGATTCAGTATAGAGGAACCTCCACTACTAGACTCCGCCAGCTAACCCTCAAATTCGATGGTTATAAGAAGCGCAAAAATCAGACAATGAGGCAGCATCTTACGGTCATGCCTAATATGATTAGTGAATTAAGAGGTGCTGGACATGAGATGACTGATGAACAACAAGTCCAAGCAGTTATCCGCTCTTTGCCAAGCAATTGGGAACACATGCATGTTAACCTTACCCACAATGACAACAGCAAGATATTTGATGATGTTTTTCGTCATGTCAAGCTTGAAAAAGATCGACTTCACGCTGAGAAGCCTATAAACGAGGCTTTTATATCTAAGACCAAGATGCGTGGAGCATATGGCTCTAAATATAAAAAGGGTAAGGCTAAAGGTCCCAAATATGACAAGAGAGAAATGGAAGCAAGTAGTAGTGGACATAAGCGCAAGCGTGGGAAATGTTATGGTAAGAAAGACAAGAATATAAATTGTTTCAATTGTGGTAAACCTGGTCACTTTGCTTGTAATTGCACTGAGCCAAAGGTAATGTTTAACCACAATCATCCCTCTAACTTATACGTTAGTAGTTGTTTAATGCTTGCTGAATCTGTTTTTTTTTTAACTATAGACTCAAGAGCAACTAACCATATAGCAAGGGATCGAACAACCTTTATGGAATTCCATCGAATTCCAAAGGGAAGTAGATACATATACATGGGGAATAATGCTTCTGCTGCTGTGCTTGGGATCGGTACCTGTAAACTGGATTTGCGGTCACACACTTTATCTTCATGATGTACTCTACGCTCCAGAAGTTCGATGGAATCTTGTGTCTGTTCTTGCTTTACTCTATTTGGGCTTTAATATTGCGTTTGTTGGTTGTTGTGTAAAAATACATCTGGGTAATATTTTTTATGGTTCTGGTTTTGTATTAAATGGTTTTATGGTGTTAGACACCGTTAATGTATCTATTAATTATAATACTTCAATTTATGTTGTTCAAAATTCTAACACTATTAATGATAGTAATATCATAACTTGGCATGCTAGATTAGGACACATTGGGCAAGATCGATTACATAGATTAGCAAGAACTGGTCTATTAGGATCACTTACCAAAGAGAAATCGCCCATTTGTGAGCATTGCCTTGCTGGAAAAGCAACTAGATTACCATTTGGCAAAGCTAAAAGAGCTAGTAGTCCATTACAGCTTATTCATTCAGACATTTGTGGCCCAATGAATGTGAGAGAAAGACATGAAAGAAATTATTTCATCATATTTATAGATGATTTTACACGGTTTGGTCATGTTTATTTGATCTCATATAAGTCTGAAGCATTGGATTGCTTCATTCGATACACCAATTTGGTGGAGAATAAACTAAGTACCAAGATCAAAGCTTTAAGAAGTGATCGAGGACGTGAATATATGTCTGAATAATTTTTAAAAAAAACTTATGATAAAAAGGGTATAGCTGGACAATGAACTATTCCTTATACTCCACAACAAAATGGTGTAGCGGAAAGATGGAATAAAACCCTATTTGACATGGTTAGGTCAATGATAGCGCAAACTAACTTACCAATTTCCTTTTGGGGAGATACATTGTTAACTGCTGCTTACATACTTAATCTTGTGCCCTCTAAATCTGTCTCATCCACCCCATATGAATTATGGAATGGTGTCAAACCTAATCTAGGTTATTTCCATCCATGGGGATGTGCAGCTTATATCCATAATACTTCTCATGAATAAGGGAAACTCGATCCTAGAGGGAAGAAGTGTATCTTTATACGATATTCTGAACATTCCAAAGGATTTATATTTATTGGTGAAAAAGCTGATGGAAGAGTGACGGAGATTGAATCGTGTGATGTTGTATTCTTAGAAAAGGTTTTTCCAAAGACAGGTGAGGTTGAAAAACATTTTCAATTATATGAAATGGAAAATCTAGATTATGACGCAATAAGACATTTAGTAGAGGACTTAGATGAAACTTTTAATCCTCCTGGACACAGTGGGAGTGATATTTTATCTATTTCTACTCTTATGGAGCAAGATCATGAGCAATCTCAACCTCGAAGAAGCATTCATGAACCAATTCCTCATCGTCGATTTAAGATTGAGGGGGAAGTGTTCATAATTGCTCCATAAGATGATGAAGAACCTAAAACATTCAGTTATGTTCTATCTGGTCTTAAAGCAAGTGAATGGATTAAAGTTATGGAAGAAGAAATGGAGTCAATGAAAATTAATCAAGTCTGGGACTTGGTTGATTTACTGTCAGGACGAAGATCCATTGGAAATAAATGGGTTCTTAAAATTAAACGTAAGGCGGACGGGTCAATAGAACGTTATAAGGCTCGACTAGTAGCAAAAGGCTACACTCAAGAAGAGGGAATTGATTATGAAGATACATTCTCACCAGTTGTGAGGATTATTTTAGGTCGCCTCATTTTAGCTATAGTTGCACATATGGACCTAGAGTTATATCAAATAGACGTTAGAACTGTGTTTCTTAATGGAGAACTAAATGAGGAGATCTATATGGATCAGCTTTTAGGATTCGAGACTAAAAGACAAGAGTGCAAAGTTTGCAAGCTTAAAAGATCTATATATGGTCTTAAACAAGCCTCTAGATAATGGAACGTTAAGTTTCATCAAGCTATCCTTAAAAATGGTTTTACAATAATGGAAGAAGATCATTGCATGTATTTAAAACGTTCTAACAATAGTTTTTAAATATTGTCCTTATATGTTGACGACATTTTAATAGTTGGAAATAGCAAAAAGATGATTGATACCACTAAAAAGTGGTTATCATCAAACTTTGAAATGAAAGACATGGGTGAGGCCAGCTATGTACTTGGTGTGAAAATCATAAGAGATCGCGCTAAAAGGCTTTTGGGTTTAAGTCAAGAGACTTACATCAAAAAGATGTTAGAACGCTATCACATGCAAGATAGCAAACCAATGGACACCCCTGTTGATAAAAGTTTGAGCCTAAGTTGTGATATGTGTCCCAAGACTCTAGAAGAAAAGGAGAAAATGTCCAGAGTACCTTATACATGTGTTGTCGGTAGTTTGATGTATGCAATGATGTGCACACGTCCCGATATATGTTATGCTATTAGATTGGTTAGCCGATATCAATCAAACCCTGGTCATAAACACTGGATGGCAGTCAAAAGGATTCTATGATATCTGAAAAGAACTTCAAATTACATGCTATGTTACCAAGAAAAGAAAGACTTACGATTGATTGATTTCTCTGATGCTAATTGGGGAGGAGATATCGACCAATCCAAATCAACTTCAGGATGTGCTTTCTTGCTTAATGATAGTGCAATACTATGGAGGAGCAAAAAACAATCCTGCATAGCTTTATCTACCATGGAGGCTGAGTATGTAGCTTGTTCCGCAGCAACACAAGATGCTGTTTGGTTAAAAATTTCTTGTATGATTTGAAAATTATCAAATCAATATCAGACCCAGTGATAATTTACTGTGATAACACTGCTGCAATAGCTGTGGCCAAAGATTCAAAATACCATGAAAAGACCAAACACATCAAAATGAGATATCACTATATTAGAGAAGCAATTACTGAACAATATGTGATCCTAAAACACATTTCTACAAATTCTATGGTTGCAGATCCACTCACAAAACCAATAGCAAAGGATGTATTTGTTAGACATGTGAGATCCCTTGGCCTATGTAGAATGTAATTAGTAATATAATTAGTTTTAAGGATCATACGAAAGCTTACAGTGATTGAGTGATGAATAAATTAGAATACCATTTTATTCATTATTTGTTTCATGGATATATTGTGAGTATCATATAGTACAATTTGTTATAGTATGTCGATAGACTTAAATTGGCTCACTCACATGAGCAATCACCTCTAGCACTTGTAAGGTGAGTGGAGATGAGACTATTTGAGTTTTAATGCTCAATAAGCAACTTGGGCGCAGTGGGAACAATTTTTACTCAAAATGATTATTAAAAAGTCACCTTGGCTGGGACCAAGATAAGGTTCTTAAATAAAAGAATCGGCATGAATGAATTCTCGTCATTCATGTGTCTATTATGATTGAAGCCGAGTATGAAATTATTCATCTGCCACTAATGAAAAATGAGCAAATGAGAATTTCTGATTTGAAGCCTATGTTTTTATCATCAAGACTAAGACTCGTATAATGTATTTTCTTTAACAAGGAGAGCAACGACATACACTCTTTTTCTTAAGAAAAGAAAAGAAAAGAGTAAGCTTCTCTATAGCATGTATTTCATATTACATGTGCTAGCGACCATTACAGGAATAAAGAATGGATCCCTGCTTCTTTATTATGTGAGTCCTAAAGATCATATCTAAGATCTCAAAATCTTATCCTTTGTGACTTTTGACTATATCATGAGGTGGTGTATTAATGATTGCTACTTTAGGAGTATATCCTATAGTCTTGGAATGATTCGACTTAAAGGAATACTTTTAGAAAAGCGAGTTAATTCAGATTTGATTGATGTGAGAGCGAAAGAAAAAGTAATTTTAGTTCTACATCTGTTACTTGTATTCACCGGCCGGGATCATATCACTTGAATAGATTTGATATGATTTAGAATACTTGTAATTGTAAGGATGGATTGAATATGAAAATTCTTGAGAGATTGAATTATATTCAGTCATGTGTAATTAAAAATACTTGGGGTATATTAGTACACTTTAAGAAATAATTAATTATGAGGTTGATGTCTCTTATATGGCCTGTATTAGGTTTATATATTGGAGCTCCTTTCACTGTGTGCTTCTCCTATACGGTCCGTTCGTCAAGTATGAAATTCTTGTGCAAGTTTGAAGTATAATATATTAAAGAGATTCAGTCCTTCATGAGCGAGTGGGAGATGTTGGTTATTGGGTTAGGCTTGGTCCGTCCATGATGGATAGGTCTGGTTCAAGTTATTAGAGAAGTTACTAAAGGAAGTAACTACCTCCTCTAATAATATATAAATGGACATAACCCATATGGATTAATAAATTTTTCATTATTAAAAGAACATAGTTTTCTCTTTTTCTTCTCCTATCTTGACTCTCTACATTACTTTAACAAGATTTACAAAGATGTTCATACTGTGGAATATCACTTTGATTCTAGTAATTGAAGTGGCACTGAAATAATAGATTCGGGAATAAGAAAATGAATTCTTACAAGTAAATTTTTTTTTTCAAATTACATGACCGAATAGGGTATGTTTAGTTTGTTTTTTGTTAAACATGGTTATTCTTCTTTTAGTTTCTTTTTTAGTTACCTAAAATAACTTCAAAGAATGAGCTTATAAATATAAAAAGTTCCATTATATATATATATATATATATATATATATATATATATATATATATATATATATTTTATATATACAGAAAAC
>Ga0325411_1008546_pt1 | contig 11074 bp, 6 predicted proteins | sample PopdelMetagenome_13_FD_206181 | JGI IMG/M metagenome (GOLD analysis project Ga0325411, IMG submission 206181) | Populus deltoides microbial communities from Bellville, Georgia, United States - Xylem-PdIQD-R4 | ecosystem: Host-associated > Plants > Phyllosphere > Stem > Wood/Secondary xylem...
AAAATAAATTAATAATAAATAATTTAAAAAAAAAACACAAAAACAAAACTTGATAAAGTAAATATATTGCTGCAAGGAGAGAATTGTCCTCTGACATTCTTAAAATAACAAAGCAACCCTTCTGTCATGTGATGCAAAAAAAGAGTTCAGCAACCAAAGAAAACCTATATATAATATATACGCACACACTATCTATTCTCATCCCAATTTCTTCTCCTCTTAGAACCCTGATCATCATCGTCATCATCAAATACAGGAAATTCTATAATTAACTGACAAAAGATCTATATCCATAATAATAAAAACTTGATTTCTGCAATATTGTAGCTGAATGTGTACCGAGCCATGAAGGGACTTTTCAAGCCAAAACCCCGGACGCCTGCGGAGCTCGTGCTCCAAGCACGGGACCTTCTCAAGTTTCTCGACCAGAATACCGAGACTCGCGAACGCAAACGCGAGGAAAAGGTGCGTACGTTTATATAAGCAACAGATGTTTTCTATATTGATTTATTGCAAGTATATGTAATGCATGGGATATTAATTAATTGCAGATGTCTGAGCTGAGTAAAGTAATTCTGGAGATAAGGGTAGTTTTATTTGGGAATGGACAAGCAGAGCCGAATCCTGATGCTTGTGCACATTTGGCTCAGGACTTCTTTAAGCATGACACTTTCCGCCTCCTCATTCTTTCTCTCCCAAAACTCGACTTGGGGGTAACCTACCCCATCAACCAAATTTATGCTTTCTTTTTTTATGATTCAATTTTATTTTATTTTTTGATTTTCATGACATCTTGCCCACCCTTTATTGATCTCAGGCACGTCAAAATGCTACTCATGTTATAGCAAATTTGCAGAGGCAACGAGTTAGCGGGCGCTTGATTGCTTCCGAGTATCTGGAAAATAATTTAGACCTTATGGATATTCTGCTGCCTGGGTTAGTAAATAAAATGAGTTTTTGCTGTCAAGAAGTCAGATTTCAGATTTATTTTTCTTTCTAATTTCCTGGTAATATGGTTAGTTATGAAGACGGTGAGATTGCTATAACATATGGTGCAATTCTGAGGGAGTGCATACGCCATCAGATTGTGGCAAGGTAATCATTACTAAGCTTTATATGATCTGGGAATTGCTTCTTTGACTCCGTAAAAGCATATCAGCAATTGTTAATCAATGATCATTAACCGTGTGTTTACTGCTTAAGGTTCAGATTTTGTTCCTGATCAGTGTATCGGGGACAACGGTGGAAGGTTTATAGTTGAAATGAACGCAGGATTAATTCTTTGCTGTAGAGAACTTGAGTGCTAGTCTTGTTGTTGATTATTTTAAAAAGTATGACTGCGAGTTTCTGAGTTCCTAGGCATACTTGGCCCTCCTAAACGCATATTATCGTTTGGATTAAAATTCAAACTAGTAATTAATATGTGGTTTTATCTTACAATATTCATGCATATAAAAAACTTGGCTAAGAAAGCTCATGAAGATATGCAATGTCTCCAACATCGAACAGTAGGAGTTGCAGAACCTAGGAGGTAATTAATCACTAGCTTTTCTTACAGAATATATGTTTTACCAGTTGGAAAACTTGTACCAAAAGATTATGCTATGCATTTTTTGCGTCTTCCCTCAAATAGAGAAAGTTAAATAAATTTAAGATATCATAGGTGAATGCCAAGGTTGGATTTTCGTTTTTCGTTTATATTGTGTATATAGCCAAACCAAGCTGGCTTCAGAAGAGTCTAAAATGGCTTTCTGCATTAGCACAAATAACGTGATAGATCTTAATAACCTTTATTGATTTCTCAGGTATGTATTGGAAACAGGGCACCTGAAGAAAGTTTTAACTTATGTACAGATTCCAAATTTTGACATAGCGTCAGATGCTCTGGCAACTTTTAAAGTTAAGTATGTTTAATATCTCATTTTATTATTTATGTTCTTGCATCTAAATTGATGTGCGTATCCTGCAGGCACACAACTCCTGCTTGAATTCTTCATAGGCTTAAGAAATTACCTATTTGCTGTGACATTTGATCCAGTAATGCATATTTGCTAATCCTTCTTGGAAGCCTTTGCTGCTACAGCTCTTACCAAAATAGTATTCACGTAGAAGATAAATTTGCAGGATTGGCAACTTCAGGATAAGTTTGTTTCAGGAACATGATTTCTACAATTGTTGATTGAGACCTGAGTAGGCAAAAAAAAAAACCTTAGATCTCCATAATAATAATGTTTCTTCATTGTTTTAGTACTGTCTTCACTAGCTTCTTCCTGTGGGGTTGGGTTCATGCTTCTAGCTCAAATGTCCTACCATTTATCTATCCACCATCCTATGGCCTTGTCAGGTTTAACCAGAATAGTTTCTGTTTGGATCACTAGACGTACACAATAACTTCTTTATCTACAATGCACACTCTAATTAAGATTTAGTATGCCAGTGCTATCATTGATATATCGTTATATTTTCCTAATGCTGTGCATGGAGCTTGTACTTTTGGTACTATTACGATATACATGTATTCTAAAGTTATCCTTCTTGTATCCATGTCATCCTTCGCTTTATGTTTCTAATTTTAATAGTATTTTTACTGACCCACTGCCACATTTATACAGGAGCTCCTGACAAGGCATAAATCAACTGTTGCCGAATTTCTTTCTGTAAATTATGACTGGGTAAGTGGTGTCATCAGTATCTGCTTTCCAGTCCTGCATGGTTTTACCTACTTCCATATATTACAGCAACTCGTAATGTTTACTCTATGAACATGAATAGTGGATGATACAATACAGCTGACTGTAAGCTAGTTTTATCTTTAGAATCAACAGCATTATTTAAGGCATTGAACTGGAGGTAGATGCAAGAGATATATCATCATTATCATCATTCATCCCTTGCATGTCCATAATAATGATCTTTTTAAACAATATTGTTCCTAGGATTAGAGGAACTTCATTAACAACTGATGTAAGCTTGTTAATTTTTTTATTTTTTTTTCCTCTGGATTAGAAAGATATCCCTTCCACAATAATGGACCCAGCTAAAATTTTAACTGATTGAGTTAGTCAGCAAGAGCTTTTTAAGATTTCCATATGAAAAGGATGGCATCGTAGAAAGGAGGCTGCTGACTGCCAAGAACAGACTGTGCTTGATGCATTGGACTAGGCAGTTGTTGAGTTCTATCATTCATCCCTATAGTAAATAGAGTAATGATTTGTAAAACAATTTTTTTAACGAAAACTCACATGAAAATAAATGATTAGAAAGTAGACTCAGAGTATCCCTATCGCCACTGTCTGTGTTCGTAATGTTTTTGTTACAAAGATTTCATTGTGCTGAACATTATCGGTATACTATTGTTGCTAGGATCAATGGAACTTCATTAATAGCATCTGTAAAATTGTTTACTATTTATTTGTGGATCAAAGATCACCATTCTACAATTAAAAGTTCAACTGATTGAGTTATGTAGATGAGCTTCTTAAGTTCACTCATCTGAAAAAGGATGAAACTGTGAAAAAGAGGCTGCTGATTACTCACAACCGCGAGCATTAACAACAACTATAGGCATTGTTATAATTTATACTTGCAAAATACCTGTTTGAAGTGGTATCAATCAATCTGTAGAACAAGACCATTGTTGTTGGCATGTCACTTGGTGGTGATACTTATTCTGTGATATCGGTACATCTCCATGTTGATGGTGTGATTAAATATATCAACACTAAACACTAGGGGAATAGCTTTGATACTTAGTTACTTTCTTACATTTTTCTTTCCATTTTTGAATTACTACCAATATCTAATGTGCCTCCAAAATTTTCCATTGTTCCAGTTTTTCCAAGAATACAATTCACAATTGCTAGAGTCTCCCAGTTACATAACCAGACGGCATGCTGTCAAGGTAAATAAATTTCACAGGAACAATCTACTCCTTGCATTATTTATTGTAGTTTTTCATTTGATAAAATCATCCTTTTTCCAAGCGTATTTATATACATTTTCTGTAAAAATGTTAAAAGTTGTAAATGCCTAAATCTCATTACTGGGAATTAATAAGTGCAACTGCTAGCACAAAAAGGTAAAATAAAGTGAAAGTAGGGAACTCCTTTATCAATTTTTCTTTTCTCTGAAGGGTTTTGCTTTATTTCTTCTCTCAAAAAATCAGAGATATTTGTTAAGGAGAAATAGAATACAATATATTTTCTGACAGCATATAATCTGCTTCAGCTATTGGGAAACATGCTACTTGACCGCTCAAATTCTGCTGTGATGGTTCGGTATGTGAGTTCATTGGACAACATGAGGATCTTGATGAATCTTTTCAGGGTCTCTCTCTCTCTCTCTCTGATTTACCATATTTTCTCACAGCATTTCCATGTGTTCTTATAAAAATCTTTTGTACTTGTATTCCACTATAAATTTTGGTTCATCCATTTCAGGATCCAAATAAGACAATGCAGCTGGAAACCTTTCATGTGTTCAAGGTAGGTAGTGTAGTAAGATATTTGGATATTTTTCTTCTTTTATTAATCTGTCTAATTTTAATCAACTTCTATTTTCCCTTAATTGGTAGTTATTTGTAGCAAATCAAAATAAACCTCCTGAGATCATCAGTGTACTGGTTACAAATAGAAGCAAGCTTCTTAGGTTTCTAGGCGACTTCAGCATTGATAAAGGTAAAAATGATATAGTTAGACAGTGAAATTCTTGAGATTTTAGCCCTCATTGCTTTTATACTAGATTGCTAACGATATTCTGCTTCATTAATTTCAGGGGATGAACAATTTGAAGCTGACAAAGCTCAAGTCATCAAAGAGATTGCCACTCTAGAAATCAACGATCGTTCATGCACAGATGCACATGATTGCGAGGTTGAATCTTAAATTTCCCTTTGATTTACAACAGTTTTTGCATTTGAAAACTGTTTAGAATCTAGTTTATGTTTATCTATGGTCTTTGTTATATCTGCTTGGAATTGTACAAGAGTTTTCCTTTTTCATATCGATATACGTTGGTTCTGTTTAGATATAAAACGTCTTCCAAGTATTGCTCCTCAAGTCAGACTGCATTTCAGGTGCTATTGCTCTGTTTCTTCCCCTCGTTAAGTAACATGAAAAGATTGTAGCAAATGCCTTGGTCTGCATTTGGATGCATGATTTATATTGAGCTTACTGGCTTCTTGCTGTTTTTTATCATGTTGTTGTCAAATTGGTTTTCATGATGTTTTTCAATAACTAACTGGTTTTCCGAAATAAGTTTTAAGGCATTTTTCAAAACGAAATTTGTTTTTTCACAGCTTTCGACCTTGTGCTTCAAATTTTGTTTGAAACTTTCTTCTATGCCGGCATGATAGTGCCCCGATCACAGCCAGATTTTCCATTGCATCACCCAGAGAATGACAAATGGCATCTAGAGCTCCTCTGGAGGAGGCCCTCTAAAAGGAGATACTCTTGCTCTTACAATCCATTCACTTGCTATTCGGCCATGGTGGACTTCGTTTTCAGGGCCATGACTAGGCCTTCTAATTTTACATTCCCTGTACAGATATTACCTACAAAGCCCAGCATATCAATGGTTGTTTTTGTTTAAAAATATTTTTTTAAGAATGTTTTTCTACCCCACAAAAACACCCACACAAAAGTAAATTGTGTGTGTTTTCGGATCAGTGATAAGTTTGATAATGAGTTGAGACAACCTAGGTATACAAATAATTCAACTATTTCTCGAAAAAAGATTAACAGTAAGGCTATTATAGTTGTAAAACACGACCAAATAACAGAAGTACAAGCATATATATATGTGAGATCGAAAACAACTAGCATCAATCATCGTATAACAAAATGCCAAAAGAATGAAAATAACAAGAAAAGCTCACTAATGGACATCTAACTATGTGTATAACATACAACACAGAGCCTGTCAATGCTAAATCATCAGCAGCTACGCAGTCTGCTGTACCCTGGAACCATATCCATTAACTCCATTAACATGCTTATCAGAACTTGCTGTTTTCTTTCTCTTGATGACTATCAACCAAGTAACTGCTTCCAATACAACAGCAACAGATCCAAGAAATATGAGAACACCAATATAGGCCTTTTTCCAGTTCTTCTCGCGGTCCAAAGCTTCAAATCCCTCAAAGATGTTAACAATGCTCAGAATCACGGTAGTATATCCAATGGTGTGGTGGTATATGTTCCAATACAGTCTGTATTTGTGGTCTGGCTTGGGCCTCAAAAGCAAGGCTAACACCTGCAAACAGGGCAGTGCATTATTTGTTAGAAGACTTTTCACATTACTTGTCTAGAGATCACATCAGTTTTTGTGGTCGAGGAGAGAGCTAGAAAAAAATAATCTTTTTCGATTCAGTTTTTTGTCTTTCGAAAAGACTGCGAGGCTGGACGGTTCGAGTGACGATGAAGGGAAGAAAGAAGTTGCAAACAGATTCCCTTCTAGATGCCGCCCGCAGTTGATGACTTGGAAAGATCCAACATTAAAAGAATTGCGTGTGCTCGAAAACAAAATCAAGACTCAACGGGACACAAATGCTGACTTTTTAGGCATTAAAGACTTTCCTTAGGCACCCTTTGATGTGGAAAGAAATCTAAGAATCCCATGGCAGCAAAAAAATCCAAGGGTTTTTAATGGTTTCTGAGGTCTCTTTTATTCGAAGTTAAATGAAGAACAGTGCGGTGACATTTTAACTACTGTTTCGAAATCAAAAGTTTTCTGGGCTTTTGAATATATTACAAGGCAATTATTTTCTTAAAAATGAATACTTTCTTCAACAAATATGAAAAAGAATCACCAACTAACAATCAAAACCCAATTAATTGCTGTTTAGGTAAATAACAAGTGAAAATACCTGAAGGGTTCCGAGGGCAAAGATGGTTATGCCAAGCTTTCTATGGGTGTTGTAGGTGATTCCAGGACTATCGCTGCCCAGTTTAATACCAGTTGCCCATCCAGCAACCCCAACTGCGTAACCAGAAGTTTGGCAAATAGCATGCAGGTAAAACCATGCTGGGCCTGCTGACTTGAACACCTTAAGGTACCTAGCTATAATGATTCCCACGGGCATAAGAATTCCCCAACTCACTGCGTTTAACACTCCATGAACCTGAAAAAATCAATTTCATTCACGTTTAGAATAATGATTTAAGCTGAATTCATGTCTAGCAAGCATCCTATACCAACAAATACTGCATAATTAATTGACCATCCACTTACATTTCTCTTGCGGGCTTTTGAGCTAGTGCCTCCTCCAGTTGAAGTTGCTGTTCCAGAAACAAAATTCACAGTCCCCACTGATTGTATATTTTGTCCAGTGGTAGGATGTCGACCAGGACTACCTCCACTCAGAGGACCTTCTTGCCAAACTTGGTTGGTCGTCACCAAGCTAGCAGAAAGCTGAAGTGTTGCAAAAATTATCATATCCCCTCCTGTGTACTCTGCACTAATATTGGGAACCCCAAAACTCAAGCTAGCAGGTTGCATACTTCCGGATGCATCTACTTGGGTTGTGTAAACAATCACGGTGCCATTGGAGTGTCGGTAAGCTACAAGAGCCTGTGAACCAGCCATTCCTTGCCTAGTGGGATTTAGAGCCCATGCAATCCAATTTGTTGTTGATGCTCCAGTTTTGCGAAATGCAATATCAGCTGTCATGTTTGATGGGTGGTAGGTCCAGTGAAGAGAACAGCTCAATTGAGAAAGTTCATTACAGGCGGTGTATTTTTGGGTGTTAGAGAAAGAGTAGCTACTGCAACTTTGAGCTAAAGATGAGACAGACAAGGAGATCAACAGAAAGCAAGAAAACAACAAAGTTGTTGTTAAGGATTTATCCATGATTGTTTGCGAGGTACTTGTAGAAGCAGGGATGATGAGATATGACTATAGAGAAATTATGAACCCTTTTTCTTTCCTTGTTTCAAGGACAAGCAAGTTCTCAGTGTTTGGCTATGGCGCACCAAAAATAGCACAAAGTACTGAAACTGTTTCCCCTGATGAGGTTCTGGTTTCTCTGAAAGGGTTGCACAGAGTTTTAGATCCAGAAACTTGAGATTTATAGGATTCTTCTTGTAAGAAGAGAGAGAGGTCCTTCGAGGAACTGTCAACAAGGGAGAGTGGGCCCCCTTACACATTGTTGGATTTTGGAATGGTCGAGTTTTCTTGACTAATTCTTCCAAGAATAGTTCTGTCTATTGTTTTAAATTATTAACATGTGTGAACATGAAATAAAAATCTCCTAAGAACAAAATGAGAATCAAGTCAAAAGAATAGAAAAGGTCTCGGAGAAAACCTCAATTTAATCCCTAAAGTATTATTTATTATCAAAATTAGCATCAAAACTTTTGATTTCATCAATCTTACCCTAAACATATTTGATATTAGATGATATCAACTCTAAGTCCCAAAAAATTTAAATTATTTTTTTTTTTGGCTAAAATTTAATATGGTTTGCACGTTTTGGATTGTTTTGATGTGCTGATATCAAAAATAATTTTTAAAAAATAAAAAAATATCATTGGCATGTATTTCGGCACAAAAGGTTATTTGAAAAGCAACCGCTACCACACTGTCAAGCACCCTCCAAATCCATCTACGATATGTTATAGTTAAATACTAGCTTATTACCACGTGCTACACAATAAATCCTAATAAAAAAAATATCAAACATATTTAAGTGTTAGACACCGTTTGTTTTGTATATGTTTTGTATGTTTTGGATCGTTTTGATGTGTTGATGTCAAAAATAATTTTTAAAAAATGAAATAACATCATTGGCATACATTTCGGCATGAAAAGTTATTTGAAAAGCAACCGCAACCACACTACCAAACAAGCTCTTAGTAAAGTATTTTCTAAATAAAATAAATTTTAGCCATGAATCGAATGATACTTCAATCTAATAGTGAGATGGAAATAAATCAAAAAACTCAATCATAAATAAACTCAATAATAAAATATCAAATTAGAAAATTTTAAGAACTTGACTATTTCAATCTATAATAATTCATGAACAGTAAAAACGCTGCCGTCCCTGGATGTATAAGAAATTGCGCCACATGCTGCTTTGGTTACGAGGGTGTGTTGTATATTTCAAACTCTTGGAAGTTTCTTCCAACTACTCTCCATGTTCACACATGCTTTTCGGGACCCATAAACTTCCAAGAAGCTTGCAGGAAGCCCTCGTAATTATTTGCAAAGTCAATTCCAAGTTCTCAACATTTCACCAACCTTCCGTGGAAAAAATCTATTAAAAACAAGACACGAAAGAGCATAGGCCACGCTAATTTTTTTTAGGTATTGATTGTGGGTATTTTTTAAATTTTTTTTAAAATATATTTTATTTAAAAATATATTAAAATGATATTTTTTATTTTTTAAAATTTATATATATATAAACATATAAAAAATTAATGTGAAAACATAAAAAATAATTTAAATTAAAAAATACTTTTAAAATATGAAAATAATCACTCGTTGTCTTCACATGGGATTTTCTTTTTCTTTTTCTTTTCCTTTTTTGCTCCGTCATTCGCCGGCTTGCGATGAGGTTACATCATCTATGACCTCAAAATGTACGACTACTTTGTGATACAATGAACGTTGTATGTTCGAAGACATTTTAGACCCCACAAATACAGGATCTCGATTTTTTTAATAATAATTTCTATGGGATTTTAATTTGGGTTTTTCATTGTTTTTTATTTTTAAAAGATACACGTGTCAGATTTATATTGGTTTCATTCCTGATAAAATAAAAATAATTAAGATTCCGAGATTATAAAAACAAAAAAAAATTATTAAGAAGCAGTATTTGCCATTTTTAATTTATTTACCACTGGCAAAATATATATATTATTAAGAAGTCAAGACTCAAATAAAAGATCTATTTCCTTCCTATTTCTTTTCTTTGTCTTTTGAAAATAAAATAAAGATTTGGCTAAAAACAAGAAATGTGAAAAAATAAAAATAAAAATAAAAACAAATCTAGCATGAATGAATGAAAAGTTAGCTAGAAAAAATGAAAATTGTTATAAAAAAATAGACAAAACAAATTAAGGATGAATAAGTTAATTATTAACCAAAACATTAATCATTTTTTATTTTATTTTTATAAATAACTAAAAAAAAACTATATATGTAAATAAAAATTAAAAAAAAAACTCTAGCTATGTACAATTAAAAATATAGAAGAATTTGGTGAATTATTTTTTCAGTTTTTTTATTTATTTACAATTTTTTTTTTGAGATTTTAATTAGTTTATGTTTTAAAAAAAATTGATTAGAACTCTTACACTTTTCCCTCCTCTCATTTTGATGCAACCATATTATTCAATAGTTTCACCCACATTTAACTAGTGTTTTGCCTATGTTTTATATATAAAATGCCTTGATATTCTTTATTTTATGTTTTGAAGGCACTTTTGGATGAAAGATGCAAAAAGGAGTAAGTTGGAGATAATTGGCAGATTTGACCTTCAGTCGATATTTTGTGCAGAGCGTGAGCTCTGGAGGTTGAAATGAAGTGATTCCAGTGGCATTAAAAAGCTAACATCCATACCTTTCTGGACATATAAGGCAAGAAAATAAAATAAGGAAGAGCATGGAAATCGCAGCCTTCAAAGTCAAATCTCGCAATCTGCCAGTGTTGACCTTTGGCTATTCCAACTTGAATATCTGGAGCTACAGAAGTCCAATTGATGCAAACTCAATTTTTTTGGATTCATGACTCCAATTTCTATAAACGCTCCAAATTTCAGCCAAAAACGATGTCATATGAGGGAGATATGATTTTTCAAAGATGACATCTGAATTCTGCCAGCAAACAGGTTTCGTGAAGAAATGAGTCCAAATTACGTTCTGAAGCATCCAAATCGATATCCAAGTTTTTATTTCAGCAATTTAGCTCCTCTAAGTCAAAGCTTGAAGATTTCATGGAAGGCTATTTCTTCTTTTTTAGGAAAATAGTTATTGAAGTACTTAAATGTAAACAGTCTACTTAATGGAGGACTATTTTGTAAAATAGAGACCTAGGGTTTCCTAAGATATAAAAAGAATGAGAGAA
>Ga0325411_1008548_pt1 | contig 11074 bp, 7 predicted proteins | sample PopdelMetagenome_13_FD_206181 | JGI IMG/M metagenome (GOLD analysis project Ga0325411, IMG submission 206181) | Populus deltoides microbial communities from Bellville, Georgia, United States - Xylem-PdIQD-R4 | ecosystem: Host-associated > Plants > Phyllosphere > Stem > Wood/Secondary xylem...
TGGTTTGTGGTTGGTGGTTTGAGGTTGGTGGCTGCCTTCCTTGACCTTCTGGATTGATTTACTTGAGGAGCTAAATTGCTGAAATTAAAACTTGGATGTCGGTTTTGATGCTTCGGGATGTAATTTGAATTCGTTTCTTCACGAAACCTATTTGCCGGCAGAATTCAGTTGTCATCTTTGCAAAATCATATCTCCCTCATATGACATCGTTTTTGGCTCCAATTTACTCCTTTTTGCATCTTTCATCTAAAGGTGCCTTCTAAACATAAACTAAAGAATATCAAGGCATTTTATATATATAACATAGGCTAAACACTAGTTAAATGTGGGTGAAACTATCGAATAATATGGTTACATCAGAGGGGGATTTGATCTCTTCGGGTAAAGGAAAAAGAGGAAAAAAACATTTTCTACAATGAGAAAATAGGGCATTCTTGTTTACAAAAGGCAGTTTAATAATTTTAAGACATCTAGTAACACTAAAGGTTATTAGTAAAAAAAAAGAGTAATAAATGATCCTCTCAAAATGATCAATGAGAAAAAGAATGTTTGACAAGTAAATTTGTCATATGGGTACCATAAAAGGCTAAGTTGGGTAAAATTGCAAGTTTTCTAGAAAACATTTTACATAAGCCAACTTGAGTGGGCTAAAAGCCAAACAACGAAGAGGACTTAAAATTAGAAATGAGATGACCTCATCAATCAAGCAACAAAAAGATTGAGAAGAAATGGGGGCCTATATTTCAAATCAGGTAAAAATACATGCATATCATCTAACTCTGAAACATTGAACAAATGCATTTTTACAGAATTCATGAGAGGAATCCGCGATAGGATCCATCAAAGAGGAAAGCCACCTCAAAATGGCTAAGAATTGAAAATGCTTTTGAAATTTTTTTAATTTTGAGAAATTGTTTACTTGGGTAGGCTGTCCATGATAATTAGGCCACCAGAAAACCTCTGTATTTTTCAATCGAGAATGTCACCCATCATAATGAAACCCTTTGAGTTTTTCACCCATGATCAAGTCATCTAAAACAATTAAACCACTCTCGAAAAATCTTTGTATTTTTCACCAATAGGTAGGTTGTATGGGACAATTAGACCATTTGTGAAAAATCTCAGGCAGGTTGTCAAGAACAATCAAACCATTTTCAAAAAATCTTTATATTTTTCACCAACGAGCAAGTCTCCTAGAACAATTAGAGTACTTTCAAAAAAATCCTTGTATTTTTCACCAACAGGCAAGTCACCTAGAACAATTAGACCACTTACAAAAAATCCTCACATTTTTCACCAACAAGCAGATCGCTTGAAATAATTAGACCACTTTCAAAAAATCCTTGTATTTTTTACTAACGGGTTGGTCGTCTAGAACAATTATACCATCTCCGGAAATTTCTAGATTTTTCATGGACAAGGTAGGTCACCTCTCAAATGACTAATTTTTCTTGAAATTTCACTTTCTCGCAAGGAAGGTCATTCGTCATTTTACTACTCTTCTTTGTAAATTTACTACACAAGGCCAAAAGAAAACATGAATTTCCAATGGCTTTGCATCATAAATATTATAAAGATGGGGTAACTCTCATAACCTAATTTTTGACAACATATATTAGTAAAAAAAAAGAGAAAAAATAAAATGAATTCAAAATTTGGGTCAAGACAACACAAATTGAAAATTTGAGGACCATTAAGGATGATATTATAAATTTGGGAGTTTATTTTGGTCAAAAATTGAAAGAATTAATAAGTTTTGGGATTTAATTAAACTTTGAATTGAATTAGTTTAATTAAAGAAATCATGAGCTTAATTGAAGAATTTTTTGAGTTTTTTTTCCTTTCATGCACTATTAAAATATAAATATCAGTAAATAATTTTTGAAAAATTAATTTTAATTAACAAATGCAATTTAAGTTTACAATATTGAGGTTACTCGCATCATAATATCAACGATAAAATCATCGAAGGAAATGTCATTATTTCAATAGAGTCAAGTTTTTTAAAATCCTAAAAGGAAACTCATGATTGATGTATGGTTTAGAAAGTTCAAGATTAGTATATACTTAAAAAAGTTATTATGTTAATGCGGTTAGTTTATTAGTTTTAATGAACTAATTCTTTTACAAATTTGTCATGCAAGGAAATATTTTAGTGGGATAGGCCTGCAACATTATTACTAAGAAAGTTTGGGGGAACCACAACACAACTAGGTAAGATTGAATTCCGATGTTCTCCTTTTCCCTGAAGATTTTCTCCCTTGTGATGGTGACCTCCTGCGCTTAAGTTCTTCTTTTGTTACAAATTGGTCCCCTTTCCCGCCTAATTTTCCCTTCATCTTTCTTTTTCCTTCATGGCAAAAAAAAAGAAAAGAAAGTTGCATCTCTTCTTTCTCGTGGAAAGAGAAATCAGTCTCTAGAAAAGTCACATCTTCCCAAAAACTCAAACCTGATTATAGCTCTTGAAGCCCCCACTTGCTTTTCAAGCTTGCATTGGTCATGAATCCCTTTTATTAGAGAAGACTCCGCTGGCCAAATCCCTAACTGGTGGGTCCAGTCCGAGTAAATATCTCATTCATGTTGAAAATGCCTCGACTGCTCATGGAGTTAATAGTGTATCCTTTATTCAAGATAATGTGATAGTGGAAGATGGGTCTGATGATGGAGATTTTGAAAAAATCCAGTGGATTATGTTGAGTTAGAGAGTGATTTTAGGAGTGGCTCAAAATTCTTTTATTCCCCTGCTTATAACTCTATTAAAGGAATGAAAAATGTAAGTTTTGAAGGTGCCAATAAAACCCCTGGTGTTGATATAAATGTTGGGAAATCAACTGCTGCTGAAGATGGTTCTCAAGCAAAATCGTGTCCCCCTATTGAGGATGTTTCTCATTTAGGTACTTCAAAATCTTCTGAACCTGCAAAAGGGAAATGACTTGATTTATTTACATCTAATCGTAGCTTTGCTGGTTGCCCTAAACTTATGCATATCTCAGAAATTAGTTCTGCTAAAAACTGTACTCTGTTAGATGAAGATTTAAATAGTAGCTGTGATGTTTGAAATTCATGCATTGTGGGTTATGTGGTTGGTAAATTTCCTGGCTATAAAGCCTTGAACAGCAACATTACAAACACTTAGCATTGTGAAGCTAATTTAATTATCCTTGATTCAGGCTGGTTAGTGTATAGATTCAATAATGTTGATGATAAATTGGCTATTCTTGTTGGTGGTCCTTATTTGGTATATGCAAACCTCTTTTGTTGAAACCTATGCATGAGTACTTTGATTTTATTGTAGAATAAATGACTAGGGTTGCTGTTTGGGTGAAATTTCCTAACCTCCCTTTGAAATGCTAGTTTACAAATGTCTATCTAAGATAGCTAATGTGTTTGGGAAACCCTTATAGAGTGATAAGTTAACTACTACCATGGAGAGACTCTCTTATGCTAGAGTTTTAGTGGAACTGGACTTACTTGATGACCTACCAAGTTCTATTAATATTTGCTTACCTAATGGTAATGCTTTGAATCAATTGGTTATTTATGAAACTTTGCTAAAATTTTGCAAGTATTAATGTTTGTGGTCTTATAGACACCAAGTTGATTTCTTCCAAGGCTGTCATTTCACTTGGAGCAAAATTGACAAAGTTTTGGTGAATCCCTACTGGTCGACACTTTAAAAAATTGCCCATATACACTTTAGTACTCCTGGTGCCTTCTCGGATCACTCTTCTGTCCATATTGGCTCTTAGTAGAAAAAGGGTCAAAAAAGCTTGAAGTTCTTCAATACGTGGGCCGAACATCAGAATTACATGAATCTTATCTCAGAGAATTGGCATGCCAATGTATATGGCTCTCCCATGTTTGTTTTATGCAAAGGGCTTAAACTTTTGAAAGGCCCTCTAAAACAACTCAACAAGCTTCATTTCAACCACATTTCCAAAATGGTTGCTAAAGTCGAGTCTACTTTGGAACAACACCAAACTATTTTGCATAATGACAGGGACAACACTCATCTTTTGACATGTGACAAACAATTTAGGGTGGATATTGTTAACCTTAAATTTGCTAAAAAAATGTTATATGCTTAAAAATTGAAATGTAATTTCATTAAGGAATCTGATAGAGAGACCAGTTTTTTTCATGCTTTGATGAGTCAGATGGATAGAAGGAATTTCATTTCTTCCATTCAATGTAGTAATGGTTCTATTACTACTTCTGTGGATGAGGTTGATGTAACCATATTATTTGATAGTTTCACCCACATTTACCTAGTATTTTGCTATGTTTTATATATAAAATGCTTTGATATTCTTCGTTTTATGTTTTGAAGGCACTTTTGGATGAAAAATGCAAAAAGGAGTAAATTGGAGGTAATTGAAAATTTTGACTTTCAGTCGATGTTTTGTGCAGAATGTGAGCTCTAGAGGTCGAAATAAAGTGATTCCAGTGGCATTAGAAAGCTAACATCCATACCATTAGGATGGATATTGTTAACCTTACAGTGCAAGAAAAATAAAAAATAAAGAGCATGGAAATCGCAGCCTTCAAAGTCAAATCTCAGAATCTGCTAGTGTTGACCTTTGGCCATTTCAACTTGAATACCTGGAGCTAAAGAAGTCCAATTGATTCAAACTTAATTTTTTTAGATTCCTAACTCAACGCCCTATCAACATTCCCAAATTCAGCCACAAACGATGTCATATAAGGGAGATATGATTTTTCAAAGATGACAACTAAATTATGCTAGCAAACAGGTTTCGTGAAGAAACGAGTCCAAATTACGTTCTGAAGCATCTAAACCAACATCCAAGTTTTTATTTCAGCAATTTAGCTCCTTTAAGTCAAAGCTTGAAGATTTCATGCAAGCCTATTTCTTGTTTTTAGGAAAATAGTTATTGAAGTACTTAAATATAAACTGTCGACTTAAAGGAGGACTATTTTGTAAAATAGAGACTAGGGTTTCTTAACATATAAAAAAGAAAGAGAGAAGGGAAAGAGCATTGGAAGAAGAGGTGACTAGAAGTAAAAAAAAAAAAAACACAAATTCTTTCTCCTACAAACTCGAAATCATGCATTCTTCCATCTTGAAGAGTAGTTGTTCAATAGATATGAATGACTAAATTTATTTTCTTGGTTGCAATACACAAAGACCTTCAGATTTCAAAAACCGTGAGATTTATTCTTCCATTTATTTTTAGTTTATATTATAAATGAGTATGATTGTTTTTCTATGCATATTTCCTATGAGTGTTCATCATAACTGTTAGAGCAGTCTCTAAGTCGTTATTGTGACAATCTATTGCTAAGTTTGATATCAAAACCGGAGTTGTGGTATATAAACTTACGAAGCAACTAAGATTAATAATTATGGCGGATCTACATTATTAACCTTGGGGAGAATATTCAAACAAAGCAACACAAGCTGCGAACAACTTGGTTGGTTATTAAGATTAATGAATTTATCTAGTTCTTTAGGTTGCCATTAAATTAAATCATTAGTGCGGACACTGTGATTGTTTGTTAGTTAGGATTAGTTTTACAATGAATCTGTTAACTAATCAACATTAAGAAAAGATAAAAATTTAGAATATAAACTGGAGTTTCGTTTCAAGGATCGATTCTGATTTCCGTAGGTGGATGTATGCTTGCGACCAAGGTTTATTTTCTTGATAAATTTCAGTTTCAATTGATTTTGTTTGCTAGTTTAATATTCTGTCATAGTTTAGATCATCATAAATCAAACCCCTCAATTGCATAACGGACAACATAAAATTTTGATCTGAAACTTCCTCGTGGGATCGACCCCTTGTTTGTTGTATACTATCTTGTGTGTTTTAAGCTAAGGTAATTAATTTGTGTGACCGCGACATCGCAACAAAGGTTGGGGAGGTTTTTATTAAATTTAATCAGCAGTTTCTGGGTACCTCAAAGGATACTCTCCCCCTTGATGTGGATGTTGTTCGTTATAGCCCATGTCTTTATGAAGCTTCACATGTATTTCTCTTAGCTACAGTTTCTAATGAAGATTTTAAGAAGGCTTTATTCTGTATTGGAAATGACAAATCTCCTAGGCTTGATGGTTATTCCTGTCTTTTCTTCAAGAAATCTTGGGATGTTGTTTGGGAGTATTTATGTGTTGTTGTGCATAACTTCTTTGTTTTTGGAAAAATTTTAAAGTAGATTAACCATTCTATTATAGCTTTGGTTCCCAAGTCTGCTAATGTAACTTCTACTAATGATTTCAGACCAATTTCTTGTTGTAATGTGGTCTACAAGGTGATATCAAAAAATTTGGCTGCGACATTGGCTCAAGCTCTTGATGGCATCATCATTCTTATACAAAATGCTTTTCTGGGTGGTAGACTTGGGGATGACAATATTTTTTTGGTTCAAGAGCTTCTTAGGCAATATGGAAGGAAAATGGCCTCTCCCTATATGCCTTATTACAATTGATTTAAGGAAGGCCTTTGACTCGGTTCAGTGGTTTTTTCTAAGGCATCTCCTTCTATTGCTTAGTTTTGTTGATAGATTTGTTCACTTAGTCATGAAATGTGTTGAAACTACTTCGTACTCGGTAGCTATAAAAGAAGAACTTTATGGTTTCTTTCCTGAGAAAACTGGTGTAAGGCAGGGTGATCCTTTATCTCCATACATTTTCATTGCTTACATGGAGTACTTCTCTAAAATGCTTAAATTAACATCTCAGAATTCTGCATTTCATTTCCATCTAAAATGTGGTAGTCTTGGTATTTCTCATCTTGCTTTTGCAGATGATATTCTCCTTGTCTCTCGTGGGGATAAAAGTATAGTGCAAACTCTTTTTTAGCAGTTGATGATCTTTGGGAAGACTTTAGGATTGGATATAAATGTAGAAAACTCTTCAATCTATTTTGGTGGTGTATGCGAGAGTTTGAAACAAACTATTCTTCAAAACACTAGATTCAAAGATGGAGCTTTTCCCTTTAAATAATTTAGAGTTCCTCTTAGCCCCCATAGGCTTCTAACAAGTTAGTTTTCTCCTCTGTTGCACAAGCAGAATCAATTGTTCAGCGTTGGATGGGAAATCATCTTACTTATGCTGGTAGGCTTGAGTTAATCAAGTTGGTTTTATATGGTATGGTTTAATTTTGGCTAAATATCTTCCATATGTCGAGTCTTATAATCAGGCAAATTATTTACATCTGTAGAAACTTTTTATGGACAGACAATATTATGAGAAATAAGTTTGCTTTGGTGGCATGGAAAACTATTTGTCTACCAAAAAATAAAGAGGGATTGGGTTTGTTTGACATTAAGGCTAGAAAATAAGAGTTTCTTAGCCAAACTGCTATGAAACATAAACTTGAAATCTAATTCCATCTTGATACAATAGGTGCATCATTTTTATTTAAGCAACTATTCCATTTGGAATGCTCATATTCAAAGAACTTCTTCACCGTTATGGAAATCCATTCTTCATTTAACGAATCAACTTAGTAAGGATTCTGGTGGGCATTCACAAGCTATCACTTTGACGACAAGTTGGCAAAGATATAATGGTCGGTTCTCTTGTAATGCTTATGATTATCTCAGGTTTAGAAGTATTGTTGTCCACTGGGAGAATGTGCTTTGGGAGCACTAGTCCTTACCTAGATATAATTTCATTTTGTGGTTAGCTATGATATGGAAGCTTAGAACTAGAGATAGACTTTAATTTATTCCAACAAACACTTTCATCTTTTATAGATAGGACGAGGAAAGTCATAACCATTTATTCTTTGCTTGTAGTTGGACATCTCTTTTGTGTAGCAAAATAAAGTCCTGACTAAGAATAAACAGTCATATGACAACTCTAAATAGTGTTGTTCGAGGACTAGCTTTATGGAGTAAGAACCTTGAAGCTAGAATGAGAAGAGTTTCTTTAGGCCTTACAGTTTACTTGATATGGGAGAAAAGAAAGCAAAGAATATTTGATAGCACTTGTAATTTGGTTGATGTAATAATTTGCAAATTTCAAGTTCTATTTTATATTTTGTTACATTTTCATGAAAAAAACCATTTCCTTATCAATGTTGGATAATGTTAGAGGGTCTGACTTACTGACAATCTACTTTTGGTTGATAGTCTCACTATGCTTTGCTGTTATTGCTTATCCAAAGGCATCCTCATAAGCTTGATTATGCTGGTTTATAAGGATCTCCTTTGTGGTTGGCGACTGCAGCTATTGTTGCTAACTAGTTACTGTGAATGCAAGATTAGTCTTTGAGGTCCTAGACATCTTTTTCTGTTGTTTCACTCAGTGTGCTTACTAATCTATTTGGGAAGCTAATATCTCTGTTTCCTTTAGCGACTGTTGTGTTAGCTGAAGTATTTACTTTATGGTGGTTGCCTGATTGTTCAGGCTAAATTAATCACTTTTGAGGGATGTATGTCCTTCCATGTGTTTGCTAGGTTTGTGGCAATCAGTTGGGTCTTCTTATTTGGCTGGTCTACTATTGTTGTCTACTGTGGTGTTTGTTGGTTTGGTATGCCAAAGATATATGTGTCTACTGTTTCACCAATATTAGTTCTTTCTTTAGAAGTCTTTGTTGTTGTTTCTCCTATCCCAAGCTTATACTACTATGTTGATTTCTGCTACTGCTACTGATTTATTAACCAGTAATTCTTTTCTACCATATAGGTTGTGTGATTATTGGTATGAGAGGAGAAAAAAGCAAAAAACATATGTTAAAGAAAGAGATCTTCCAGGTTGGAAAGATGTGGCAGTTTGGAGGGATTTCAGATCTATATATGTCTTAGAGGCTATATGAGCAGAATATATTCAGCACATGACATCCAAGTATTTCGTATAGCAATCATAGTCTGGTGCAGAGAACTGGAACATGGAGATTCATGATTCCATTACCATGCACAACAGCAAATCAATTCCATTCATTTTGCTTGCAAAGTGGATGGTGAGATTCTTTTTTATTACATATTATTTTTTTAATTGTTGATTTATATGAAAATACTAACAACTGTTTTTTAAAGGCTATAGTCTTGGACACGAATCAAGACCGATGAAGCTTTTTGTAGAAACTTACATGTGAAATACTAATTATTGAAAAAAGGTGTAGCAACTCGTGGATACTAAGCTTAGAAGTTCATGGTATGTTGGATTTTAACAATTTTTTTTTTAAGTTTTTTTTTTTTAATTAGCCTACTTTTTTTTCAGAAAACATATTACACTCAGTTGTAGGAGAGATACGATAACGATCCTTCGACCAATCCAAAAATCAATACAAATTTGTAGTTAGAGGCAAGATCGTCCAGTAGAGCCGATAGAAACCAGGTTTACGATGTCTCAAACACTACGATCGAAGAGTTGCAAATTGACTAAAGTGCTTCCATTGTTGGATGCTTGCAATTGATTCCGAGTACTCAATCTTTAGAGTTCTAGTCAATTTTAAACCAACAAATTAAAGATTGGATGAACCATCTTACCGTTAAGACAAAACTACTAGTGCTGAGACAACCAAACTTCAACGATTGTACATGGAACTAAAATTTTATCGGTGATTTATATCTAAATTACATCGGTGATTTATGTCTAAATTATCGATATAATGAACCTGTTGATGAGTAAATAGTGTTAGTGACATTTCCAGAAATTCTTTTCCAAGTCTCTGGAAATATTGATAGACTTATTTTATCAATAACTTGTTTATTTTTAAAAAAATATATATATAATAAATAGAGTAGAAACAATTAAAGAAATCAAATTAAAATGAAAAATCAAGTATTTATGATAGATTTAAAAATTGATTGGTTTAAATACAATTCATCTAGAATAAAAGGGCTGGAAAAGGAGAAGGTAGGGCGTCGCCATGACCGTATAATCAATAAAATGAAAAGTCTTTCTTATAAATAGTAATTATATGTGGTCTTGTTTATAGAAGTCGGGCCAGCAGAATTAATGCATATTTACTGATGAAATATTTTTTTTGTAAATTGCAAAATTTTGATAGTGTTAGTTTTTTTTTCCTTCAAATATTATCAAAACTATATAATGGATAAAATATGAATTTGTAAGGGAATATGAAATTGAAATATAAGTGAATACGTGTCAAGCAAAGATAAGTGAATCAGTTATCCTTTCAAATAAATAAAAGTATATATTAAAATACAAATATAATAATGTATAATCAAACACTTTTTTTATTATAATATTTAGTAAATATATAGAATTAAAAGAACTAGCAAAATTTTAAGAGAAAATAAAACTTGGTAAATTAGTGAATTTCACACACTGATATTTGTATTTTAATATTATAAAATTACAATGGTTTTTTTCTACAAAGTTACTACCACTGTTGTAAAGGTTCTAAATTTTATTTATATATTTATTTTGTCTAAAATGGTACTTTATTTAAATAAAATCTATTTATATTTCAGGAATAAATAAAATGTATGATGTAAACAAAATTGTACTTAAGCCTTGTTTATACAACAGTAATAACATTAGTATTAAATTATTTATGAATCTTTTATATGGAGTTTATTTTAATTATATAGGATATCAATAGATATTAACATTAATGAAAATTGGATAAATTATTTTGTTAAATTGATCTTAAGAAAATATTAACTTATTCTATCAATAATAATAATAATAATAATAGTAATAATAATATAAATTTTATGAATCATATCACCCAAAAAAATAAAAAATAATATAGGACAATAAAATATTTTGATTAGAAAAAATAAAACCCTCTTTAATAACAAATATATTTTTATAATATGAGCATGACTTAATTTAAGAGTCAAAGGTGTCGAAGGTATAGTAAGAAAATAACAATATGGCCCCTATAAAAAGGATTTGTATATCTAATTTAGTAATTTTAAGATTTGATAAAATTTAAGATAAGAGATTTTTATTTTTATTCCTTTATTTTTTAGATTTTTTAATAATCAAAGTAAAGCTTGTTTTTTTATTTAATATGAAATAATAAATAGTATTTATGTAATAAATTAAATACTAACATGGTACAAATATTTAAATATTTTATTAAACAAATAATTAATACAATATAATACAAATTATTAAAAAATA
>Ga0325411_1008549_pt1 | contig 11074 bp, 9 predicted proteins | sample PopdelMetagenome_13_FD_206181 | JGI IMG/M metagenome (GOLD analysis project Ga0325411, IMG submission 206181) | Populus deltoides microbial communities from Bellville, Georgia, United States - Xylem-PdIQD-R4 | ecosystem: Host-associated > Plants > Phyllosphere > Stem > Wood/Secondary xylem...
ATTCCAACAACGGCAAACAGCCTCAACGATGACACAGATAATCATGAAACCAGCAAAAAACCAAAGTCCTTGAAGAAGAAAGAAATGCCAGAACTTGTTGAAGTTAATAATCAAACTGCAGAGCCAACAAGGAGGAAGATTTGGGTTTGTTCGATGTTACTACCAACACTTTTGTTGCTACTTTTATTACTCATCGTAGTGCCCTGTTTTAGTTGAGTGGAAAACTGAAACATATATTCTCGGAGAAGTTAAGATGGGCAATAAGAATTTCACTGATCTATTCTCGTTTCCCCCTCAATCTCGCACAAATTGTACATTGAAGCAGCACTTGTTCACTGATGATTATTTTACATACGATGATTAAAATATAATACCTTATCATTTTCTTCTTCAGAAAAATTGTTTGGTTGTCATGCTTATGGTAACCAAGGCTGGTGCCGATTCAAGAAATTAAAATGTAATAGCACCCTCAGGCCTCGGCACAAGTGAGCTCTCTCCGAGGCCAGTGCTATAACTACCGAGGATTAGAATTACAAAGGGCAGAGAGACACAAAACAAAAATAAAATCCTCTGTAGCTACGCTACTTCACAAGTTATGGGCTCCTAGACGTGGAGCCATGCTGGTCCATGGAAAACTTGGGTTTCTCAAGCAGTAAAACATAGGCTTCTTGCATGAAAATAATACAACAATTCACGGGCAAAAGGAGCAGCTTATATCAAGAAAAAGAAAAAGGCGTCATCTTACGGCAAGTACTCTTAAAAACACCTTTTTGTTTAGATGTTTCACCATCCTCTCTTCACAAGTATCTTTACATGTGTATACTTTTTAACTACCACTCTTTCACTATATACAATGCCCTGAATCTCCACAGGCAGACTTGGCTCAATTGGCTGCTGCTGGTTTATTTTATTTGTCCCAATGACAACAAAATACTTGAGAACTATAAAGCTAATTATCAAAAAATGTAAGAGCACCAGAACCTCAGTTTTCTGGGGGCAAAATTTCTTACCCAAGCTTGCAACAGCTGGGGCCACCAATCAATTAGCATTCAAGAAGATGGTTTTCTGTTGAGCTTGGCCAGCTGCATCCCGTAGACCATCCTAAAACACCCTGAATTAGATCCACACTTGAGCAACCCTTAACCTGAAAGAGGTAGGAGAAGACATGTCATGACCAACTACCGTGGGAAAAATAGAGAGAGGCAGAGCAATGACACGGAGTAGTAGAAATATAGGACATGAAAGAGATGGATTCTCAATGCCCTACCAAACTATCAAGGTTGCCTTCAATATGAAACAGCATCACAGCCATTCCCCTTCCTCTATCAGTCTCTGACTGGTGGTTGAAATCAAAGATGTTACGTTAGTCTATCAGTTGACCAGATCATTAATAGAGCATGTTCAGTACTTCACTGTATGATGTTCTTACTTACCACACAAGAACATATATTGATATCTACAGCTGCCAAAGCTGTTGCAATCTCAGCCATCATGCCTGAAATTGTATTCCAATATTTACATGGTCAACAAGAAACAATCAGAAATATTGATATTAGACAGGAATTAGACAGGAAAATGAAAGCCATCACCCCACAAAATTGTGAGATTTTATTCCAGCAGCTACAGAATGATCAGATTTTCACCACTAGTTTCAAGCTTGGAGAAAAAACAATTTATCATATCATGATTGGGCCAGTCACAACCTTGAGAATTCATTAAATATGCAACCATGAGGCGGAAAACAAACCATCACTGAATGAAAGAAGAATTACCTCTTCGATCAATGCATACAACACAAAACCATTGGATGGAGTGCCCTTCAAGACTGTGCCAAGAGGCAACCTTGCTGGCTTGCCAACTTTCTAAACCAGGCAAGACTTCCTTGTACCTTGGAATGCTAGCTTGTATCATCTTGGCAACACCATTGCCCTGAGATAATAAATCCCCCTTGGTCTGCACATGCTTATTATGTTTCCCATTGACCTTGGGGGTCCACACAGTTCCATAGTTCACGGGCAAAAAATCATTTGAACATTTCCCTTGGGATGACTTTTCCACAACATTCATAAGTATTTTCTCCCACAGAGGTCTGCTCCGTTTGTTATTAACTGAGATATCTTCTACCTCACTCTCCCCTTCAGAATCAGCAATAAAGTCATTTACCGAATCTGCTGTTATTTCAGCAGCAGATAGTGCAGCTTGCTCCCTTAAGAACTGAACAGATGAAGAGCATTTTATTATTAGAGCAGCAGGAAATACAAAAACAAAAAACTGTATTTTCAATTCATAGGACTAAACCTACTTTCATAATTTTGTGCCTTGCACTTCGTGTTTTTGCATGCTGCAACCATTGCTTATGCCTCTGAAAAGCTGATTTGCTAGAGAGTGCCTGAACAAACAATGAAGTTGTGAGGTGAGCAGCAGAACAAGGGGATAATGGTGTGCATTTTTAAGTTTCAGATGTATCTGCAAGCCTGCAAAGTCTCAAAAAGCAGATGAATAATTACACCATCGTATAATGTATCATAATGCCAATCACTATAGCTTTATAATACACCATCACCTTACAAAAAGAGATCATTTGCTCCAAAAATCACATTAAGCTTCGATATTTACTCAAACTCCAGTAGTTGGAACTTGGAAGAGCAAATTATCTTTTATTTCCTATTATGCAAAGGATCGGATATGTATGATCTACAGCATAAAGTTTTGGAAAACATTACAAACATTATAAGATCAATAAATACTAACATTATATGTAATTATCTCCACGACTTCTGCATTAGCAAGTACATGCATTGGAGAGACAAGATTACCATTGACCTGCAAAAGGGGAAATGCAGAATTCAGACATAGAATTTTGTTGTTTTTGCTTTTGTATTTTTAGTAACCCTCCAATAATAAAAGAATATGATATTGACCAAAAAACAATACCTTTGCAGCCACCATCTTATTGCCAATTTCAGTGTGTATCATATAAGCATAGTCGATTGCAGTTGCTCCTTTTGGCAGATTCTTTATCTGTACCATATCATCAAATATCAAAATCCAGAACTGCACATCTAATTTGTAAATTCACCATTTCTTACCAAAAAGATTTCATAAGTGCAAATTAATACGCAATCTTACCTCTCCCCTTGGTGTAAATACAAAGACACAGCTACCTAGTAGATCTCTGGTAATGGTCTCTACAAATTCCCTAGAGCTCATATTGCCAACAAACTCTTCTTGCCATTCTCTAATTGCATTGAGCCAGCCAATCTGGAGGAAAGAAAGGACTTCAACCATGAAATTAGCATCAAAGTCACGGAACCTTAGAAGTAGCTCTCCTACAAGCTTCTTATGGACGTTTGCAAATTACTGACTTATCAAGAGCAAAATTAACGCACCCTGAGTGCAATATTTGCATTGTTAAGACAGACTGCCTTCCCTCTTGTACTTCTACCGTTAGGCATTGCATGTCCAACTAAACCTGTAACAAATACTCTCCCGCTATAGTGAGCAGCAATGCCTCTCTCAGCTATCAGATCCATCTCTTCAGTTCTTATCTGCCAAAATAGATAGATTTATAACTAAATATGTTGCAACCAAGTCCTAAATCAGAAAGACTACTAAAATTAACTAAAAATTGACAAGAACCATCAGTGACTGTTTGAGTGAATTAGGACAACAGAGAAAATAAATTGAACATTTTCTTTTGAAGACTGAAAGAAATCAACAACTCTCCTCGCACAAGCAAAGCTCTCCTATGAGGGCAAAAAAACAAAAGCAAAAAATGAAACCTCTTTTCCCTACTACCAGAAGAAAATGGAACTTGGTAAAACATGAACATCAAAGAATACCTGAACTTCCAGTCTAAACATGCTTTCATACAGAAATGGAATTACAGTTGTATGAAGACTTTGATAACCATTAGGTTTTGGAGTTGCAATATAGTCCTTCATCTGTTAGGAAATTTGCTCAATGTATTAAAACACAATGAACAGTCTAATATTAGCACTAACGCTTCAGAACGAAGAATAAGAGAATACGCACGGCTCGAGGAATGGGGGTCCAGATTCCATGGACTAAGCCGAGAACATGATAGCATATCTGCATAAGATCTGACCATGAGAAAAGCCCATAACGTACACCAAGTCACAGAATTAGCAGAAGACACATTTCCATAGATCATGACAGGGATATACCTGCTGTGGACTGCATAAAGGCCCGGCTCCAATGCATGGCTTTGGCTGGATGATAATTCGAAGCTGATTTAATTAGAAGGACAAATGTCAGCACACAATTAAAAAATGTGAAGTTTCACTTTTGGATGTTTCTTGGGATGGCTCAAAGCACATGTCAAAACAAACCTGAGCAATCTGGTTAACTTCATTGATCGAACCTTTGGATTTAAGCACAGCTCTATAAATACTGAAAGCACACAACAAAAGTTCCTAGTCAAAAACATTGACGAAGAAAACCAAACATAGAAAAAGGACATTTAAAGCAACACTTTCAACAGGTCATGAGGGGAAAAGATGGTAGTAAAAACTAAAAGCAACTATAATCTTCAATAGATGACATGAAGATTTGATGTAAAATAAGAAACTTGCTAACCATCTGCATCAACAAGGGTCATCTGCCTACCCTTTTGAGAGCCAGACAATACTCATAACCAACAGGCCACAAGGGAGTTTACTAAAAAAAAAAAAAACAAATTAAGAAGGGTGCAAGATTGACATGAGGACTTCTCAGGAAGTTGCTTGTCATAGTAACCACATTTGTCTAAGCCCATTTAACTTAAAAATTACCATTTAATCACATAATGATATGGCTATCTAAGGTAAAACACCACAACTCGCAACAAATAATAATAAACAAAGATAATGAAATCCTTGGTTCAAACAAAATCAACAACCAGATCAAATAAATAAATGAAGAAAATAACTATTAGAAGATTCATGGCTTCACCTGTAAGGCTCCTTGCAGACAGCACGCACATCAGTTTTCACTGTCAAAAGGTCTAGGAACTGATCTTCCTCTATCTTCTTCTTCAAAATTTTGTTTGCCTAAAACAAAAGCACAAACCTTTGATTAATAATAAAGTAGATACTGCTACAGATCTAACTAAACATAATGCATGAAAGAAAAGGAAAACCTCTTCCAGTTCTTTCTCATGTTCTTTATACAGATCTGCAACTCTCCTCTTGACCTTAGCATAATCTTCAGCATTTGTATACATGAATGATAGATTTTCCAGCTCAGACTGCAAAGATCATGTCAGGTAATCAATTAAAATTAGCAGGGGGAAAAACTATAACAAGCTCTCCAAGCAGAGACCATCCTAAGCACTAGTCATATTTTTAAATAGAAGAGGACATCAATGGCATCATGCAACTGTTGATTAACAGTGGACAAGCCCAAAGCAGATGGGAGAAATAAAGTGCGCGTCGTTCAGCAGTTTTGGAAAAACATGTTGCATTCACACTTAGTAGAGCAAATGAGTTTAATTAAAGAGAACAATATATCACAGCACCAAAAAATAAGCATAATATGGTATAGATTGACAAGGAATGAAGCAATTAAATGGTCCGTTTTTAACAATTTCTTAGGCTAGAGGAATGCGTTGCCTCAAATTTTACTAAAATTTCGAATCTGGTTATTCACAGTATGGAACTAAGTAGCAGAAATAACTATAGATGAAAATTAGAAGCATGAATTTCTCTATCTCAACATCTCAAATTTTGATCAACTGATATAATCAAGGCGAGTTACACAACATGAGTTAACATGTTTGCAACCACTAACTAATTATATGCAACACAGAATCATAGAGAGGAATTTTACACTTAAAAAAGAGGTGTATAGATATACCTTGATTTGATACATTCCCAACAATTTTGCAAGAGGAGCAAAGACCTGAAGTGTTTCCATTGCAATGCTGGACTGCAGACAAAATAGTGATGTTAAATATAACTGAGGTCAATAGCCAACTAAATCTAAAATCTCAACACACTACCTGCTTATGCATTGGCATGTGCGAAAGAGTTCGCATATTATGCAATCTGTCAGCTAATTTGACAATGATAACACGGACCTGAAAAGGCAGCAGTTTAATTGTAAAATGGCTTAAACAATGGATAAGATTATGCATGGAAAAAAAAAATCTATAAGCAATGAACCACCTCCTCTGTCATAGCCAAAAACATCTGCCGCAGGTCATCAGCTTTTACATCTTGCACCGATTCATTTTCATTCTTACACTTTAATTTTCCCAGTTTGGATACCTAAGCCAATGGAAGAAACTTAGAATCAATATGTGCTGTGTGTTCAAACAAAATATATAAGATACAATTTCAGCTGCTTAGTTCATAGATGTACCAATGTAAAGAAAGCACCTTAGTTTCTCCTTCTACAATGTGGCGCACAATAGGACCAAATTCCTCCTCAATTCTTTCAAAAGTAACAACATTCGTATCCTCGACAGTATCATGCAGTAATCCAGCAGCAATTGACTCCCAATCCAGTTCCTAATAAACAGGCAAGTGAGCAAGTTAAAAGTCAATGTCAAGAAATGGGCATACATTATAAATTAAAGGAAACTCACAAGTTCTCCTAGAATACGTGCAACTTCAACAGGATGAATAATGAAGGGCTCTCCACTGCGTCTTTTCTGACCGTCATGAGCCTCAAAGGCCAGCTGTACCACCAAAACATTATGTTCACAAATACTTCACCTGTGTCAATATGCAAGAACATGTCCATGAAGATTATACAAGAGCAAGAGTACCTTAAGAGCTTTATGGACCAATTCCAATTCTTTTGGTGAAAGGTATGAAACAGTAGGCTTAAGATCCTGAGGCAATTACACAAAGTAAGCTAAGCCAAACCATACCAGAAAGAACCTCGCTTTCAAGAAGTTTATAGAGACACCATAGGAAACAATAGTGCAATTTTACCTCCCACAATCTCTCAGGTGAAACTTCATTGAAGGTATCTGCAGAAATGGATGATGAAGAAGACAATTGCCATTTTTTACCAGCTACATGATGCAATCTGGATTTAAAAAATCTCCCAAGAAGTGCAAAGTCAGAATCTTCACTGGAATAACAACCTCCGGTATCAAAGGCTTTGCATCTCTGGCAATGTAGCATAGAAAAGGCACAGATATTATAATCATGAAAATATTGTTTGCCAAGCAAATTTTGGTAATAAGACAACAGAGTTGTAGCACTATTGTAATATGCTAACCACAGACTGATGGGCAGTTGCATTAGGATTGCCTTTGGTTTTATAAACAACATGAATTTCACATGTTCACTTGGAGCTTGATAGGGAGAATTTGGCGCTCTAATATATGAAAATGATGGTATTTCTAGCACTGAAGTCATAGATGCTCTGATTGGCTCTTAGGCGATTTTTCATAATGCCTAACTGGAATATAGAAAGGTGGATGCTTAACAACTGACCTTGTCTGGAAAAAATATGGCTACACTGAAATGGAATATTTTCATCCAAGATTTTATTCTAAAAATTGGCCATTGGAACAATAATGAACTCGGACTCACCAAAATTAGCAGCAGCTAAACAAAGAAGCTGCATTTGAATCTTCTACTGACTTGATAGGATGGGCTCACCGATCTCACACACTTTCAAGGGCGAATGACTCATAAGAAAAGTAGATTCAAAAACTAACCATATTTTATGTTTCAGATTCAGAGTAAACTATATAGCTACTTAAGATTTCATTTTACCACTGCTATCAAAATGAAAGATCCCGATCATTTCGTTTGCCTCCTAGGTATCAAAATCCGAAGAATTAACTGCGTATCTTCTTTTCATTTCCTTTACAATCGCAAGGCTTTAGGTATAGCTTCCAAATAAAACTATGAAGAAGTATGGGGGATAATGGGCTAAGCTAGCAATAAATTCGAAATAATTTTAGAAGGCAGGTGAAGGAAGGAACTTACAGACTTAAACTGCTTCCTTCTTCCATTTCGGCCACACAAGAATGACGAACACTGCGGAGAAGGATGGGCAGTGCTGGCCAGAAACCCAGTCAAAACTCTAGGAGCTTTCCACGCGCAAGAAAGCACACTACACTCATATCTCCCACTTCCATCCCCCTTCGATAATAACTTACATATATTCAAGCATTCCACTGGAACTGCAAAATTAACAACCACACAATTCTTAAAAAACAAAATCCCAAAAATCCTAAATCAAGTGAGGACAGGATTCTCCTAATCCAATTACCCGGAAGAAAAAAGAAAGATTAAAATACTAGAATTGATTGAGATGCTAAGTTGAGTAGTAATTCAATAGAGAAATCAAGATTCAGTGGCAAAAAGAGAAGCGAAAAAACCTGACAACGAAGAAGCAGAGGCCATTTCTATAGAGAAGCATCGGAGAGAAGCACCAATCTCATTGGATTAAATGTTCTAAGCGTTTACAGGCAAACACACTCCGCGCCTCAATCGGCACTTGATTGGTTCGAGATTACCAGAGAGAGGGAGGGAGGGAGGGAGGGAGGGAGCGCTGGCGTTTGATTTTATAGAGCAAGGAGTCTTTAAGGGGTTTAAATCTCTGCTGTCTTGTTAAGGTAAGAGAATCTGGCAAGCGTAGCGGTGGTTCATGTAAAAGCGAAAGTTTTGAATTTTGGACAGAGAAAAAATAAGAGATGGATTTTGAAGGAAGGAGGTGAAGAGATAATCTAGAGAGGGAGAGAGAGAGACTGTGACAGTTGTCTCGTTTAGCCAGAGGAAGGCCACACAAAATGAATGCCGTTCCATAAAAGATATATACTTTTCTTTTGCTTACGCAAATGTAAATTAAATTTGTCTCGGTAATTTCTAGGTGGAATTCTTCCTTTCTGGACTTTAATTTTAAAGGACGGGCAGCGGGGTAAGATTCGGAGATTCACGCCGTAAACGCCTGTCAAGCATGCCGTACACAACCCCCCTAAAAAAAAATCTCGGCAGCTCTCTCTTTTTTCTTCTAGAATTTTAAAATACATTTTTACATCAAATTTATTTTCTTACATCAATTATAACATATTGATATTTTTCCTTTCCAAGGTTAAATGTTTTATGGGTTTTAGTGGCCTTAATTTATTCAGTGCACTGTGACTTCCGTCGACAAGGACGAGATTGGTCAATGCTTTGGACAAGTGTCTAGAGATTTATTCTTTCTGTTTAAATAGCTGGTTTTTCCTGCTGCATTCAAGTCGAAAGACACGTTAGTTAGGAGATGGGGTAGATCATTCTCCTCTCTCCCTCTCTCTCTTTCCTGACCGATCGCTGTTTGGTTTTCGTTGTTCTGTTGCTGGGAAATAAGAATAAAACTTTCTTAAAGAGAGGGAAAAAATCATATATAATATACGTTGTACAAGCTCATCATTATCACAGTGAAAATGGCAAGAGCACTACTCATAAGTGCCACCCTTTTTCTTAAAGAGAGGGAGCGGGGGCAAGGGCAAAATGCAGGCTCCATTAGCAGCTCGTTAACTAATAAACACGTCTACAGATAGCTTGGAAGGACTGGCTGTGCTTGGAGAATTATGGCGTCAGTGATTAGGTAAGACAGAATCATTCAATAAAGATCAGGAGATTTATTGTGCCTTGCTAGCGTGAACTCAGTGTTAAGCACCACGTTATAAGAGGATTCTTGCAGAAGTTGGATTAATTTGGAGACAAATGGTTAAAAACTCTAAGTGGGAGTACACCTGGCCCTGTGCAATGGATCTTCTGTCATTATTGTCAAGGATTCTTTTTTCTTTTTAGCAGTACTGCTAAGGTTCCTGTCTTATGATATTGCAAAGTGCAGAGATTTCAGATAAGTTAAGAGGAATAGATTAGTAAAAGGTGGTGAATTAGTTTATAATTAGCTGATCAGCAGCCTCAGTGGGTGCCTAGTGTGTTTAGATTATGTTTCTACCGGAACAATTAGTGAATTCAACAAAATAAAGTCCTTAATTGACTGCATTTGGAGAATCGAAGGATAAAATTAGAAGATTCTCACGCAGCTAACCAACTTCTCTTCCTCTTCTTTTGGCTATTATATTGAGAATATACCATTGTCTACAGAGATCGTCTACTAATATTTTCTGTGCCTGTTGATGATGGAATATCTATTTTCTTTGTACAAGTCAAACCTGAATGGCTTTTTATCCGTTTGGCATGTTACATCCTGCGTCAATGGTTCTTGATCAGAACTATGTGTATGAAACCGCCATCAACTTCTTGCCATCCCCATTGACTCAAGGAAATGTAAATTATATATATGAAAAAATGAAGATTGAATTATCATTTTTATAAATCATATCAAGCAAAGTGTTTGTCCAATAATTAAGGAGTCTAATCGAGTATTAGAATGAGTTTTTGCAGGCAGAATTCCAACAATGATCGTTGATGTATATTTACTAGATATAAGTGGAAAGCATTTCGTTGCGTGCTAGGGTGAGTTTTTTAACATATAAAAAAGATGTTTAAGCGAAGTTAACAATTTTTAAACAAGAATAAAACTCAAGTTGAAAGGAATAACCTAATAAAAGATAAATTAAAAAAAAATTATGAAATTCAATTATCAAATTAATTTAATACTAAAAAAATTGAAAAATATATAATTTTTAAAAAAAATCCAAAAACAAAACCTGGTCAATCTAGGCTAACTCATTAAACATGCGACGTAGGTCATGATACCAAGATAACCTCATATAAAGAAAAATAAAGAAAATCATGAAGCTCAATATCCAATAAATCTAGTGTTTAAGGATTGAATTGAAAAAAGAATATAAGAAAAAAAAACTAGTGGCAATTTAAATTAACCTTTTAAATAAATATTTCAGGTAATGAGATCGGGATAACTTCATAAAAAATCATGAAACTCAATTCTAAACCAACTCAATATCAAAGGATGAGATTAATTTTTTTTTTTACAAATGACTTAAACAAAAAAATCAATCAAGAGAATTACGACCAAATTTTAAACACAAATAAAATGGCATGACATTTTTATCTTTTTGGCATATCGACATGAATCCCGAAGAGAGTAGAAAGAACATGGAGAGGAGAGGAAAGAAATAAAAGAAAAA
>Ga0325411_1008551_pt1 | contig 11073 bp, 6 predicted proteins | sample PopdelMetagenome_13_FD_206181 | JGI IMG/M metagenome (GOLD analysis project Ga0325411, IMG submission 206181) | Populus deltoides microbial communities from Bellville, Georgia, United States - Xylem-PdIQD-R4 | ecosystem: Host-associated > Plants > Phyllosphere > Stem > Wood/Secondary xylem...
CATTGTTTTATTTTTCAAGACAAGTGTCATCTTTCACGTGTTTAGAATTCATGTCATGTTTTTAAACTAAAACTATCACCCCCAATGTTAAAATAGATTGAAGGACGAAACCGAAATGAAATGATAAAAAAAATATCATGACAGTCAAATTAGAAAAAAATAAAAAATAAAGTTTGAGGGCTATGTTCAGTTTACTCAAAATAATAATAATAAAAATATCCGGGAAAAACATTTAATCTACTGCAGCTCCAAAATTTTCAGCATTCGGTCCTTAAAATTTTACATTTTTTCATTTCAATTTTTAAACTTTATTTATTTTCAATTGCATCCATGCAAGTCATGTTGACATGATTTTATTTATTGTTACGTGCTTCAATTTATATGTTTTTGTGTGTTCCATGTGTCATTAAATATTTCAATATTAAATTAAAATTAATTCTACAAAAAAAAAATTATGTTGTCCTCAAAACTAAAATTGATCAAAATTAATAATTTAAAAAAACATTTCAAATGGTGTAGAGATGTTAAATTGGTATTTAAAGTTTCACTCTTTTAATATTTGATCATTTTTTTGAGTTTTTTTCTTTTTGATCTTTAAGTTTTTTTTTTTATTACAGTGTTTGAATATCTAAAACGAAGAGACAAAGTCAAATTACCACAACTAGTAAGTACTAGATACATGACCGTGCCATGCCACGGGTTATTTTTGTTCATAATATATATATATATATATATATATATATATAAAACTAAGATTTAAAAGTTTTGGATTTTTCTGCAAAACTATACTCAAAAGTCTTGGGTTTGACTGCAACGCCTGATCTAAAAGTAATATTTATAATATTAATAATAACATTAAACTTGCATGATTCAAGTTTAAGTGAGCATGACTGCAACACCGGACCCAAGAATATTGGATGTAAGTCTGGCTATAAGGTCGTGTTATAAAAGTGTGATAATTAAATAGATTAATTAAAAAGAAAAAAACCAACAGAAAGAAAAAAACTAATGAAGAAAAAGAAAAAAAATATGAACTAACTGGGTTAACCCTTCAAACCAGATTAATCCGTAAAACCTGGGATTCGCGTCATGAAAGTTTGATAATTATATAGAAAAAACAAATTGACGAGTTTACCCATATTTAACCAGGTTAACCCATAAAACCAAGTTAACCTGTTAAGCTCAGGATACGTGTCTTGAAAATCTAATAATTAAATAGAAAAAAATTTAACATCAACAAATTAAACTAAACGAAAAAAATTAATTAAAAAGAAAAAAATCCAGGTTAACTCGTCAAACCAAGTTAACCCATCAAACCTGGGATCCGTATCATGAAAATTTGATAACTAAATAAAAAAAATTTGACATTAACAAATTAAATAAAAAAAAATCATTAAAAAAACAAAAAAAATTAAAAATGAAAAAAACAAAGACAGTTCTATAATATAATATAATAATTATAATACTATAATATATTAATAAGTGAAAGGATAGTAATAATAATTATAATATAATATTATAATTATAATAATATAATATATTAATAAGTGAAAGACGTGTTTTTTAAAGTATTACTGAATAATTTTGAAGTATTTTTTTTTAAGAGAGGAACTATTTGGATATAGATTTTTCATTGAATGATGGTCTTACAAGACAGACGGAGGGTCGAAATTTTTTTAAAAATTGTTTTGATTTTAAGGTTTTTTATCATATAAAAATATATTTTCATAGTTAGTAACAGTGTTTTAGAGTTCATATGTTTTAAGTAAATATCATTTTAAAATTTAGGTTTTTAGAGTCTCTAATCTGGACATTGATTTTCTAAAAATCAGAGTTAACTTTGATAGTTGAGAAATGTCGCAAGTGAATGAAGTGTCATTCACATCTTTGTCTTAGTGCTTGTTTTAAAAAATTTAATTTTTTTTTTGTTAAAATTTAATTTTTTTTTGCATGTTTTTGATCGTTTTGATGTGCTGATTTTAAAAATAATTTTTTAAAAATAAAAAAATATTATTTTAATACATTTCAATACAAAAAACACTTTTAAAAACAACTATAACCACTCTTCAAAGCACCCACTGGTCACCAGCTTAACCTTCCAGCTCCAGAGCACCCGGTGTTTTTTTTGTTCTTCAGGCCAGGAGGGACGTGGATCTCTTTGGCCTAAGCTTGCTTGGCATTTTTCCAAGCGCCCCTGTTTTTTCTTGATATTTTATAATATGATTGACTCAAAATAAATTTATTCATAGAATATTTAAATAATTAATTGACTATGCCATAACTTTAAAATAATACTATAACTTTTAATGAGAGCATTAACAACTATTTTTTTTAGTAATTATATATCAACTTAATATATTTAAGATTTCCTCCAAGAATATCTAACAAGAATTGAATATTTATCAAATTATTTTTTATTGTAAAATTTTATATAGTTTTTCCTAGATTTTATATTTTTTGATATCTCATTTAAAAATTATCAATTTATGATTCTGTGCTTTTTAATTGAAACTTTCTTTTAAAATGTTATAGGTTTTAATTTAAAAACAATATTTTAGATAAAAAAAGTACATGTTTTTATAAGAAGAAGAAGAAGAAGAAGAAACATATAAATAAGAGAATAAAGTTTCACGAGAAGGATACATTTTTAACTTTTTATTTCAAATCAATAGAATGTTTTCTAATTTATATTTCAATTGTTTTTATTTTTTATTCAATAAACCATACTGTTAATACAAAAATACATCAATAAGAAAAGAGAATGTTGATGAATTTTTTTATAATAGAATTTAAATCATTATATCTCCTAATAATATTTAATTTTATTGTCACATAATTCAATTAAAAAATTACCCACGTTAACAGGTCAAAATTTTACATTTGCATCAATATTTTACCTCTTATAATAAACATCAAGTTCTCTATTTAATCCGTAGTTAACATTAATATTTGTTTTGTGATTTATCAATTTATATATTTTTTATTTCATATTATAAAACATAACAAATGAATGACGTGTCATTCATTGTTTTTTAATAAAAACCTTTGATGCCACCTTCATCTTCTAGGCCCAAGAACACCAGGCATAGTTTTATTTATTTTGGGCTAAGGCGTAGGGCTCATCTCTCTAGCTTAGGTTCGCCTGAACTTTTTCTAAGCGCCCCTATTTTTTTTTTTTGTATTTTACAACTTTAAATAAGTTTATTCAGAAGAATTTAAATAATTAATTGATTATACATGATTTTCAAACAATATTATATTTTTTAAAACAATATTAAAAATAAATTTTAAAAAATAAAAAATATAATTTTAAAAAATTTTAAATAAAAAAACTTTAAAAACAATAACTATTATAATATTAAACATTTTTTTTTTTTTTTGTGAAAGCATCTCAAAACGCGAAAGCTGTGATAAACATAGGAGAAGCGAGCGAAAGAAAGAACAAATAAAATCTGGAATTGGGGGTTAGGGTTAGAAAAAAACAAAAATGGAGGGATGGGATCCAAACACGAAATCAACACTGACCCAGATCCCGCTGTTAACAACGAAGGCAGGTCCAAGAGATGGAGCTGCATGGACAACGAGGCTGAAAGAGGAATACAAGGCTTTGATCGCCTATACACAGATGAACAAGTCTAACGATAACGATTGGTTTCGTATCTCGGCAGCCAATCCTGAAGGGACACGTTGGACTGGCAAGTGCTGGTACGTTCATAATCTCCTCAAGTACGAGTTTGATCTTCAGTTTGATATTCCTGTTACCTACCCTTCTACCGCGCCTGAACTCGAGTTGCCTCAGCTTGATGGAAAAACTCAGAAGGTTGATTTCTTGTCCTTTTTTCCCTTTCCTTTTTGTTGGTTTTTTGTTGATTTTTTTTTAAAATTGTTTTCGGTGATCATGTTTGTAGATGTATAGAGGAGGGAAGATTTGTCTGACGGTTCATTTCAAGCCGCTCTGGGCTAAAAATTGGTATGTTTTAATTAAATTGAATCAGTGTTGGGTTGATGGTTTGATTGATTTATTTGATATTGATTATTGTGGATTAAGATTTTTTGTTTGTTTGTTGAAGAATTATTGTAAATTGAAAACGAATGAAGAGATCAAACAATATGTAATGTTGAGATGCTAAGATTTGGGATTATTAGAATGTGGAAACTTTACTTTTATATGCACAATTCATAGTTGGATTTTCATTTATTAATGAAATTGGAGAAATAGCATGGGGAGTCGAATAAGTTAGTCTGCTAAGGTTATCATTATGTTTTTTCTTTATTAACGGAGCTCATTTGTTGATTCTTCTCATTTTGTAAGCTAATTTTCCCATGGACTCTTACGACTTACGAGGAGTTTTGTTGTTTTGATATACTTTTTTTATCTTTGTTGACTCAGTAGTTGCACTACCCCTGGCTGTCTGTTTTGTGGTGGTTGGTCTTCTTTAGGGACTCTGAACATTAATGTTGTAATGTTACATTATGTATGAATTGGCACGAGATAATATTGATTTTCAGAGGTGGGCATTCCCATATTTGGTCAAAAATGGATTTATCTCTTGGAACTTTTTATGTTGCTGATACCATTCTGCTTCTTGAATTACATTTTATCTTACTAGCTTTCATCCAATCTCACCTTATAATTTCTTTTTTATCCTTTCCATTTAGCGGAATTATGAACTGAGATAATATTTTGAATTTTGCTCCTGGGTGGCCAGTCCTAGGTTTGGCATAGCACATGCACTTTGTTTGGGTCTTGCTCCATGGCTTGCGGCAGAGGTCCCAGTCCTTGTGGATTCTGGTATGATTAAGCACAAAGATGATGCAACCTCAACCAGTGAGTCTTAGTTATTCAATGAACCATTCCGGCTGTAAAAGTATCTAGTGTCAGATTTCTTGACTTGGTCATAGAGAATAAGCATTAAATCATAAATGTAAAACTTCGAGGAGTGTGAAATCCATCTGCTGAGATTGCAATTTCTATTGGTTTGGATACATAGACTTGAATTTTGTAACTCGTAGTTTCAAAATGCAGATACATAATGATAATATTCCCCATTTATGTCAATTTTGTGTGTGTACTTTTGATAGCTTAATGATACCATGAGCTGTTTCTTTATTGAATCTCAGATACATTTTTTGGGATTTATTTATGTGCTCCTGTCCTTCTTGCAAAATATTAGCTCCTATTTTATTAAAAACAAATTTGTGAGGGATTAAAAAGTTCTCTCTTGGAAAAATTGTGTACCTTATCTCAATCTTGTTAGAGGAACCCTTTCTTTCCTCGAAGCCACAACAGCAATTGCAGCAGTTTGTTGCTGATTGTACTTTGGTTCATCGTAGCTTGTCGTTCAGCTTGGTAATTGGTTCATCATGCCAGCGGAAGCATGCCATAAACATGACAACAAAAGCCTCTTGGGAGTAAACAGAGGAAAAATCCAATACTGTAATTGGAGACTCTGAATTAATTCAATCCGTGAGTGTGTTCATGCGGTGAGTTGAAGACAAGACAGGTTGCTCTAGTTATGCATAAAATATGTTTAAGATGAACAGAAAATGTGGCGTTAAAGCCTCAGAAGAAGCAATGCGCGCACTGCGAGCCTTTATAACTTGCAAATTGCAACAATCCCAGTTCCTTTCCCAGAGCATATCTCCCACCTTATTTCAATGCAGACTACAGGAAACAGAATATACATGAAGCAAGGATCACTGGTATAAATGAGGAGTAGTCTCTTCGGCCACAGGTATCCTGATGCTTTGGATAAGACATCCTTTCTCAGTTTCTTGGTCTAAGATCTACCACGTCACGGCACAAAACAAGTTCTATTAATATTCAATGATAAAGTGCTGTCTGTAAATGAATTTATACTCGCAAGGACCTAGAAGAGATTCACCTAAGAAGTAGAAGAGCTGCTAGCTGTATCACGCCTCTGCTGCGATGCTGATGATCCAACATAAATAGGTGGTGTGTGGTATATTCTTTGCCAATCCACTCCCTTGCTCATCTCACACCGTTTCTCGAGTTCAGGACCACTGTTGGAGTGCACAGAGAAGTTGGAGACCTTCCCACAAAGACTTGATATTATAGCAATCTGGGATTGTCAAAGATCGAAGTGATTCCAGGTTCTCCACTCATGTTGGCAATTCCATTAGTTTTGTTCATAAGCTTATGATGGTCAAACTTTTAAGTGCAGAGAGATGTTGCAGGCCATTTCGCAGAGAAGCCAGATATGAACAATACATAATAGATAGGCGCTCAAGGGCTGTGGCAAAGTTAAGCTTTGACAATTCTCAATAGAGAGTGATCGGAGCGAGCTCATTCCTTCTAGGATTTCCTTTGGCAAGGAGGCTAAACTAGGACACTCAATAATCTCCAAAATCTCTAGAGATGTTAACCTTGTCAATCCACGTGGCAAAGTGTCCAGCTCCTAACACCAACCAATTCTTAACGACTTCAAATTTCTGAGTTTTCCGAAGTTCTCAGGCACTGAGTTACGCCTGCGACGAGAGAATTGTCAAAGATAGAAGTGAATTGTTTTCGAACAGTGCTTTTGGCACGGAAGTAACCACGGGAATTTCTCAATAAGAGCGGTTGTAGCTGACGTGTGCGTTGATACTGAGAAGTTCAGTCTCCGAAGAGATCACGCACTAACTGGAACTGGCATTTGAAAACACGAGAAAACCTGTGTTATTAAAAAATTTTAATTTTTTTAAACTAATTTTTTACATTTTAAATTATTTTGATACACTAGAAATAATTTTTTAAAAATACAAAAAATATTATTTTAATATAAAAAATAATTACAATCATACTCACAAACAATAAAGTGATTTGCAAGAAATCATGAAAAATTCCATTTTTTTTGTGTTTTACAAATATAAATAAGCAAAAGACAAGTCAAATTTCTAGCACAATTTAAAATCCCATAAGCAAAATACATTTCTAGCCCGAACGAAGATGACATAATTGAAGGATGTTATATATATATATATATATATATATAAGTAAGTCTTAAATATCATTAGAAAACCACTTCATACACAACATGCTCCATTTCGATTAAACCTAAATAAAACGACTTGAATCGTTGATATTAACCGAGGCATAATATATGTTACGAGATGTATTTAGCTTAGCCTCGTTTTATTCCTTTCAGTTTCACTCTCTCCAATCTGAAAGCACCCAACTAGTAATTAGGACCAGCTGCAAGAATCTCCTCGGTCAGCATGCTGTTCTTTCCAATCTTATAATTTGTGAACACCGCGAAATTATTCTTGAAAAGACCAGCCAGCTTCAACTGGGTATCCTTGTATGCATTCTTGTCCGTCCACTACAAGTAAAATTACATGCATTAATGGAAGGCACATATTTGAAGGGTTAAGAAATAAGTTGAGAAATAGGATAAAGACAGCCAACATACAGTGTTGACAGGATCCAAGATCTCTGAAGGCACGCCCTCAATCTCAGTTGGGATTTCGAGACCAAAAACTTCAGTCTTTTTATAGCTAGCATTCAAAAGGCTACCGGAGTGGATTGCATCGATGATCCTCCGAGTGTATGCCAACTTGATACGTTTTCCGGATCCATAACTGCCAACACTTGGAAAATTATCCACTGAACCGAAATGTGTGATATATAAAATGTGTCGATTGTCAAGCAGCATACCTTCCACCTGACCAACCGGTATTGACAAGCCATCCTGTAGCCCCATGTTTCTGCATCTTTTCAGACAGCATGGCCGCATACTTGGTAGGATGCATCATTATAAATGCTGCACCAAAGCAGGCTGAAAATGTTGCCTGTGGCTCCTTAATACCATCCTCTGTCCCGGCTACCTGTTTAGGAGTTGAGATAATTACTAATCAAGTCTCTCTATTGAACCAAGAGTCTAATTGACCTTGTCAAGTTGAAGGGGGAAGTAGAACATCTATTACAGATCAATCTGGGATCGGATTGAAGATGAGACAAGTTTATGATTACCAGAGCTGTATAACCACTGATAAAGTGATACATGGTCTGTGCCAAGCTCAGCTTGCTCACAGGTGGGAGCACGCCAAATGCATCACATGCCAGTAAAATGATGTTCTTCGGATGGGGACCAACGCACGGTATCCTAGCATTTGGAATGTAATCAATAGGATATGCTGCTCGCGTGTTTTCTGCAACCAGAAAAACCAGCTTAGCATGTATCGAGGTGAGTTTGCAAGAAGAGCTGAGTTAGCAGCCCAATAGAGGAGATTTTTAATTTTACAAAAATCCTTTTGATATGCACGAACGAGTAGTATAGACATCTTATTTCAGCTCAATCAAATATACGTTGATTTATTATTACCTGTAACTGAGCTGTCCATGTAATCCACTTCTCGAGTATGCTCATCAAACACCACATTCTCCAAGACTACCAGATATAGGGAATATTCTTATTAGCTATAATCAGTACAACCAAAAGGAAATCACTAAAAAATGGAGAACAATATCATGTGCTTGCTGAAGTGAAGCGCTTCCACATCACAAGTTCTCATTTGATGCTATCCATATTAGAGAATAAAACTTGTTGGCATTTGCTCAAAACAAGGAATTGGAAGACGGATCAATATACATATATACATTACCAGTCCCAAACTTGATGGCATTCCAAATATCGGGCTCCTTCTCTCTCGAGAGATCAATGCACTTGGCATAGCAACCGCCTTCTATGTTTGACACACCATTCTCACTCCAGCAATGTTCGTCGTCTCCAATTAAATACCTATTATGATCTGTGGACAGAGTTGTCTTCCCGGTACCTGCGACAAACAAAACCAAAGGAAGAATTGTCAGCAACAATTTGTAATAGATACGAGTGTCATGTGGAGATCGTACGAGACACATATCAGTAGGCAGTTGATTGCTCCATGTTGCACGGTTAAGTTCCAAGTTAACTGTACCTGATAATCCAAAGAAGAGGGCAACATCCCCATCTTTCCCCATATTGCAGCCAGAGTGAAGGGAGAGGATTTGACGCTTAGGCATGAGATAATGCATTACCCCGAATAGACCCTTCTTCATTTCCCCAGCATATTGGGTGCCAAGGATGACCATCTCCTTCCTAGCAAGATTGATGTCTATGCTAGTAGAGGAAGTCATGTAATGGGTGTAACGGTTACATGGGAACTGTCCGGCGTTGTATATAGTGAAGTCCGGAGTCCCGAAGTTCTCTAGCTCTTCAGGAGTGGGTCGGATACACCTGTAACCCACCCAATTATCGAAAGTAAACTAAACTAACACATCATCGCTCGCATCTCTTGTCACACTTGCCTAACTTTTTTTAATAAGGGTGAACAATTGGAAGCAAATAATTTTGCACCGTCAATGCATTCTAAGCTAGGAACAGCTAACATGTCTAGGTAACAATGCATGGAAAATTACCTAAAATTCAAAGCATATGAAAGAAAGGGAGACAAATTGTTAAAATGACTAGGTAGTTTGTGCCTCATCACTTACATGTTGTGCATGAACAAGGAATGGTAAGCCCTGGCTGAAACTATACGAACTTTAATTCTGTGTTCAGGGTCCCAATTCAGGAACTGGTCGTTTACAAAGACCTGAAATGCAGGTGTACCATTGTCACTCTCACATCAGTTAACAAATCACCACAAAACGTAAAAGATGTTTTTTTTCTTGAAGGATGAAAAAACTACTGGATAGTCATATGTATTGCTGAGTACCTCAGATACAAATCAGATGACAGTCAAAATGTCAATCATTTATTTTTACCACGAATTAAGAAGCCTGGGATCATTTCTGTCCATGGAAAAACCTCAAAGTAGAAGACAGCACAGCAAAAACAGTTACATCAGAGGACCCTTCATGCCAATTATATTTCTGTTGTATATTTTCTAAGTGACTGCTTGAGAGTTACTCGATTGAATTATCAACTATCAAGCCTTCGTGTTCCAAACTAGTTGTTACGTTTATACTACCAATTCCTTGGCAGAAACAAATAGACATGAACCAAAGTAGCACAGCTTGACAAGTTCAATCAGTACAGAGGAGCATGCAAAAGACCCTCAAATGTCCTGAAGGAAAGAACTTTGGATTAAGATGTAAGACCTCGTGCATTGAATATCATTTAGAATCTAGTGCTTGTTAGTTATAACCACTCATCAGCAACTCTTACTTTACATAGACACCACATTCAAATCAATCTTGTGGGATCTTCCACGACCAGCCTGTGGACACCAGTCGTGGAAGTGAAAAGGCCTGGATTAGCCACACCAGACAAAAAAAAAAATCAAAGCTCAAGTGTATCTTAGCACCCGGTCCCAACTCACACAAACCTTACAAGTTACACCCGGGGCCATGTCAAAAAGAAAACACGGACAAAAAGAGGGCACGACTGCTTGGTTCCTGTTAAGACGTCAAGGTTACGATTCAATTCCAAGATAGCCAGAAAGAAGGTTTGGGCATTCTGCAGATCTCTAATCTGTAATCTTGGGACCCGGGAAGCATAAGATTCGTGCAAACATATAGAGACAGGCCAAGGCCATGCCGCTATTTGGATTCTTTCTTAACTAGAGCTTGTGCTACGCAAAGCTCTCAGTTTTTTTTTTTTTTTGTTAACTTCTTAACGTAAAAAAAAGTTAGGCATTGTTATAGATTTTTCATGCAGCAAGAAAGTTTTTAATTATCTACTCAAAATATGATGCATTCATTTAAGAAAGTAAATCAGGGTTTATATTTGCCAAGAGATTTTAAAGGTACTTAAAGACCAAGTTGTAAAGTTAAAAACAAGCACAAAGATATATGATTATGTGCCGCTAAAAGCTTTTTAGTTTTTTTAACTTAATAATATGGAACTAATATTTTATATAAGAAAAGGAATACTTTAAATTCCATTAAAACAAAAATAATTTGTTAATAAAGGTCTTCCTTTTTCTTATTAATATCTTTAATTTTAAAAGCATAATAATTTTTTCTATATTATTTATTTAATAAAAATTAAAAGCATTCAAAAAACATACCCAAAAAAATCAGGTCTATTTAAAATAAATATGAAAGAGATACCTCTCTAACTAAAATTTCTTATGTCTCATTAGCGT
>Ga0325411_1008552_pt1 | contig 11072 bp, 6 predicted proteins | sample PopdelMetagenome_13_FD_206181 | JGI IMG/M metagenome (GOLD analysis project Ga0325411, IMG submission 206181) | Populus deltoides microbial communities from Bellville, Georgia, United States - Xylem-PdIQD-R4 | ecosystem: Host-associated > Plants > Phyllosphere > Stem > Wood/Secondary xylem...
TAAATAAATATTAAATATTATTTTAAAAAATTATTAGAGTATAAATCCACATGCTAGCAAGTGGATGACTCATATGTCTTTCAAGCGTTATTTGCAAGGCTGTTCAGTGAACAAACACTACTTTTAGTGGAAGCATTTGAATTATCATGGTGTCGTCTTTGTAATGCGACAATGTATGCGTGTGGTCAACACTTTGATTTGGCATCTGTATCCTCTTTTTTTTTTTTGGTAATTTTTTTAAAATTGATTTTTTGATTTTATTATTTAATATTAAATTAATTAAGAATTAAATTTTAATTCTTTGAATTTCTATTTATTTTATTTTAGATAATTTATTAAATTGATTTTTTTTATATAATTTCATCCTCATTTTATTTTCCTATCAAATTTAATCACCATTCTTTTGATTGCTACTTTTTCATTTTGATAGTTTCTTTAAAGTTTTTTTTTTATTTCATCATTCAACGTTAAATTGATCAGAAGTTGAGCTTATTGATTGAGCCCATGTTTAGGATTTCACACTTGCGAGTTTTAAAGATTAACTCAAGGTGTGTATGTTTGCTTTTTTTTTTTTTAAGCTCATGTTTTTTTTTTAATTTTATCCTTCATTTATTCAATTGGATATCGGGCTCTATTATTTTTATTTATTTTCTTTCTATATAAATTTTTGCTAATTTTGAAAATAGCATGGGTTATCTTAGCTCTTGTTATTTATCTTTCTATGTTGAATTTATTTTGGTAAATTTTTTAAATTAATATTTTTTTCGATTTTATTTTTCAATATTAGACTTGTTGGTAATTAATTTTCTTTTTCAGTTACATCTTTCAAGAATTAAGCTTTTTTATATTGGGCTTCGTTATTTTCTTCTCTCCTTTATATTTCTTTATCTTGATCTCACCACATAGACCATGAGTTTGGGAAGTTAGTCTAAGTTGGCTCGGGCTTTTTCTATGAACTTTTTTTAATTTAATATTTATTACATTTTGTCCTTTAACATTAAGTTGTTTTAAAATTAAGTTTCGTAATCTTTTTTAATTTGCTGATTTTTTTTGTTTTTTTTTATCAATTTCATGCCCCCATGTTTGATTATTTATAATCGGACTTTAGATTTTTTTAATTTATTTTTTATTGGTTTATCTCGGTCTCATGACATGGTTTGCATACTTGACATGCTCATTTAAGCTGACTCGAATAAATTTTTTTCCCTTTTATTTTTATCAATTTTAAAATTTAATTGGTTGAGATCATAACTTCATTGCTTTTTTTTTTCTTTTGTTTTGGTGACTTTTTTTTTAAGGTTTCCATGATTTATTTTTTTAAAATTGTATCATTAACTATAATTTTTTTTTATTATCTAATTAGATTATATTTGTTTTTTTTTCTCAGTCAGGCCTCTATTCGAAGTCATATTTTTATTTTATTTTTTTAAAACACACCTGCATCACAGAGGCTTTTTCTGAACCAATGAAAAAAACTTGGCTTGCTTGGTAGTGCGGAACCACAAATCTATTACTTATACTAAAACTAATACCAATTTTATGATCGGAACACTCAGTCTTGCTTGTGTTAGTTTCTTGGTATTGTTTTCATCCATATGGATTAATAATTATTATGGATAATGAATTATAATTTACTTTAGCATGTTAAATTTCCTTCAACGTTGATTTAATACAATGAATATATATATATATTAACAAAAGCTAAATCATGTGGTTAAATTCCTGTTTATCAAAACTGACGTGGATTAGAACAGTCCTTCAGGCAGCAGTGCTTCTTATCTTCTTTTTCCTCTGCTCAACTTCTGCCATGCTCAGGTATCTCAAATACACGATGGGTTGGCTGTTGCAGCTGCTTGGCTGGCCTTTCATCACCTGTTTTTTTAGGATTGATGGGTTGTGGAGAGTTTTTGTTTGGCTGTGGCTCAACTTTTGTTGTCAATGCAGAATCAAGCCCTTTTTCCCTGCTTTGTTTCTGCTATGCTCAGCTCTGTCACGACTGAGTTGGCTGTTGCAGCTTTGGGATCCTTGGGCTGCATTTCTGCTGGTCTTTTTGTTTGCGTCAAGTCTGGCTTGGCTCAACCTCTTTATAGAAAGAGTTGCCCTTTGGCTGTGGCTCAGCTTTTGACGTCAATGCAGAATCATAAATGAGTGGGGCAGCAACATCATTACACACTTATTTGCCCTCACCTTGGGTCTCTCTCCAGCATTGGAAGAGCTGCTACTGTTTTCTTGGGATTAGCATTTAGTTCGTTTGAGACAATCCTTTCCACTCCCAGCATACGTTTATGCTTTTGTCAGACTATGTTCTCCTTTTATTCCAACTAGAATTCGGTTATTTCCCTATTCAGTTTTAGTTTGCAGGCAAGACTTCATCTTCTGGTTTGCAATGTCGCTATCTCAGTTCATGTCATGCCCCTTTGCTGGGGGTGTTTTTGGTTTTTCCTTTTTTAGTGATGGCATATCAGTTCTTGAGAGTCTTTGTCGCAAGGACTTTTCTTGAGGCTGGGTCTTGAATTTCCAATTAGCTCTTCATATTTTGTTTTCTTTTGCTTTCAAGTCTGGGGATCCCTCTTTGGCCATTTGTTGCTAAGCCATCAGTGGAGTCTTCTTCTTTTTCCTCCATTGCTTCTTCTCTTATCCTTGGGTTTCCCATGCTTTCACATATTTTTGTGGGTTGGAGTAGATAGATTCATTTGCATTTTGTCTTGGTTTTCTTTCATGCCTCTCTCTCGGGTTTTTTTTGCTTTCCGTTCTGTTCATATGGTTTTCTACCATTGGCGCTCATTTTTCTAGAGCTCCTCTTCCTTTATTTTGATTAACTTGCTTTTGTTTTTTTTTTTTCCTGTTGATTTCATTGAGTTTATCTTCCTGATTTCTTAGTTTCTTTTCTTTTAATGTAGGTTTGTGTTGTGTTATCACTATCTCTACAGAATCTTTTTTCGGTTGGTTTGCTGGAGCTTTTCATTCCTTAGTAGATGTTCTTCTTTCCCAGGTTATCTCTTTTCATTGCCTTTTGGTTTTCGTCGTATTCATTATGTCATTCTGCCAGTGCTATTATCATTGTTCATCCATATTGTACTTCATGTGAATTAGAACAGTTCTTCGTTCGTTTCTCATTTTAGGTGTCGATGGTCCACTTCTGGGCGTGGCTTACGTGGCTTCTTTGATTTTTTTTGGTGTCGTTGTTGGTTTATTTCTGTCTAATTAGCGCGGGTTATTGGCTGCTCTGTAGCTTGCCTACCATGTGCTTGCTTTTGGGTCTGGAAGGATGGCTGAGCTTTGTGTGGATTGGTGAAGCTGCTTTCTCCCTGGATCATTGTCTGACTCAGCTTCTTCTCTAAATTGAGCTTTGTGTGCAACATCACTCAGCTTCTTTCTATGATTGGGACAACAACATCATTATGTATTTAATGCATAAACCCACTTGGCCTCACCTTTGGTTTCTTCCCAACATTGGGAAAGGTTATTCTGTTGAGTTGAAGTTAACTCCTATTTAGTTTAGGATTGTTATATTTGGTTCTCCCTTGGTATTTCTTCTTTGGGTTATTTGCCTGACTGAATGGAACAAGATGAGTGTCTCTTCTATTTAGTTGATTTTTCCTTTGGTTTCAGTTATTTTTTGGCAGTTATGGATTTTTTACTTCTACTGTCAACTAATGTTGGGCTTTGTTGGCCTTTTATGTTGGTTTTTGCAGCTTCTGTCCCTGTTTTCTCACCTTCTTTCGCATCAGGATTTGGAGGGCTATTTAACGGGTTATCTCTTTTGGTTCTCTACTTGGAATTGTCTTACATTTTTTCTTGGTCTATTCGTTGCTTCCTTTTCCCCCTGTTTCTAGCTTCCATTACTGCCCTCTTAAGTTTATTTTTTGTCCCCTGTTAGTTTGATTGCACTTCTTTATATGCTCTTCACATTGTTATTTGCTTACTACCTTTTGATCATGCTATTTTTTTTTCTGTGTTATTTTGGTCTTTGTTGCTTGGCTTTTGATCATGGTGCTTCTGTTGTTACCTTTTCTTTTCTTCGACTGTGCATGATTTATTGGTCTTTCATTGCCTATGCCTAAATTCATTTTGTAGGGGCTTCTCAGTCTCTCTTGTAGCCTGTGAGTTGATTTCCTTGCATTATTTTGTAGGGAAAGGTTTATGTTTTTGATGTCAGGTTTCCTGTTTGTTGTTCAATGATCTCTCATGTTTTAGATATGACTGAGGAAAAAAGGACTACAGTAATGATTGATATCTACAACCTTTCCCTGCTTATTGAATCCCAGTTCTAAAGAGTTTGACCAACGACCTACATTATTTCTTTATTTTACAACCTTTCCCTGCTTATTGAATCCCAGTTCTAAAGATTGGTCAAGCTGCTTATTTAATTTACATCTATTTCTTTATTTTACAAGTTTAATCTATGGTTTTTTACTAGAAATTTTTTTATGATAAAAAAAATATTAAAAAAGCTTGAATATTTAATTTTTTACTTAAAAATAAATTTATTCGATCCATGGCAAAGAGCGGGTCAAATAGCTTTTATATATATATATATATATATATATAATGTATTTTATTGTACTAGTTTTTTTAGCAATGTGTATTATTAAGATTTTATTTAATATTTTTTATTATTTTTTTATGAATTGCTTCAATAATTAATAATTAGAAAATAAGAAATTATGTGTATGTGTTTGTGAATTTATTATATGGACTTCAAGAAATAAGCGTTAAAAATTTTGTTTAATTTTCTTATAAGCATTGTTAAAAATTATAACAAAACTATTTATATTATATTATCATATTTTTTATCTTTTTTTATCCAAACTAAAAAAGAAAAAGAGAGCGACATTTTTTCTTGCCACAAACATAAATAAATATTTTTTTTCAATTAGAAAAATATATCTTGTCATTTAAAAAAAATAAAAAGTTAGTTTCATAACATGATAAAAATAAGAAATCATTGGATTTTCTTTTAATTACATATAATTATCAATATATAAAATTAAAAACTCTTGAAAAAACTACAAATAAAAAAAAGAAAAATTGATTTTTTAAATATCTATATTTTAATATTATAAAAGTAAAATGTTTTCCCCTATTAAAATAATTATTATATTATAAAATTTTTGAATTACTATTCTTTAAAAGATTTGTTATTTAAATAAAATCTAGAAATAACTCAAACACATAAAGTGTATCTGTGAATAAAATTTTATTCAAAAGTTATAGTTTTTATGAATTATTTTATTTTAAAGAGTTCATTTTTATTAAATATGGGAATAATATTAAAGATATAGGCATGGATAAAAAGTTTATGTTATCTTTCAATTAAGAAGTCCTTTTATATATCGGTAAAATCTATCAAAAAGTATAAATATTTTCATCTAAAGTAGTCAAGATAATGTACGATAAGAACCAAGGGCTGCCTATAAAAAAAATAATGAGGAATAATTCAATAATTTTCTAAATTTTGAAGTTTTTTTTATTAATTTTTAATTTTAATTATATGTGAAGTGAATAGAAATTAAGAATACAGGCACATGAAGATAAATTTTTTGAATCATTATGTTTAAGGGGGCTTTTTAATATGAGTAACAATTAAAAAAATAAAAACAATACTATAATTCATAATCTTTCTTTTTCATTATCAATTTTGATTATTTATATTTAGCAATTTCTAAAATCGATAAATCTCTAAAAAATCCAAGGAAATAGAAATTGATATAGCATTGGATCTCATATACTAATATTTGTATTTTATTATTTAAATATCTTCTCCTACTACAATTACTATTATATTAAGATATTATGAATTACTTCAAATAAAGTCTACATATAATAACAGAAATGCATAGTTATATGACGTGACTTTTAACATTATTATATTAGCATTATAGTTTCTATTTTAGGGAGTTTTTTTTTTAACATATGTTAAACACATATTAAAGATATAGATACAAATAAAATCTTTATATTTATTTTTTCCTAAATATCAAATAATTTCATATAAAAAAGTTAAAGATAACGTAATACAATAACCTAGAGCCTCCTATAAAAAACAAATCTAATTTAATAATTTATTTAATTTTATTATTTTTATATTTTAATTATATGGGGATGAATAAAAAGTAAAAGTACATGAATCATTTTTCTTAAATGAGTCTTCTTTTAAAATACTCATGAGATAATGTATAAATTTAGGGTGATTTAAAAATTTTATTTTATATTATTTATATTTTTATATGATGTATTGAAAGTCCATTTTTTTATTTACTACCTGTTAACAGGTGATCTGATAACACTTTGCAAACACTGATCAATATCCACATAAATAAATAATGCAGAAAACTCAAATGCAAAAGATATTTGGTTACGAAAAGAAAACATTTTAAAAAACTCTTTAAAAGATTAAAAAAAAAACCATCCAGGGCAGTCAAATCCAGGATAAATAATTTTTTCATTAGTTTGAATGACTGTAAAAGAAGTATCTCTAAACACAACACTTTATGTTTGTACTACCTTACTTGATGAGATAATGAACCATGTTATGTCTCGTAACACAGTAGCTTGTTAGTACATCTGACGATCTTTAAATTGTTGTTATCCTAACTGGAACTTTTAGTTGCTAATAGGGGTGTTCAAAATAACCGATTAACCGAGAAAACCGAGAAAACCGAAGATAAATTAACCGAAAAAACCGAACCGAAATGAAAAACCGATTAAACTGATTGTCAAAACCATAAATTTTAATAGGTCCAGTTCGGTTTCGGTTTTGAACCAAAAATCGGAACAAACCGAACCGGACCCATTAAAAACCAAAAATTACACAAATCTCTGAGTCTGAGGTATAAATAGTTAATTGTAACCTAACCCTCCTGTCTCTCACAAAAAGCCGCCGCCCCCCTGTCAATTAATTTCTAATTTTCCTTTCCCGGTTTCCCAATCTTCCTCTCAATTAATTCCCAAGCTTCCTTTCCCATTTCCCAAGCTTCCTTTCCAGTGGGTTTTTTCTAATCTTCCTTTCCCATTTCTCAATCTTCCTTTCCAGTGGGTTTGTTGAAAGAGCTTTCAATGCAAAGGTCACATTTTTCAACTTCACATACGAAAATTGATGGCAAAGGGCACTGAAACCATAATCTTCCTCTTTTTCTTGTTTTTATCTTTCCTCCCTTTTCATTTTTAGCTGTCTTTCTTGTGGTAAGTATTGGTGGTAATGGTTGAGATCGGTGGGACTAATGGCAATGGAAACCATGGAGGAGTTGTTTTGGATATTAAAGATAATTATCCTTCATCTAGCTCCATCAAGAAAGTTTCTGTTTTGAATTTTTGTGCCTTTCATGCAAAGGGTGCTGTAAATCCATCTTCTTTTTGTGTCTGTGTTTTCCTTGCCGTATGAAAAATCTGGATGATGGGATTAGGTTTCCCGGTTTTTTGCCAAAAAAAACCGGATTTAACCGAACCGGACCGGTTCGGTTTGAACCGGTTTTCGGTCCGGTTCGGTTAATATTTCACAAAATTAATGTAATTCGGTTCGGTTGGTTTTTTGAGTCTAAACCGAACCGAACCGAACCGTGAACACCCCTAGTTGCTAACAGTTCACACAGGAATTCCTCCTAGGAGTCTGCAAGCTCTCAAACTCTTTAGAAATCAATTCTCCTCGAGAATTTCCTACATCCTCCTCGTGTGTCAAGAGCATGTGTTGCAAAACTCTGCATAAACTCCTTAGCTGGTTGACAAACTTGCTTCAATGTAATTGATGCTTTTATATTATGAAACTCTTCTCTGAAGCACACAACCCACTCCTTTCTTCAAACTTATCCTTCCTTATATACATGTTTTATGTGATAAAGATGAGGATAATTTTTAAGTTTCCTGGTATATAACATTGGTAACAGATTGCTAAAGTATTTTACAAAAACACTGATAAAGTTATCTTCAGATAACTTTTTCTATTCTATCAAAACTTATCTCTTAGATAATTTAAACTTAGATAATCTAAACTAATCAAATATTACAGAGAATATAATATTAACTAATCTTGATAAATTTTTATCTTAGTTAAATTATCTTTCCACCAATCAGAAAAAAAATCTTCCCTAATTTAAGCCAACATAATGACAATTACATGAATAAATTTTCGTATGTTGGAAAAAGGGATTAGATTATATTTTAGGGATTATATTAACGTGTTAGTATCTAGCTTAATTAGATATAAACTTGAACATACATATTAGTATTTTTGTATTGTGGTTTAAAAAAATAAATATTTTTCTTATATGGAATTAAGTGTTTTTAATTTTATTCTGTAAAATTTATATAGTTTTTTTAAAAATTAATACAATATAAAGTTAAACATCTATAAATTAATATCATTGGGACCATGAAATTTATTAATTAATCAAGATATTATTTATTAAATAAATTTGTACATTAATCAATAAAATTTTTTTATCAAGGTATTTGTTTTTCAAAATCATTGAGCTTAATACATGCATCATGTATTCTTATTATACAAATATTATCTAATTATCAAATCATGAATTATCATTAGTCAGTGTATTTATTTAAATAAAACAAGTTTATGAGTGTAATCAATTTTATTAAATAAAAGTCATTTATATATTTATATTTGCAACAAGCTAAAATTACATTGGATGCATACTTAATTAACATACTTATTGAATATTAAGTCAAGCAAAAAATCTATGAAAAGAATATACAATAAAATTCAACAAGGAAAATTCAAAGTGAGACACTGAACACTAAAACAGTATTAAACTTTTTATCTTACTAGAACCACAGAGTGCATGCGTGAGTGTTTACTTGTAAATATTGTGGAAACTAGCTCGATCTCGTGGATTAATTTTAAATTCTTTTTATTTTACTTTTTATTTATATCAAGTTTAAAATTAACTAATGTGAAAGTTATTCTAACATGATCTAGTTAAATGACATGTCCAAACTAAAATTTCAAAATGATATTTTTTTTAACATTGATATGATGACATATTAAATCGATTCTGGTTTCGTGACTTAACTCTCCAAACCCACGGCCTGAATAATGGACTCCACCTGGTTTAACAACTTTAACTTTTTTAATTATTTTTTACTTAATGATATGATAACAAAAATAGATGCTCGTAAAATTAAGCACCAACTAAATGTTAGGACATTTGTTTGAGACTGCAATAATATCATAGAAAGCAAACCGAAACAAGACTAATTCAAAATCAATAAAAAAAAAGCAAAAAAGGATTCAGTTGAAAGAAAGAAAAAAATGGAAGGTAGAGTTTAAAAACAAAGGAACAATATGACATTGTTATTAAACCTTATTTCGTTGATAACCTTCAAACCTCTCGACTTGATTTCTTACCTAGCATATGTTTAAAATTAATTCGCAAAGGAGCTGTTTGTACATGAACTAGTTGGCTTGACGCGTGCAAATTAAGGCAACTTAAATAGCCAATAAAAACGTGGTTTGAATTTTAAGAAAGAAAATCAAGATGACATATTTTTTTAACATTGAGATGATGATATCAACTCGAGCTTCGCGGTTTAACTCGTCAAATGCACAACCCATATCATGAACTCCACTGAATTTAAAAATTATTTTTTATATAATGATGCCATAACTAAAATAGACACTTACAAAAATAAAGTACTAAACAAATTTAAAGATGTTTATCTGAGATTGTGATAACCACATATAAAGGAAACAAAATCAAATTAAGATGACCAAATCAAAATCAACAAGATATTAAAGTGAAATTAAAAGGGGGAAAAAAACAACAAAAATCATTCAATCAAAAGAAGAAAAAATTAGAAGATAGAATTTTTTATTTTTAAAAATGGGAGGATATGAATAGTGAAGTAGGAGGGAAAACTCTAACTTTTTTAGTATAATAAATAATTTTTTAATTAAATTAAAATCTTTATCTCATACAATTAGACCCAAAAAAAAGTTGAAGAAAAAAAGGAAGAAAATGTCTAAAGACCAATTTGTAAAAAAATGAAAGGAAACAAAATGAAAAAACACCAAATCAAGAAGCAAAAAAAATATAAGGACCACTTTAAAAAAACCAAAATATATATATAAAGAGAAGCATAACTTTTTAGTATAGTAGTTTTGTAACAACCCCGATTTTCTACATTCTTTTTGGCGACACATTGAAAATTTTCAGGTAATTTTTTTTTTAGATATACAAGTTCCACCAAAATTTTTACCAAAATTTCAGCGGAGTCTCTCTTATACTAGAAGGTCCCAAGGTATCGACAAAATCACATTATATTTCCAATTTTTAATTAACATCCCGATCCAATTGTCTTGGATCTCAACCCAACTCATCATCATCAACATAACATATCTTATTCAATAACATCATATAGTGTAATTCAAGTGAAAGATTTGATTTTGAACTATAAACATGCATGGTTAAATATGTACTTAGAGTTATAAACATTAGATTTTACAGATTAATATTACATTTCAAGTTTTAGGAGATAAGACTCTTAATTTACAAATAATTACATGGTCAAAAGCAAAAGGTAACTAAACCAATATCATTCTTGATGCAACCCTGATGGACCTAAAAATAGAAATTAACGTGTACACATAAATATAAAAAGGTAGTAATAAACAATAACAATGATATGTAATAATCTCTATAGAATTTCTTTTGAGACATAAAATTAGGTATAAACCTCTTTTACAATATGCATTTTCCATCTATTTCAATATCCATCTAATATCATATCTCATTTGTTGAGACTAATTTCATATTGAAAATCTCAACACAACTCAATAATTTTCTAACACCATCTTCTTATAAATCAATTCTCACTTTATACCAAGATATTCATCTCTTGATATCATTAGCTTATCTCATTCTTTTGAGATAACTAATCAACATTTTCCCTTTCATTTTCTAGGAGGTAATCGCCGACACTAATAAATCTTATTAGTATCATCAGTCTTTCTAATATTGGGCTAGACTAATCAATTACATTCATGTGCTGATATCAATACAACCGATTAGTATCATTAACTATTCCTTCCCCATAATAGTTAATCAAATCTTATTCAT
>Ga0325411_1008556_pt1 | contig 11070 bp, 12 predicted proteins | sample PopdelMetagenome_13_FD_206181 | JGI IMG/M metagenome (GOLD analysis project Ga0325411, IMG submission 206181) | Populus deltoides microbial communities from Bellville, Georgia, United States - Xylem-PdIQD-R4 | ecosystem: Host-associated > Plants > Phyllosphere > Stem > Wood/Secondary xylem...
ACAGAAACAGCTAACAGGAAGGAGGAGGAGACTCAACCGGCGCCTCCCTTCCTCTCTCTCTCTAAATAATGGCGGTACTGTCTCAACCCGAAAAATCTCTTCTTCATTTCATATGATAATTAACCTTATTTTTTTTTTCTTCTTTGTATTTTATGCGGCGTTTATTTTATTATTCCTTTTCTTTAACATTTCTCATCATCATCTTCTTCTTCTTCTTCTTTTTATAAATTTCTTATGTTAATTTCCACCGTAATTCATAAATATTGCAGCCAGCTCTGATGATATATTCTTTATATATAATTATTATAATTTGGGCTGATTGCGCAAAGTTCCTGCATGAATGATGCTTATTTATGTTGTCTGAAAATGAAATGAAATGAAATGTTAGAAGATTGCTGCAAGTGATGATTTGCTAGGTTGGGTCGTGCTGTGTCTTCCTAAGAAAATGAGTTGTTAGTTTGCGCCTTTTCAAAATCAAGGGCGATCACGGCCTCCATGTATTTTAGCTAATGAAATGATAGGCGGTTATGCCTCGATGGCTAATTGTTTTTGAATACGTGTTTGTTCGCGACAATAATGTATGCAAGTCTAACCGATCCAAGCTAAACTGGGTTGTTCGATTTGTTGACATCCTGTTTTTTTTTTTTTTCCTCTCTATTTAACATGCAGATATAGAAATCAATCCTGCTATATGAACCTAGGAATGGGGAATGTTGGTTCCTTTTTCTGACAATTGCGAAAGGCAATTTGTAACTGAATGCAAATTTATCTATGCAGCTCTATTCATTTGTAGAGATTGTCTTCCAGCATGGATTTTTAATGAGTTATTTAGTGGTGGTCATTGCCTTGTAAATGAATACAACATCATGTTAACAGGGCTTACCTCTTAGGTGTACATGGATGTTATGGGAAGCTTGAGAGCGAGGGCTTTATTTTAGGTGAAAAATGAGTTTGTTGAAGGCGTATAAAGTGTTGCTGATACTACAAATTGAATGAGCACACCCTACCCTGATCATATTCCTCAATGGGAGTTGAGTTTTGATTTAGTATCTTGTGTTTTTATATGAAATCCCAGTCCATTCCTTTTCTCTGCTGAGAAGGATAAACACTTCCAAACAGGGTTTTTACATATGAATACCCTATACCAACCTTAAACTTGGACCAGATGACCTGATGTGGCACGCCTGGGATTGTATGTTTATGTTAGATTTTGATGATGGTTATGGAAAAACCAAAAACAAAATATTTCAGTCACAGTAAACATTGTTGAACTAGAACCCTTTGTGAGAGACTCCAAGAGGGTAATTATAGAAAGTTGAAGAGGATTTTTATAGTCAAAGCAGTAGTGGTTGTATGTGGACGAGGATATAAATGGATGGTAAAAATTTCTGTAACCAACACTAAAGAGAGCATGTATGTTTGCTTATCTATGTGGCCTTGCTGTTTTTTTCTAAATCAAGTTGTTTTCCAGAATGAGCCTTGTGATAAAGTAATGAATGTAGCTTCATTCCTTAAGAATTATGGAGGTTACCACATTTCCATGTGTTATATCTACTAAGTAGCGCCATTTATGTAGTTGTGGATTGTACCTTGAAATTACCTAATCTTGCCTCCGAGGCCATCTGCTCGCTTGTGGTTATTTTGGGCTTGGTCAATTATTATTCAAGATGCCACCTTTTTTTGTGTTGATGAACCTAATATACCGGTCTTCTTTTCTTGTTTTGTTATGGATTTATTTTATTTTAATTGATTGGGAATGCATGCTATTATATTTGTTTGTGTCTTTGTGAGCATGTGGGTATGTTTATGTTTCTATACATAGCATGCAGAAACATCGAATGTCTCCCAGGTCATAAATTAGAATATTAACATTTGCTTGAATGGCATGTGTTTCAGTGCATGCAAGGTTCGATGTATCTGCTTCAAGGTTCGATGTATCTGTTTCAATCTTGCATTTAATATATAATTTTGCTGTTCCCTCTCTTTTTATTTTTTTATACTTAGCTATTCCTTATTTTACAAGATCAGCAAGATCCTTTTTTTGTTTGCCAGTCGAAGGGAAAAAAGTGATGGTAAATAATGTAGATATCATTATGCCTTCCAGTTATCCCTTTTGCTGTCTTGTCCTGAGATGACTGACTTTTCGTGTGAATTTTGAACCTCTTCAGGAGAAGGACCAACCATTGCCAAAGTTCGGGGAATGGGATGTCAACGACCCAGCATCAGCTGAGGGATTCACAGTAATCTTCAACAAGGCTAGGAATGAAAAAAAGACAGGTGGCAAGCCTGACTCACCAGCAAAGGATAGTTCCACGTACAAGCCTGGTGCTACTACTACTCTTGGAAAGCCTCAGACTGTAAGTAACCACCTTTCTTATTTTATTTCGCTGGCTTTTGGGTTTGGTTAAATACTCTGCCATTATCAGCTGGAAGCATTTTCATCTCACACTTCACGCTACCAGTCCCATTCCTTAATCTTGAACTTGGATGTATTTTTCATTCACTTAACATTAATGAAAGTAATCTTTTTAAATAATTCTCAATACTGTTTACTGATTGCCTCTTGAATTTTACATTGTTCTAATCATGAGGATTTTTCTTGTGCTAGTGCTACTGTGGGAATTGCTTCAGCAATTCAAAATAATTAACGGAGATCCCAACTTCCTGGCACATGCTACTTCATTTTATTTTTTGCACTTAAATCTTGCCTCTTGAATTTTTTGCTTCTGTCTGAAGTTTTACCTCTCATTAAATCTTAAGCATGTGCATCTTACTAAAATGTGCATGCTATGTTCTTTCAGAATTAGGGTTTTTTCATTTGTTGCTATTACATATCAGAGACGTAGAAAACTAAAAGGAAAGTAAATCATTGCTCACAAGTATTTTCAGTCTTCTTCAGTAGCTTTCATTTGGATGAATTTGGGACCATTTTTTCTGAAGTAGTTTCTTAGATAATAAATAATTGTACTTGGTTGTTATGAATTTTTCAATAACACTCTTAATTGCTGGGACTCAACCCCTGGACAAAAACCACATCAATGAGCAACAATAAAATGCTTTGTTTTATTAACAGCTGCTAAATTGAACAAATTCTAGGTTTGCATCATGTTTGATACTTTAAAATTTATTATTGGTTTGCAGAAAAAATGGTTTTGCTGCATACAAGCTACTCATGCAGAATAATGAAGTGGCGCTTGCATTGTAAGAGCACTGATGGCAAGATATTATTTATCTACACCTAGCCCCAGCATACAATCCAGAAGACTGGAGCTGTTTTCAGAAGCTATGATGGGTCCTGCAGAAATCTATTTGTTGTGGCTTGAGCTTTGGTAATGATGAGGGCTTGGGGAAGTATGTGATGAAAGAACACCTTTATTTTCTGTTTATGAATACCGATGGGTGATTATTGAGGTTTATGCTTGTCTGCTCCATTCAATATGTCCCATTAGGCAACACTGTTGTGACATTCTATGTTTTGTTTCGAGTGATTTGATTTTCTTGTGTGTATTTGTGTGCTTATTATACCTTATGAAGGATGAAATACCAGAGAAATCACTGCAACGTTTTGGTGCCATAATGAACCCAAGGGTTCGGAGGCTGTGTGTTGTTGATAGGGTTCCGTGTCCCTGTTTTCTCATAGTTGATAAGAAAATGTTAGTAATGGTGGAGACTCAGAAGATAGAGAAGAAATAAAATATCAAGGCAATTTACCTTAAACCTCCATTGTTGGACCTTACTTGCCTTTATTGAAATCCCAGAGAATTTTTTGTCTCAATCGGATCCCTAAAGTATTCAAAAATTCCTCAATTAGATTTCCCATCTAGTTTCTTCACAAACTTTGAATGGAGAACGCCAAGTTTCCTAAGCCAAGTTATCATTTGGACAGATTCCATGAACGGACATGGATGAAGAGGTTTTCCCTTTCTCTTTCAAACTAGAAACTGAAACCCACATAAATGATCTGTCTCTTAACCGACATAACATTCGGGCAACGCAGGATCGTTTGTTTTGTCCCACGTCAAGGATTTGCTCTAGCCATTAAAGAAGTTTCACCCTGGAAAAGGATTGATGCGATTCGACTGGAGATGTTACCAACAGTTACAGACTCCAAATCCTCGAAGAAGATGAAGCTAGGGATTCTGTTTCCCACAGCATGTCCAGGGAAGAAGCGCAGTTATGACCTCTTAGCAACCACAGATAGCAAACTGCCAGAAGAATTGCCAATGAAATGAAAGCAAATTGACATAGAATGATAACAGATGTTCAGGTCATTACATCAATCACTGCAATATCTTCCTCACAAAAAACCTTATGAATATTCACATTAAGTTATGATTACTTGAACACTTCATATCCTATTCAATCCATTCCAAATGAATCAAATTGCAAATTTGATGCATTCAAATGTGATAACTGAATGTCAAGCATTAAAAACAATCCAACATTTGTCAAGCCTGCTACCTTTTCCAGAATCAGTTCTTCATTTAACAATGAAGACCAACAGCTTTTACACCCTATAAACCTTTCAACCAGCATAGAGTTGATGAGCAATATAGTCCAAAACAATATAAAAACACTCTTTATGAACAGAGAAGGAAACTTGGATTATGCTTTAAATGTAGTGATAAATTTGTACCTGGGCATAAATGTAGTATTAAAGGGATTCATTTGATTCAGGGAAGGCAGGATGAAAAGGAGAAATTCTTAGAAACAGAAGAAAGAATACAGGGTTGTTGCTGTGAGATTGGTTAAATGGTATCACGTGTTCATGAAGAGACAGCATAGGAAGACCTAGAGGAATTGAGCATGCAGTTGCCAGATTTTGTCATGGATTCTTGAGGTCAAGAATCTTTTCAAGAGGAGGGTATTGTTATGATTCAAGTTACCATGGAATTAAGGTTACTAGCTTACAAATAAAGAGTGCAAGCCTCCAGTATTGCTTCCATTACAGAACAGAATTGCTAGCCTTCAAGCAAAGAATTGCAGCATGTGATGAATGTGGAAAACGTGAAGACTGAAGACCATGGCTTTTAGTTAGGAGGTAGTTAGCTGTTGAGTTAGTCACTTTGGTAGTTGAATAAAGGGGTTAAATCAATTGTAATTGGAGGGAAAACCAATGTATATAAACTGGTGTATGGATTGGAAACGTGTTGAAGAACATGAAAATACAGAAGATTAATCTCATTTCTCTGCTCTCACTTCTTTCTGTTCTTTCTCAATTTCTATTCTCTCTTCTTTCTCAATCTTGTTAAGCCGAGCTTAACATTTCTAGCCTCGAAAAAGGAGTCCTTTTTGTCGCCAAAGCTTTGATACTTCACGATGAGCTCCTCGCCTTCGAGGACCATGAAGACGCTGTACCAAGCCTAATCGATCAAGCTCCGAAGCTCAATGGAGGAGGCCCGTGGCCATGTATTTTGTTTCGCTACCGACATTGCAGTTTTTGAAAATTTTGGTTTTGACGTGTAGGAAAGAAGAGTGTTTTGAGCCTTTTGACTTGACTGGTGACTGTCACACTGAGAGAAAAATGTTTTTTTATCAGTATTTCCTAGCACATGACACTTGATTTGTTCAAATTAGATTAATTATTAATAATTATATAATTAATTAAAGGATGGCTATCCAATTAACTTTAATCAAGCTTACTGGAAGAATTTGTGAAAATTCAAGTACTCTTCATGGATATAGCATATGATTACAGAGACAATCAAGTACTCCTCCTGCCTCCATGGGACGGCTTATTTGGCTCTTTTTATCATTATTACAGACTTTAATCAAAATATTAGACACTAATTTCTTCTACTCTTTCGGAGAATGGATAATCTCACATGCTTTCCCACAAGAAATGGGGCACTAATCCAGGTTGGAAGTTAGCATACCTGCCTTGTAGCAGAAGGCCATAGAAATTCTTGACTGGTTCCATTTCTTCCAAGGCAGACAACAAATCCAGCCAGCCCTTTGAGCGTCTAAATCTCTAGTACTTAAATATGGTTCGACTTGAAACACCACATTCAAATCCGAGCAGGTCTATGAAGGTAAGAAATGGAATCGATGTTTCCATGCGCGCAGCAGGAAATTCCCCCGCCATTATCCCGTGCACATTGCTATAACTTTGGTCGTATTGACCCTTCCAAAATAAATACATAAACCATAAGCAAAAACAACAACTTTAACAACCAGTCTCGTAAAGCTTTTTCACTCCATATTATTCCTCCCATGCAAGCTTGGACCAAGAACACTCCTTACGGTCAAATCAAATAGAAAAAAACCAGATGCACTACTTCATAAGAAATCCATCATTAATTTTACAATTCTTCCATTGTAATGAACACTGCGTACATGTTTCAAATACAACTTTTGGACCAACCCCAAAATGATTCCCACTACAGTTCAAGACATCATGGGAAAGCATGGCGAGAAATAAGGATGCAGGAACACGTATATGTAAGTAACAAGTGCCTCAGTTTAACTTCACTCTATGCCAGCTACAACAAGGTTGATGTTCCTACTTTGAGCTTACAAGGAGATATCTTTACCAAAAAGTCCTGATATTCCCTTCCCAGGATCACTCTGTTTCACAATTGACTCCCCAACCAAAACCTGCAGGACAGCATTACAAATTCAACATCTAATATACACTAGATAATTATCCATTGCAAATGCGGCATTATGGATTCACATAACAAACTGTGGATTTGTTATTCACATGCATGGGTAACACAAATCAAGTTATTGGGATGAAAATCCATAACAAGTCTGAGTCACAACATAATTATTGTTTCTAACTATAGGCCATCAAGAACTGCATGATTGGGCAAGAAAATATACTGTGGTTTCAAACATTTGCATAACTTTACATCTAGCATGGAATTTTCAATTTGTAGACTTACTGCTTTGACACCAGCTTCTTGCACATAAGCAATATCATCAGGAGTAAATAGCCCAGATTCCCCAACAACCTGAACAGTCCAACAAAGAACCCATCAAAATAACAGTTTACAAGAACACCACACAGTCAGAAACAACACATTTACATGATCGATATTAGTCCAACTAATCAGAGGGTCACAATTAGATAAGCTGCCACCACTCATCAAGACAAGAGGCACTTACAATTATGTCTTTTTGACAGATAAGTTGACCGCGCTCTCCTTCAAGAAGCTTCTTTGTGTTACTGATATCAACCTCAAATGTTTCTGAGAGCCCACACATAAGTGAAATATTATCAGTCGTATATGTAGGTGGTAGAACAACTTACTTGGCAAAGTATACGACATGCGTAATTACAAAAACTGAAAATGCTTGAAAGTGAAAGCTTCTTATACGAGGTCCATCGAAAAAGCAAGTTTATAGATGTTGAAAAGTATACCAAGGTTACGATTGTTGATGCCAATAAGTTCGACCCCTTCTATTGCAAGTACGCGATCCATTTCTCTCTCATCATGGACCTATGGATAAACAGCAAGAGCAACAACACTTCAGATCACCAACCAAACAAATTATCTTATGCCAATGGTGCTGTTAAACTTGAATGTTACAAAAAACAAAGCATGATAAGAAAAACAAATTGAAGGATTGGTTAGAAACTTGTCTATGTTCCATCAGATTAATAATTGGTCAAAATAAGAAATACAAAGAACAAAAGTCTGTATAAAGAATTACAAATTTTGTCCAAAGCATGTAATAAAAGAAAATGTTGCATTGGATGCCTGTATAGACAAAAGTAACAAAGAAGTGTAACGATTCCAAAAGGAGCACCATTCAGACCTCCACAAGTGCCGTCAAACCAAGCATCTTGCATATCTTAGTCATGTATTTGATGTCAAGATCAGGAAGAACAGCAGCAATTAAAAGAATCGCATCTGCACCTTTAATCCGAGCATAGAAGATCTGCCATGCGTCCACAACAAACTCTTTGCAAAGCAGGGGGCACTGCATAATTTGCTAGCATTAGAATCATGTTTTATGCTCTCATTGATGTAGGCAAGCATGTACAATACATTACATGTTGAGCAATAGTAGAACACAAAAGCATACCTTTACTCCAGCATTTCTTATTGCCTCCAGGTTTTCAAAGCTCCCCTTCATTTATCAAAGCAAAATCAAATTAAACGAACATATACAATGATTTCTATACAATACCCACACATCCTACTAATAAAAAAGGGAATGAAAAATACAATGAATGTGCTTGGTAAGGATGTCCAGGAAGAAAATCATACCTTAAAATATTTTTCATCTGTCAAAACACTAAGACATGCGGCTCCTCCTTTCTCGTAAGCTTTGGCAATTTCAACCTATCATGAGAAACAGTCAGTCATGATGAAATCACTAACATGATTACTACCAGGCCAACGTGGCTTTTGGAACATAGTTTCAGTTCTAGAAGGCTTTTTAGGGGAAAATGCATTATTGCTACAAAACCCCACATTGATTTTTCAAAAACATTTGCACACCATTCAAAATGCCAAAATTGCAGAAGCCATCCCTAGTTTAAGGTTATTCCCAGTTTTAAATTAAAAAAAAAAAACCTGAAACTATTAAAGCACCACTTGTAGCAATAAAAACACAATCGTATAGATTTTTATGAAAATCGCATTACAAGAAAGGTCTAAGCAAATAACTGTAAGGTCATCTTGGTAAAAAACAGATTCAGAAAACTAAAACAAAAACTCAGAAAACATAACTTGACCAAGAAAAGCTCATCAATTATTACAAGGGAAACATGAAAAAGAAGTGTGTAAGCCTGAAAAACATATAGAACCAGAAAATACTAATTAGTCGTGGTGAAAGCATGCATTAGAGGATGTCAAACACAACCCGCCTGTATTGCTAATTAACAAAAGGGGCATATACATACAGGATCAAAATCCTCTCTTAAAATCCCTCTACTTGGTGAAGCCTTCTTGACTTCAGCAATCAAACCAGGAAACCCCGTTCGATGATTTGCTTCCCTAAGAGCTCCAACAAAATCCCTTGTGGGAGGAGCATTCTCAAGAGATTTCTTCAGCGAAGAAAGTGGCTTTCTCTGTTTCATCTGAAAACAGTATCCACCATAATTCATATATTCACTACCAAAAAAATAATAAATCAAGAAATAACAAAATGAAGTGATTATTACTTACCTGAGAAACTTCCACATCCTTGTTCCAAACAATTTCCTCAAGGATGTTACGAGGAGTGTTGCCTTCACTCTGAATCCGAAATTCAAAGGGTCCCACATAGTGCACAGGTGGGCCAGTGGGTGGCCTTCGTCTGATTCTTATACCTTGGCTAGCAGCTACCTCTTCTTGCAGCATCCTCACTTCCCATTCCTTCTCTTTTAGCTCATCCTCCTTGTTCACTATTGAAGCCTCAGCCTGCAAATTAAATAAATCAATTAATAACAATTCAGAAAACTAATCAATCCACATAACAAACAAACCTGTTGAGCTTTAATGGAGGTTACGGAAAACCGATTCCCGGCACCCGGGTTTGGGTTCATGGAGAGGTTGTTGGGCCCGTGATGGAGAGGAGAAGGTTTGGGTTTGGTAAGGAAAGGAACCCTTGTTGATCTCAAAGAAATCAACCCCGCCATTTCTTTTCTCTCGCTGCAATTCTTTTGAAACTCGAAAGGTACTGGACTGGATGGCTTGGCTTGGCTTGGCTTTGGGTGGGCTGGTGATTTGTTTTTGAAGCTTAATAAAAACAAGAGGGGAGGGAGGGAGATGTCATTTGGTGACTGTATGCACAGACGGATTGTCGTTCGATCCACATTTCTCACATGGATTATGCTTGCTTGATAAGGAAGGATATCTACCATTCATTATTGGGTTAATTACCTTTTTTGGGATTTGATTAATTGGATATACAATTTTTTTTTTTAACCATTTAGTAGTTGTTTGATGATAAGAGACTGAGATTAAGGGGTTTGCTTTTTCTGTGATCTCAGGTTCGAGTCATATAATTACTAATATGATGGTTACTATAGATTTACATGGTCGTTAACTTCAGAATCCGTGTGATTAATCGAGATGCATGCAAACTGACTCGAGCACCAACATTAATATAAAAAACCTTTTTTTTTTCATGGAATAAGTCGTGCGTTCTATAATTTTTTTTATCATATATAATTTCCAACAATTTTTTAAAGAAATTAAAAAAATATTAATAGAAAGGGAAACGAATTTAATCAATTATTCTTCCCATTTTGTGAGCAAAAATTATATATTTATCGGAGTAGATTTTTCATACATGTTAGGCTTAGTTCTCCTCTTATTATTAATCTTAATTATTACTTTAAAAAATTAACAAAATATAAAATAAGTAGAAATAATAAACTAGTAACAAACGATATAAACATCTATAATTTTCTATTTAAATTATAATTTTATTAATTATTAAAAATTAACAACAAGATTTATTATCACTTTTTCTTGAGTCGCCTTGGTGTGAATTCTCTCAATTTATGACCCACCATGCGTTATATTATAAAAACAGAACAGGTAAATTTTTATTTTTATTTTTACTATTTTAGATTTTTTTTTTTTTGTCAATGCCCAATTACTGAAGTCATGGCATGCATGCCGCTGATTATCTTACACCGAGGAATGCTATGTCGACGGATATATATATATTTTTTTGGAAAATTAATTGGTAAAATTTTTATTAATAAAGAGGTAATTTTACATAGATAAAATCGTTTTATCAGTAAAACTATTAAATATTATAGTGATTTTTTTAAGTAAATTTATAATCTTAATATATGCTACAAGTAGTGACGGAAATAGAGGGCTGATAAGTACTCCGGCACCTGCAAGAAAATGTTTTTTCACATTTTTTAATCTATTTCTATAAATATTTATAATTTTAATTTTTTTAAAATAATTTTTTAATTTGACCCTTTTAATTTTTTTGTTCTTGCTCCGCCCCTGCTGGAAGGTCACTTGCTCTGTGAACAGGTTCTCTCTAATATTTCATGCTCACTTGTGATGACAGCCAACTCGTAGCAAGGATTATTAACCTTTTGCTGTTGTTGACGCGAACAAGCCTATTTCACCGATTTATAAACCTTTTGAATTTAACTCGGCCAAA
>Ga0325411_1008557_pt1 | contig 11069 bp, 6 predicted proteins | sample PopdelMetagenome_13_FD_206181 | JGI IMG/M metagenome (GOLD analysis project Ga0325411, IMG submission 206181) | Populus deltoides microbial communities from Bellville, Georgia, United States - Xylem-PdIQD-R4 | ecosystem: Host-associated > Plants > Phyllosphere > Stem > Wood/Secondary xylem...
CGTTAGAATCTAGACAGAGTAAGCAATGCGTAACTTGTTATTTTTTTTAATGGGCTCCACCCTTTAATAAAAAAAAACAAGGTCGTACGTGTGGGTTGTTTCAGGCCGTGTGCCTGAGTTTTTTTTTAAAGGTTGAGGAGCTTTAGACCATCAAAGATTGACAACCTAAGTCTTTTTATATATATATATATATATATATATATATATATATATATATATATACACACACACACATTACAATTAGATTATTTTAAATTTTCTTTATCAACGTAACTTATTTTAGTTTGATTTTATTTTAGTCATCTCAATATTTAACCAGTTCTTAATTTTATAAGTATCTATTTAAAAAAATATTAAAAAACTTTATTGAATCCAATCGAGTTTATGGTCTAGATCATGAATTTAATTGTTTAATTTTGGTCGAGTAAAGATTTGAGTTTCATAATTATTTTTATTGGATAAATAATTTTTAATTTATTTAATTAGAAATATATATGCATAGGTTTTTAGATTTTCGTCTGATATATATATATATATATATTATGGAAACAAGTCATAAAAGCCTATATATACAATTTTTATGTAAACAAGTACCGAATCATGATAAGAACAGCAGCCGTCAGGGACTCAGGATTGTTGTCTTCAGAGAAAGTTGCGTTGCATTGCATTTATTTCGCTGGCAACGAAGCTTAGGTGCCTCTGTTTGCTCCATCAGGGAGTGGATGAATGAATTCTCGCTTTCGTGCTCTTCTTTTCTTCCAATGCTTGTCGGTGTTGTTTCTAAAAGACAAAAGAGTTGCAGAAGGAAGGAAGCAAGGAAGAGTCGAGTTCAGAAGAAGAATAAGGAGAAATCTCACAAGGTATAATTTAATTAGTTAGATTTTTAATTTATTTTTTAAAAATTACTAGTTTAACTATTAGAAACATCAGGGTTACTGCAATTTTATCTAATCATTACTTTTAGGATCTCAAAAAATTAATCGAGATGTATATAAACTGGTCTGGATAACCATGATTAAAAAATAACAACAAGAGAATTTGGCTCATTTTTGGCGTCAGACCATTCTTTAATTTTTTATTTTCAACTCTTCTTTAAACTAGGAATATATATTGGGATAATAAAAATTCTTGCAATAATCTAAATTTTATTTTCTTTAATTGTAAATTTACAAATTATATTTTACATCCTAAATTAAATAAAAAAACTTAAATAAAATATATTTTCATGTAAATTGTTATTGAATATATAAATTATATAATAAAAAATGTAATTTATAAAAATATATTGGAGAGTTTTTGTAATTATTATTTATATATTTTACCATGTGATCTTAAAATAATTTTTGGTACTAAACTCGCATAGCCTGATGTTCGAGTTGAGTTTTTAATTAAATAGAATAAAAAATTGATTTGATAAAATTTAGTTGAATGCGTTGTATTTTAGTGATTTGTTTGACTTTACTGGACCATGTTAGGTCAAACTAAAGGAAAAAAAAAAACTAAATGATAATGTTTTGATAAAAAAAAAGTTGATTAGATGATCCAATGGCAGTTTTAAATTAGATAAATTAATATAATTTTAAGAGATTGGCCAATCCTAATACAAGTATGCTCGGGAATATACAAGTTGGTGATAATTTTTTTTTTATCAAGCATAATATATTTTTTTAAAACTAGATAAAAAAAAATCAAACTATTTCATTTACAACTCAGAATTTATATAAATCTTAATCCGATTTATATAAATCTTAATCCGATTTGAAATGGATAAGGATGAAGTGGATATGGGATGAATGAAGCAAGAAGCTAATCTGATTTAATTTTTTAAAGTTATTTTTAAAATTAATTATTAATTTTTAATTTCATCATATTAAATTATCAAACATTATACTTTATAATTTTTTTTTATCAGATTATCATAATCTCATATTCTAAGTCGCGAGATAATCAAGTTAATTCAAGTTTTTTTATGATAATTTTTTAATTAATTTTTTTAATATTGTTTTTTATTAAGTTTGCTAAAGTGTTAACCTCTATTATTTTATATAATTTTATATAAAATTATGTTAGTCTAAAGATTGAGCCAGAAATTTAACATAATAATTTAAGTCGAGTTTTTTATTTTTTTTAATTGATTATTTTTAGTTTATCCTTTTAACATTTGATTAATTTGTTAATAATTAATTAATTTTAATAAAAAACTATGGGACTAATTGTGAATTTTGAGGTTACAATAGGCAAAAAAATATGTTTATTTGTGAAGCGCGCCACTTGAAAAGCATGAAGAAGAAAAATTTCATGTTTTTCAAGAGGTGCCTCTCTTAAACAAGCATACTCAAAATAGATCAACTGATGAGCCAAAAAAAATATATTTATATATACATACAAATGCAAGAGCCAATGAACGTGGAACGTAATATCTATGTACATGAGAGTTCTTGATTGTCTGGCTGGTCACTCGGAAAGCTCAACTGTGGAATCAGCAGTGGGATGAAATCCTTGTATTCACAAATTCCCAAGAAAATTAGGTGACGAGACGACAAAATGTGGAAGGTCACAACAATCTGTTACGTACTTCAATCATAGAAACTCTTTCCTGTAAAAACATAGTAAGTTAGTTGTCTTCGAAATGTTTAAAAGCAGTGGGAAAAAAAAAATCAGAAGCAAATTAAGACGAGAGAGGCAAGCAGATATTCAACTTTCAAGATGTGTTCTGAATCACAGTCCCATGCTTGGCAAAGACCAAACTGCCTGCCAATGACTTTGTGGTTCTAGGATATGAATTCTCTAATTCATGGTGGATACAATGCCAGAATTTTGATAAAAAAAACCCCTAGATTCCTACATAATATCCTCCCAAATAAATTCACTAGCTAAAAACAACAGTAAATACACTCACAAAGAGCTGTAAGACATGGGGGCACCTACAGGAGAACAGAGATGGCATACCCTATCCAAGATATGCTATCGATCAGAAAAACACAGGATGTGTCAGCATGTCAAGTCTTAAGACAGTTTTACATGGGATTCAATATGCTTCAATGAGTACCAAAAACATTCTCAGCATGCAGTCTTCCGACGAAATAAATACACTGTAGTCCATGCACAGGCGCTTGCATGTACATTCACACACACAAACACACAAACAAGGAGGGCGGGAGAACCTCATTTGGAGTACCGTTCTCCAATGGAAACCGTTTATTTGGAGTGCTGCTCTCTGATGGAAACCATTGCAAAAGGATGCCCAAATTCATGACGTTAGGTATCAACTTGAACAGGAGAGGAGTTGTTACCTGAATGACCATCGATCAAGTAAATGTTTATTACAAGAGACAACACATAGTTATAAAGCTATCATTCCATTTGGAAGTATCAAAGAAACAAACCAGACTAAGAGCTGTTGTTCCAAGAAGAAGAAGATACATCTTTCCCTGCATTATAACACCAACATGATTAAATTAATGAAGGATGAGTAAGTGTGCATGTAGGTGCAAGCAATACTAAAACACGGATGTCTTGTCGTCACATCAAATCTGAAACCAGCTATAGGTTCAAGAACTACTAAATCCTAGTCCCAAACAAACATGTGATTTTCTGATGATAAAAAAAATATGCATCTGCATCTTTAATGGCATCCTAACCTCCACACATGCATGAGCACGAACAGAGAGAGAGAGAGAGAGAGAGAGAGAGTTCACCTCAATGAGATGAAGATTGGAGGCACGACTCAGAAGAACAAAAGCAAATTCTCCAATTTGAGCAAGCAATACTCCAACCTGCATCACGGCACATTGATTTATGTCCGGGAAAAAAAAGGAAAGAGAGAAGTTTCATCTTCAATTTGTCTCTCTTTTGCCAACAAGCATAGCAAGCCAACTCACGTGGAATGATGTCCTGATGCTATATCCGAAGGCTTTAGTAACTGCAGCAGCAATGGTTGTCTTGACAACAATAACCAGAATCACAGACGCTAGCAATATATCCACATGGTTCCACAGAAAATGTACATGTATGAGCATTCCAATACTAGAAAGAAAGAGAGCTGCGAACAGGTTCCTGATTGGTTCCACCTACAAAGTACAGAGTCATTCAAAACATATCAATCTCATTATATTATAACATAACATAACCACATGGAGAATAGTTCCAACACAGGAATGAGTAGCACAGTGATGTCCATCAACTACAGCTGATAGTCGCATGATTAGTAGAGAAGTACAGCAACTGAAACAAGTTGCAAAGATCCAGAGTCAACTAAGAAATTTAAATCAGTTCCATATTATCTGAGAATATAACTTACATACTACTTTAAGATACTAACATGACTGGCAAAACTTGGCACACAATCCATTGCACAGACGAATACCTGTTCTAAAGTATGCTGTGCAAAGTCGGTGGTAGATATCATGATTCCAGCCACGAATGAACCCAACTCAAGACTTAGGCCCAGCTTGTCACTGCACTGAAATAGTAGAAGGAAATCCAAAAAATAAAGTGAACATGATGACACAAAAAATTCAAAGCAGCATTGTGCTGCACCGAGTCATGATACGCTGCAGCTCAGCATCATAACCTCTACTGTTAACAAAAGATGAAAACTCTCGATTTAACCATATGAATTTCCTTAGCATAGTCAAGGAACCAAACTAATAATATGACAGACCATATGTCAAGCAGAAAAAAGGTGATGTTTATAAATTTGAAAATTTTCAATATTAGGCTTGCTTAAATGCTCTGCCTTAAAACTATGTTGTTCCACTCTGCAAGTTTGTATTATTAGAATTTTGGATCAAAATACACAAAATGACATTTTTCAGATGCAGAAAACTTCTTAAAGCAAGCATTTTCCCTGGTCAGAATAAAGGCGCTGATGGCTATCAAATCCTTAGAGAAAACATAAAAAACTGAAGAACTGCTGAGAAATTGAACTTTTGAGCATCTAACTGATGGACAGAAAACCTTACAACCTTGAAGTCAGAGTTTCAACCACCTATCAAACTTAGACTGGTAATATAGATTCAGTTCAAATGAAGCAGCAGTCTCTCATCCAATCAAAATTAGCATATAAGTTAAAATAACAAATCATTAAGAAAGCAAAAACATGTGATGTAGATATGCTATTGCCAATTTAGATGTTATTGTTTGCAAATATCTTTGTGATATTGGAATCCATGTCATTACACAAATGACCAAAAATTATGTTAAACAAGTTGAAAGTTGAAATCTACCGTGTAATATTCAGTAGGAAGATCTGTTGCATGCAACTATTTCAAATAGACAAGAAAGGTACATATCCTTTTCACTTACCCAAGCAGACAACAAGCAGAAAGCAACAGCAGCAAGCTGATAAAGTTCATTTGTCTGAAACACAAGTGGAACATAAGGAGTGTGCTTAGACAGAGGCCCTACTCAACCCGGCAAGTACTCAAACAAAGCCATGCAAATAAAATATGAGACAAAAAAATTAGACCATAAAAAACTCACTTGAGATGATAGCTGTATCATTAACTTAAGAAAGCGAGGAACGAACGACCAGGACATAAAAGATGCAGCTGTGAGGTATACGGACAAGACCAATAACCTGAAGTTCATGAGCAATAGATATTAGATTCGTTAAAGATTATTTACATGGGGTCATTCTCATGGTAAATAAAAACTCGGGGAGGAGAAAAGTTACAGAATACCAAAAAAAAGGGGGGGATGTGGCAATCAACCAATAACAATAATTAGCTTCCATTATCAAAAGAAAAAGGACAAATCTACACAACAACAAGAAGAAGGTGACAAAAATCAACTTACAACTTCCCCATTGAAATCATTCCTTGCAGAGCGCCACTGTTGCCACCCAAAACTGGAAGCAAAGCAAATAATAAACCAATAGCACAATCCTGAAACAATTCACAAGATCAGACAAGTGGATGTGCATCAGAAAACCAATTTCAAAAAAGCTCAACATATCATCAATGACGTGCTTATATATAAATATAAACAAAGTAAGAAATAAAGAAAACCTGAAAAATCAGGGTCCCGATTGTAACTTGACCATGAAGAGAATTACTGCTATTCCGTTCTATCAAAAATTTCACCACCTGAAAATGAATGCATCATATGTTGCAACTGATAAGGAGTGATCAAACGGAAAAGAGATATAATAGTGTCAGAAACAAGTCTATAACAGTACCACTGCTGTTGATGACATTGACAGGAACGAACCCACAAATACACCCTCAGACAACTTTGCTCCACACATCTGCAAAGTTAAAGGTGGTGCAAGCTTAGTATCCAATTTGGCAAATCACACAAATTTCCATCATAACCAAGTTACACACATTAAGCATCATACCGCAGCAACTATGCCACACAAGCACATAAAAATTACAATTTGAAGCATCCCTCCAAGAACAGCTACAGGGCCCACAACTTTTAACTGCATTGATGATGAATTAGAATGGCTTTTCTAAATCAAGAAATTTTTTTTTTTAAAAAATAAATTAAGAAAATCTTATGACAAATAACTTCCCTAGATCTTACCTTAGTCAAAGAAAACTCCAGTCCTAACGCAAAAAGAAGAAACACAACACCAAACTGTGCAACAGTTTCGACCTGTGATAAGAACAAGAGAAAATGTCACCAATGTTATTGTGAATATGATGGCAAATTCTTTATGTGTGGGTTTCCCAGATAATAGGCACCTAATGAGGGATTTTTGGGGCATATGGATATAATTATTAGTTGCTAAGCTATGAGCACCAACAAAGTCAATGGTGATTTGGAAACAACTTGACTGACAACCATTTTTGTCCTACCAGCTTATTACCATCTGGAATTTTGTTTCAAAAACCTCACATAAAATGACCCTAAAAAGTAGCAGAACTTCATTTGATAGCTCCTAAAACTTGCATTCCCCATCCAGTGTGTCAGTGATGCTATAATAAATGAAGCAAGCAAAATGAAAAGGTAAATATTCGAGAAAAAATAAAAAATCACATACCTGTACCATCTCACTGATGAAATTCAGACCCCCTGGTCCAATGATGGAACCTGCTAGAAGATAGCCAACAATAACCTGCCATACATATTACATGTCAAAATAAAAAATTACCTTAAATATTGCACCCTTACATAAATCATATGATATAGCTGAGCATCGACAACAAGATGAGTATAGGCAAACATATACTAGAAATTGAAGACAAATAAAACCACAGTATACAGATACTAACCGGTTGACCCAAACAAGAAAAGATAATTCCACCAATGGCAGCAGAAACTATGGCAACCACTAGATCAGAAATTAATCTGTAGGTATGTGAAAAAATAATGATAAATTAACGGCACATAAAATCAAAACTCGGAACCTTAATAATAGCAGTTAAGTCAGGTAATACTATAGATGCAAGAACTGCACAGAAAAAGAAAATCAGCAGCTAATCATACAGCAATTTCTCAAGAGTAGTATCTGCTCTTGTATACAGTCCAACAAAATCTGAAAGTCATTCACCTCAAATCTACTTGAAGAATTGGATACTTGGATTTCTTGTTTGACATGACAAATACATTGTCCTACAATTAGCAAGATGAGAAAGTTAGAAGGAAGGTCCATAGAAACCAAGAACTGGATCCAAGAATCTGTCTAAACAATTTCACACAGGGGACTGGATACCAAATTTCAGCACACCTTTTTGTCAATCAGGGTTGCCATATCCTCAGATTCCTCATTTTCCAGTGAAAATACATCTTGAAGCTGAAAAGGTCTAGATCCACTGACAACAAGAGGAAAGGAAGATATATGTGATATCAGAATCTCACTTCTGTACAGAAAGAGAGGTAAAGGAAACCATATCTTAGAATATACGGTAAAAAATGGAATAATTCCCACGAGAAAATGTTTTACACGCTTCCATACTTAGCCAGTTGTGTATCGTTTTTCTTGCCCTTCTCATGAGTGATTTTAGCAACAGTCTCCAAAACAGCCTGTGAAAACATAACCAGAAGTCCTCTTTTAGCAACAACATAAAGAAACAAACAGTAGCAACGAACATTCGATTTGACTAGGTAAAACTGAAGATAACAATACCTAGACAGTATTAATGTTAAATAGTACTGGCGTATGAAAGAGAAGATATTGGTCCTACCATATTTTTGGGGTGAAAATAAAATATTATATGCTAAAAAAGATATAATTTCTCCTCAGTATAGAAGATGGGGGTTGCAGCCACATCGTAGATTAACAGAGTATGAATCTTGCATAAGCTAAGATCCCTAGCAACCTGATTTTCTTTTCCTTACTATTTATCTAATATTTTTAGCAAGAAACTCAAGTAAGGCCAAAGCTTCCAAATTCGCTTTGTAGGGCACTTATTCAGCAAAGCAAAACTAAAGCTCAAGCCACAACCAGTAAATGCAAATAATTAAAAGAAAAATAAACCTACTTGCTGGTCAGCTACACTGTTGTTGAAGCTGCTTCCATCAGAACCTAGTAAAGTAAAAATAAGAACCAAATTAAATATCGTCCTAACAACATTGAAACCAGAAAATTTCCAAAAGATAGAATGCCACAGGTAATTACCATTCCACTTTCATAACAGAAACTCCTATGACCCATAGGGCATGTCAAGAGATCATTAAACTTGAGTCAAACCAAATGACATAGAGACATAATGAATCGTCAAATTTCAAGTGTCAAAAAAAGGGAAACAAACATGATAATGAGTTGTCAACTTTCAAGTAAACTATAGTCGAGTGGAAAACCTTCAATCTCTTCAAATTCAAAGGGAAGACCGAAACCATAGAGATCAATATCATCTCAATGCAGTTGTCAAAGGACCTACTGTTCAATTTGCTATATGTTTCTCCCGTTGCAAACTTAACTTCTTATACATTTCAGTGAATTCCTTGAACTGACAATAAATGTTTTCAGTTACCTGTTAAGTCATTCTTATTCAGCTATAAGCTTACTGAAAAGTATTATTTATATCATTGTTAACTGACAACTAATTTCCTTTTGCCTTCAATCTTTCAAAACTATTATTCAGCTTCACATTCTCTTCTTAACAACATTATTTAACATGTTCATCAATATCGACTTGAACTCATCTTCACCCACTTATTCAGTTACATTACTAAAGTTTCAGATTTGCCTCAAGAAAGCTTCACATTACTTTGTTTCTTTATCAGTTTACTGTAACCGATCAAGTCTTTTCACCGGTCATAAAAACTGAACCCAGATTCATATTTCCTGATAATACTCAAATTGAAAGGAAAAAAATTCCAGCTGGCTAGCTGGAATTTTTAGCCCGACACCAACACTGATCCTGTCTCCTAAATCCTGCCTCGGCACATCCTTCTATGTATTTTTTCTGGGTTCCCAGGAGCCACACACAAACTTTTCATGCATACAATTTTTTTCTATGCACACAACTTTTTCCATGAACAACAGGCACAATGCGCCAATGACATTGTCTGTCTCAAATATTTTCATCAATGACCCATGTAGCACAACAACCATAGTATGACACAATAACTAATATAGTCACCATGGCTAGCCAATGACAACACACCAATTTCTCCACCAATGATATCTCCTTCTCCATGAAAAATGTTCAGGACCCACCCAACAAAATACATATCCAATCCTTGGCCACACAGAGATAGCCACCATAAGCCATAGAAAGTCAAGCCATAAGCTAACCATGCAAAGGTGCATACCACAAACGCCAAAGCATTCATAGCCAGAGCTAGGCCAGACTACACAATTTCTAGCCAACACATACACGGGCTAAATCCAGACACGCACCCCCCACAACTTTATGTTTCCAAGGGAGACTGGTTTGGTTTTTCAGGAACAACCAGGCCAGAAAAAAGGTCTATATTCAAGCCATCACTTCACCATCCTAGGATGTGCCCAAGGAAACCCATATTTTATCTGAAGTTTTTTCACCACTTATCATTTCTCTAACAACCTTTTAATAGCTATAAAAAAACAGGCTCCTTTAATTGAAAAAAATAAAAAAACACTAATACGATACTAAAACAACAAAGGGTCTCTCTTAAGATCAAACTCTATCTTCTCTTACTCAACACAACCAAATATATTACTAAATCTCGCAATTTTTCTTTTTTAAAAAAGCACTTTAAAGCAAAGCCCTTTTGCATAAACATCTTACATTACTAAAAATATGCTTCACTCTACCATTTCGAGTCCTTCATTCACATTAACCACGTAAAACAAGCCTAAAAACCTTCAGAGAACATAAAAGAACTAAAATTAAAGCAAAATAAAAAACGGGTTCTTTACCTTCAGGCTGATCATTGTCAGAGAACTCCTTTTCAAGAACACGATCAAACATTTTAGCAATACTTCCTTCTCCATTATCAGGTGCTGATGAATTCACCAAATTCCCATAAAACCTCTCCCTTACTTCCTTATCGGATCTCCCATTTACACAGACCAAAATCAAGAGCAAACAACAGCACCTGCTGAATCCAAATCCACATGCAAACCCTCCTCTTTTCATGGTTATGGAAATTGAAGTGCAGAGAGAGAGAGAGAGAGAGAGAGAGGGAATTTTGTATTTGAAGGAACAAATGTTTCTTTAATTAGAGATCGTCATCAAGTAGCTTATTTTGTTTCGGTGTCAGAGATGGAGGTTATTTAACTGTTGCTGAAACATCCAAACTAGTCCTTGAATTAGTTACATAGTTTCAAATAGATTCCCAAGCTAAACTTAATTATAAATAGATCCTTTATTTTTCAGAATTTTTCTCTTTTGTATGTGTTCATTAATGTTTTTATTTGGATTTTACGTTATATAATGACATTAATTTCATCAGATTTTATTTTTTTTATTAAAGATTTGTGATAATTTAGATGAAAGGAATCTTTTCTTTTTTGTGGTTGATTAAAGATAACTTAAGGCCAACTTTCATGCACGAGACTTAATTTTTTTTTTGTCCAATCAAAGGTAAGCTATCCATAAAAAAAAATTAAGGTTGAGACACGTAAGAAATTTTTATAAATTGGGGACTTAATTTTATTTTGGGACTATATTGAATAAAAGTGTCTTGTT
>Ga0325411_1008559_pt1 | contig 11068 bp, 7 predicted proteins | sample PopdelMetagenome_13_FD_206181 | JGI IMG/M metagenome (GOLD analysis project Ga0325411, IMG submission 206181) | Populus deltoides microbial communities from Bellville, Georgia, United States - Xylem-PdIQD-R4 | ecosystem: Host-associated > Plants > Phyllosphere > Stem > Wood/Secondary xylem...
GTTGGTGTTTCTCTACTGCTCACAGCTTGAGTTTTATCGTGGGATCTGCGTGGTTTTTTTTAGTGTTGTAAATTTTATTTTTAAAAGTATTTTTTTATTTAAAAATATATTTAAATAATATTTTTTTATTTTATAAAATTTATTTTTTATTCTAATACATTAAAATGATAAAAAATATTAAAACAAATTCAAATTATAATAAAAATAGATTGAAACTCAATATCAAACACCCTTAAATTAGAAATTCCTTTCTTTTTTATCATCTAGGGTGTATATATTAATGTAAGTTTTTTACCGTGGTACAAGGTAATTTTTAAAAATATTTTTTATTTAAAATTATATTAAAATAATTTTTATTTTTTATATCAGTACATCCAAATTATTAAAAAAACAAACAAAAAAAAGTATCAATTTGATATTTCTTTTTAAGATAAATATAATTGTAAAAGACATAAAAATAAAAGCTATCACAATCTCAAACATGTATAAACTCCTTTATCAAATTTTATAATTCTAAACTCTAATACAATGTTTTATTTATTTTATATTTAATTAAAAGGTCACACCAATTGAGTTTGAAAAAAACTCTATTTATGGTCTTTTGGCACTATTTGTGGCTTATGTTTTAAATTTTTTTTAAACAAAATACAAAACTTTATTTTATATATATATATATATATATTATTTAATGTAATAAATATAAAATATATTATTAACTGAAATATAAGACTAATATTATGATAGATTTAGTTATGGTATTGAAATGATAGTATTGATGGTCATATAAAAGTTACTGAAATATAAGACTAATATTATGATAGATTTAGTTATGGTATTGAAATGGTAGCATTGGTGGTGATATGAAAGTTGTGGTGGTGATTTTAGTAATATAATAATGATTTATATGATATTAATAATAATGATGATAATTATAGTAATATTAAATTAATAATAATTGATATTTTATTAATAAATAGAGATAATTATTGTAAGTAATAATAAAACCATAAAGATGATTATAATAAAATAGTTAGAGGTAAAAAATCTAAATATGTCTATAAAGGTTATAAAGCAATTGTAATAGTAGAGTTAATAATAATGGTGATAATAATAAAATAAAAGGTGGTTGTTAATAATTGAATATTAAAATTATTAAAGTTGTGGTTTAATAACTGAATTATAAAATTTATGGCGGTCATGGTTATGAAATTTGGATAATATTGGTGGTGTTTGTCATGGTATGATAATGATAATATTAATAATGTAATATTAAATAATCTATTTTTATTTTTTTAATTATCTTTTGAAATTGTTAAAAATAAACATAACAATCCAATCATTTGATTATTATTTTTATTTTTTGAAAAAAGTAAAACCAACAATACTAAAATAATTGTCTAAACCACTTTGTTTGGTTTTCCAAACAAAAATATAATGAATAGTTGATTTTTATATATTTTATTAAAAAAATCAATAAATTTCTTAATTTATTGAGTTTTAAATATATCATCAATTAACCACATCCATTTTGGTGTTTTCATAAAAATCAACAATTTTTATACCTTTTTTATATAAAAAAAAATCATTTCCATTTACCAAGCAAACTAAACTTGGAAAGATTTGTGTTTTTCCAAAATAGCACTTTTCTACAAAAATATTAGAAAAATAGCACAGGTTGAAATTTTTTTTGAAAAATATCATACCTTAATGGGTTATGTTGTTGCTAACAACTTAACCTAATTGATTATGTTGTTCCCAATAATACAATTAATGAGGTAGTGCAATTTGATTTGCCCAAACATTGCAACCTAAAAAAATAATAGCCCTACATATTTTTCTCCATTTCTCTTCTTCCCCTTATGCAAAAAAAATCCCTTCTCCTTTAGTAACCATGGGTGATCTTGCCCTCCCTCTTTATAACCAATCTATGCTATTTTTTAATTTTTATTTTCTCTATCTTGTTTTTTTTTTCTCTTATTGTCTTCTTTGTTATTTAACTCAAAACCATTGCCCCCTCCCTCTCATTCACCCTCTACCATTATAGCTTTGCCACCATTATCACTGCCGCCACTTCCTCTTCAACAAATTAAGGTAAACACTATCTCATTCCTCACTCTTAATTTTATGGGTTTATTTGTTATTTTATGATTATGTTAAGGTTTAATTGATAATCATTTGTGTTGATATTGTTATGTTAAAGTTTAGTTCAATTGAGATCAATTAGGTTTGAATCAATGCAATTAGATATAATTTGAGATAATTGATGCTATGAATTACATCAATTAGGTATAAATTATATAAATTAGGGTTTTAAATTGAATTTTGGGACTAATAGCAATAATTAGAAATTTTATCCAATTTGAGAGTAATTATGGTTGGAGGATTCACGTCTATTTGGATGTCTTAGATAAGGAAAAAGCCACTCAAACAAAAGGTGGTACAAATGAGTACAACACTCAAAGATGAGGACATACCGACAATATAATGTCAATGAAGTTAGCTCATCATTAAGCAATTGGCCTAGATAGAGTTGGCTAATGTAGATATTAAATGTTGTTTTGTTATTTTTTAAATTGTGAGTTTGTATTTATTTTACTTTTATTTAGTTCTACTTTAATAATTTTTTAGACTTGTCACTTTGAGATATTATTATTGTTATGTATTTTTGAATTTTCATAGTTAGGTTGTTTAGAATTTCAAAATAAGCATTTCTAGGTGAACGAAGGCAACATAGTTGAGCGAAATGATGAAATTGTTATTGTTTTAGCCTTGCTAGTTTTATAGACTTACTAATTTGACAAATTGTTATTGTTGAATATATTTTGAATTTTCATAAATAAGTTGTTTAGAATTCAGAACAAGACATTTTCAGGTGAACAAAGACAACATGATTGAGTGAAAGAATGATATTAAGAGAGAATATTAAACCAATTATCATTTTACAAGTTAGGTTACATTTTTATTCAAATAATCACTTGAATAATAAAACATTTTAAAACTTGTATAACATGTTAGGAAAAAGAAAGAGAAAGTGACGGAAAAAAAATGATTGGAGTATAAATGTTTAGGAGATTGTGGAAATGACTTTAATATAAGTAAAAGAACTAAAAAATAGTTATGTGATCAATTATTGTTTTACAGGTTTAGGATAAAGTTTAGGATTTAGAATTAAGATTTAAAGATGTTTATGGTTTTGTTTTGGATTTGGATTTGAGATTTGTTTTAGGGTTTGGATTTAGAGCTTAATGTTTGAAGTTTAGTTAGAGTTAAAATTTGGATTTCGAGTTTAGTTAGGGTTTAGAGTTTGGATCTAGATTATGGCTTAATTTTTCAGCTTAATGGGTTACTGTGTTAAGATAAATGTAACCGATTAAAATATACTATTTTCCATAAACTTTCTCGACTTATGCTAATTTTTCAATTTTTTTATGGGAGTATTATTCTTAAAAACCATTCAGAAAAGGATAAGTAAGGTATTGGATTATTTTTTCAAAAATAACTAATGTGTTTTGTTCTTAATAATTTAGTCTTTTATGTAAAAATAACTTAGATGATATGGAGCTATTTATAAATAAATTAATACTCTAATTTTTTTAAAAACTAGAATTTCTTATTTAAAAAAAGTCAAGAAAAATTAAAAATTCCTATTCAAAAGCAATAGTTCTCCATCTAGAAAATTATAAAACTAGTTTTCTAGTTTTTCAATTTCATACTAAGTTTGAAAAACATATTTTTAAGGTTCTCTACAGTTTTTCAATACAAGTTTTTCATGGTTTTTTAAATAAACAACCATGAATGACATATTAGTGTCATAAATTTAACATTTATTATAAATCTAATATAAAAGATTGTTTTAATTAACAATGTAACTTTTTCGTGATAATTTTTAATCTGTATGAAACAAAATTAATATTCTATAATTAGATTATCATAAATAAAAAATATTAAGATGATTCATTACAAATTATGGTTTTGATTTTTAAAAACAAATTATAATCTTAATGTTTTTTTTTGGAAAAATTCATTTTTGTTCTCAATAAATGAATACATTTTCTAACATTTTATTGTGTTTCACTTGACATGAAATGAAACCTCCAAAATTAAAGAAAATTTAAAAAATGGAGTCATTACCTAGTTTTTCTAAGGTGACTAAGTGTCTTATAATATGCATTGGTTTCAAAGATCTAAGTGAATGGTTGATTATGCTTACAGGAAGATAAAAATCATCCTTACTGTATTCTTTCCAAGAAAAGGTTATCTTAATTATGTGTTTCTTCTAAATTTATTTTATACATGTCATTAACCGTCTAAATTATTTTCTAAGCTTATCTGCAAGTCATTTGTAATTGGTGGATATTTGTATAGACATCATCAAAAAATTTTTTATTATAAATAAAAGTTGTATGAAACATTATGATCAACCCACATTAGTTTTTATTTTAAAGAGACTCACTAATTTATTATTGACCTCGTGTTTGGCTAAAACAATCACACTATACCTAGGTTAATCCCTAAAACTAGGAGACATATCGACATAACCGTTAAAATCCAAGTTTAATTAAGACATGATATTAACTTGATGAAAACTTGTTAACTCATTATTAAACTCATTTTAAATTTAAAATTTTTGCACTAGGCATATGTCTGTTCCTAAAAACTAGGAGACATGTCAACCTAACTATTAAAGCCAAAGCTTTATAAAAAATATGACAATAAGAAAAAAAATATTATGGTGACTACTAGTGACAGAGACAATGACAGTGATATCAATATTGTGGTTTTTCTCAAGTTTATTCTCTATCTTTATCTTTCTTTCTCTTTTCATTTTTTTTCATTTTTTTCTCTTTGTTTTTCTTTTTCTTTTCTTTCCCTTTACCCTATGCTACTTTTTAGCTCACATCATCTCAATTTCTAGCTCAAAAACTCATTTTTCCTTATTTCTCTTTTTTATGGTTTTTTTAGTTTTATTATTCTTCTCCTTTTCTTTCTCTTCCTCTTCTCCTTTCTCCTTTCTCACCTCCTAGATCAAACTTACTCATTTTTCTCAACTTAAAATCTCAATTTTCTTTCTCTTTCTATCTCAACATTCTTTTTCTAACTTGGATCCCCTCTTCCCTTGCTTCAACCATCCATTTATATGCAAATATTCTTGGTTGTGACCTCAATCCTCAATATAGTTGTACACTTTGGCCAAAGCTATTTTTGTTGGTCTTTTTGCACCTCTTTTGCAATGGCTTCAAAGGGTTATAATGTTTTTTTTTTTTTAACATGTGGTGCATATACAAGGGAGAAGAATAACGTGTTGTTTAACATTTATAACAGGTGTGTGAGAGAGAAAAAGGTGAGTCTAAATTATAGCAAAAACACATGAAAAACAAAAGCAAAAGAAAGATGTTGTAGAATCCATGCATTGGAAATAAGGTATTATTTTGGCCATGCACCAAAACAATGTTGTTTTAGTGCTTTCCTTTCCTTTTCTTTTTCTTAACTATTATAAGTGAAACACATCGTTTCACTTAAAATAAAATGATGTTGTTTTGGACTTAAACCAATTTTTTATGTTTTCAAGAAGGTCCCTCAATTCTTTACTATTTTGAATTTGGTCATTGGTTATTTTTTTGGCCAATTTCAACAATTTTTTCAATATTTATTCTCAATTTCATCTGTGATTGCATTAAAATGGTCTTTGCTTGTTGTCACCTTTTTCAATTCAGTTATTGCATTTTTAATTTTTTTTATTTAGTCAATTTCAACCATTTTCTCAGTGTTTCTTAACGATTTCATTTCTTATTGTATTAAAATGGTCCTTGCATGTTACCGCCTATTCCAATTCAGTCTTTGGATTTCTAATTTTCAATTATTTAGCCAATTTCAACCATTTTCTCAATATTTCTTCTCAATTTCATCCACAATTGCATTTTTTTTCTTTTTTATAAATATTTTTTTTCTTTTTTTATTGACATGTTTTTTTTTCTTTTTTAGGATATTTGAGGGGGGCATAAAAATTTGAGTTATGATACATTGAAAATGGAAAACATGAAAATAAAAAAAACTAAGAAAAAGAAAAAAATCTTTTTATATTGAACATACCTTTAGCTTTGTAAATATCCTTAAAGGTTTTATGGATTTATAAAAAATACCTTTAAAATAAAACATTGAAATTATATTTTGAATTAACCTCGTTTAAGTTTAGTTTCATATTTGAAAAAAACTTCAATGTCAAGTTTTTTTTAAGGGTTGAATATGTGAAGGGGCCTTTTTTGATTGAAAAGAAAAGGTTCGTGATTGTCTTTATATCTTTTATGAGTATTTTTTTTGCAGTAATTTTTGCTTCTTAAAGTGCTTTTCAAATTATTATTTTTTGAAAAAGTAATAATTTGATGCTTTATAGGTGTTTTTGGATTATTTTGATATGTTGATGTCAAAAATAATAAAATATTATTTTGATACATTTTCAATTAAAAACTATTTTTAAAAGATACCCTGCATGATAATATCAAACACATACAAATTTGTTGTTAAATTAAACTTTTGAACATTACTTGGCACACAATTACACATTATCAAAAACCTGGTTTAGTTTCAGTCTTTTAGTTTCATATGGTAAATAATTAATATAGTAAGTAATACACTAATCGATCAGCTTGTAAGCTTTTTATTATTGTTGTTGTTGTTGCAACTATTCAATCAATGATAGTTAAAGTTGGGGACCAATGTGATAATATTGATTTTCTATTTAGGGGATGTTTGAGAGTGTGTTTGAAATTGTTTTTGGATGCTTTTTAAAAGTGTTTTGGCATAAAAAGACATCAAATTTATGTATTTTTTAGTGTTTCTCGATGGTTTTGATGTGTTGATGTAAATAATGAAAAAAATCCTAAAAAAATTATTTTAATGTATTTTCAAATGAAAAGATATTTTGAAAAACACTCTGCATTACAATCTCAAACACATAATAAATTTGATGGTTATGGTACCTTTTGGAACACCAACCAATCTAATTTTGGGTGCTAAATTTGTAGAGGTCTTTTTAGTGTATAGACTAGGCAATGTCTTGTGTTACGCCGCATGCTATACTAAAAGATTTTTCTAGCATAAAAAATATTTATTTATTTTTAGTGTGTTTCATAAAAGTAAGAAAACCTGGAATTCAAGTTATAAACCCGACTGTGTCCAATAAGCTAGTTTTATTTAATTATATAATAAGAAAAAGCAACGATGGTAAATGGATTGTGTTAAAAAAAACTATAAACATGTATAAATAATGTGGCATTTAACTTGAACCACACATGCATGCTCACTCGACACGGGCTTGTTTATGAATTTCAACTGGGACCTAGGTTGTAAAGTTAAAATAATCTCATAAAAAACAAATGGATAAAAATTACGGTGCTTTATTCCTAACAATCCAAATATGAAAGGATGGAATAAAAAAATCAATTAAGAAAAAAAAAACACCAACAACTCGGGTAAGTTTGCTAAATCCCGTAAGTCGGATCGTGCAAATAAGATAACCTAAAAGAAGGCAGAACAAGAAAAATTATGAAGCCCAAATCTCAAACTAAAAAGACCCAAGTAAACTAAAAATTATTCAATCTTAAAAAACAATCTAAACAAAAGACCCAAGTAAACCTAAGCTATCCCACTAAACTTGTGACTTAGATCATGAGACTAGGATAAACCCATAAAAAAAAAGCAAAGAAAATCACGAAGTCCAATTCCTAACCAACTCAATATTGAAAAAAAATCGATTTAAAAAAGGGACTCAAAGCAACAAATAGTAATAAAAAAGAATGAGAATTAAATTTGGCGCATATATATATATATATATATATATGATAGGGCACCTTTTTAACATATCAGCGTGAATCCTAATGAAATGAAAGGGGAAAAAAGGGGTAGAGGAAAAAGAGGTCGTCGGAGCCTCATTTTCCCTTCTACTATCAACACGCGCAAAGTCACTAGAGAGGCCTTGCCACGCCGCATTCATTGCCACCAAAGAAGACGTTGTTAGGTTGTCATTGAAAGCCATATACGCTAGCTGAACATGGTGACTTCCCTCATATGTTGGTGTGAGAGTTGCACATCCCAACCAATCTGTCCCTGCCTACCCACCATATAAAATATCAAAACAAAATACCAAGTCAAATCTCAAATGAAAACAATGCGAAATGATCATTTTAAAAAAAGAACAAGTTGAGTGATAAAAAATACTCTTTCCCAGAATATACAAATCAATCATTGATATTAACAAACAGAAGCGACTGAATATTTATTTAAGCTTCAAATTCAATCCTTGAAGTTCTAATTTTTTTAAATCGATGAAATTAGATTGTATCTCGTCAACATTAATCAAGCGACAAAACATTCCCTGACATTATGAGATCCCCATACACAAACATAAAAAATAAACCACCAAAACCAATTTCAAATCAATATAATATTAAAGGACCAAATAAAATAAACAAAACATTATGCGTTTTGCCTCACAAGCTATAAGACTTTACTAATACCAATTTCAAATCTTGTTTGGTACATGAAATATCATACGAGGATTGTGAACGGATTCTTAGTTTGAATAAAAGTGTGGATCTCATTGCCATACTGAAAATAGAAAAGCCCGTAATTATTTGCACATCAAAATTGAAATATGATAAATTAGGATTTTGTTTTTAATCAGAACATTTAAATTTGAAAAAAATAACATAATTTAATAAAAACTACACTTTTTAAAAAATCTACCATTGAGAGTAGCAATATTTTTAAAAATAATTCAAATGCGCCAACAAATTTTCTAAAGAAGAGAGATAAAAGAACAAAAAAAAAAGAATAATATCTTAAAAATACATCAAAACTCTAATAATGATGTTTTCTGTATTATAATAAAAATATTGACGAAATAAATTCAATAATATAAAAAAAAATCATCATAAAATGTATTTTTTCACTTGATATTTTTATCAAATCATGCTACTTTTTTTTTTAAAAAAATTAACTTGTGTTAGTTTAGCTTTTTTTTTTCTTTAAAAAAAAAACTATGCTAGACAAGAAAAACACCCGATAAATTACAAGTAAATTACAATGCTTTATTCCTAACAATCTAAATATGAAAGGATGAAATAAAAAAATCAATTAAGGAAAAAAAACACTGACAACTCGGGTAAGTTTGCTAAAACCCGTGAGTCGGATCATGCGAACAAGATAACCTAAAAGAAGGCAGAACAAGAAAAATTATGAAGCCTAAATCTCAAACTAATCTAAAGTTGAAGGATAAAACAAAAAAAATATTCAATCATAAAAAACGATCTAAACAAAAGACCAAAGTAAACGTAAGCTAACCCACCAAACTTGCAACTTAGGTCATAAGACTGGGATAAACCCATAGAAAACAAACCAAAGAAAATCACGAAGTTCAATTCCTAACCAACTTAATGTTGAATGGTGAAATTGAAAAAAAATCAATTTTAAAAAGGGACCCAAAGCAAAAAATTACAATAAAAAGAATGAGAACCAAATTTAGCAAAAAAATATATATATATATATATATATATATATATATATATATATATATATATATATATAGGACATATTTTTTGACATATCAACTTGAATCCTAATGAAATGAAAGAGGAAAAAAAAAGGGTAAAGGAGAAAAAAGGGTAGAGAAAAAAGAGGTTGTCGAAGCCTCATTTCCCTTCCACTATTAACGCATGTGACCTTATTGGAGAGGCCTTACCACGCCTCATTCATTGCCACCAAGGAAGCCGATGTTAGGTCGTCGTTGAAAGCCATATACGTCAACTGAACATAGTGGCTCCCCTCATATGTTAGTGTGTGGGTTGCATGTCCTAACCACTTTGTCTCTGCCCACCTATCATATTTATGTTAGTTTCAGTTTTGGTACCTTAACATCTAAATTTTTTACATTAACATAATTTTATTTTATTTTGCTAAACCAAATGTTAAAATCTTTTATTGACAATGCAAAAAACCTATATCTAATATCGAAACAAAATACCAAATCAAATCTCAAATGAAAACAATGTGAAAGGATTAATTTAAAAAAAATATTAAGTGATCAAAAAAATCTTTCCATGACTATACAAATCAATCCTTGATATTAGCAAACAAAAAGGACTATATATTTGTTCAAGATTCAAATTCAGTCCTTGAAGTTTTAATTCTTTTAAATTGATGAAATTAGATTTTATTTTGCCAAACCAAGCATTAACCAAACAATAGAACATTCCCTCGACACTATAATATCCCCGTACGCAAAATAAAAAATAAACAACCAAGACTAATTTGAAATCAAAATAATGTTAAAGGACCAAATAAAAAAAGAATTAAGGAACCAAAATGAAAAACAAAACAAAACATTGTGTACTCTACAATGTTTTGCCTCACAATCAACAAGACTTTACTAATACCTTTTAGTTTTTCTTTTTATTTTAATTATTTTTTTTAACAACAAAAGATTACAGCTTCTTATAAAAACGCTTACATGTGAATTTAAGAATTGTTATTTTTTTAGGTCTTTTTATTGCATAGATTAGTTCTTTTTTTAGCCGACTACATATGAAAACTTATAAAAACACTTATATGTGAATTTAAAAATTCTAATTTTATCTTATTTATCTAGCCTATAAGAGGCCGTGTATCAATATATTTATATAGGATGATAGCATAGTTTTCAGATCCGGCTTGGTGGCCAGTCCGGTCCAAGGTCTGGGTTCTGGGTTTTGACCGGATCACCTGGTTAGTCAGGTTAATTTTTTTTAAAAAAATCAAAACGACATCGTTTTGATAAAAACAAAAAACAAAAGTCAATGGGTTGCAACCGGGTTTTTGATCGGGTCTTACCAGGTTAACCTGCCAGGTCAACCAGATCATACCATATTTTTTCTTATCTTATTTTTTTTTAACATGACCTGGTTTCAACTTCGGTTGATGTATCTTAAAAAATATATATCTTTAAATTCCAATCCTGATATAGATATAATGAAGATAGGATGATGTGATGGTGATATAATGTTGTTAGTTAGAAAATTGTTTGTTTTTTAATCCA
>Ga0325411_1008560_pt1 | contig 11068 bp, 6 predicted proteins | sample PopdelMetagenome_13_FD_206181 | JGI IMG/M metagenome (GOLD analysis project Ga0325411, IMG submission 206181) | Populus deltoides microbial communities from Bellville, Georgia, United States - Xylem-PdIQD-R4 | ecosystem: Host-associated > Plants > Phyllosphere > Stem > Wood/Secondary xylem...
TGGTACGCTAGGAATAAGGTATTTCATTTCAAGAAAATACCAAATCCATAATGAAAGTTAGTCTTGCCACCTTTATTGCCTAAGCTTTTTTTTGTGGGATATGAATTATCAAACATGGTGGCGTCCTTCTGCATTTATATCAGCTGTCACATGGTTCTGATTCTGCCATAAAGATTCTCTTGTTAATCAACTAGGCATTATTCTTTCTTCCGGTTTGCGAGGGGTACGAGATATCCATACTCTTTAAGAATTTCAAATTACAATATCAATATCTAGATGGGGAGATTAGAAATTGTTGTAGTATGTGGCTTATAGAATGATGCTGGAGTGAAGTGGAGCAGAGCAAGATTGTAAATTATTAATACATCTTGTATGGCTAGGGTTTACTATAAATACATATTATATGACTCTAATTTGACACATAGTAAAATAAAGCTCTCTGTCCTGTGGATATAGATATATTGCCGAACCATGTTAAATCTATCTATGTGTTTTTTTGTTTTCTATCTTGTGCAATATTCATCATTATTGCAGCAAGTTTCATAACAGAAATATGATACTTGCAGTGCTTCATATTTGATTGCTGTTCTCCTCTTCTTTTATTTATACACCTACACAATAGTTTCCACTTGTTTTGCTTTTAAAATGTCAAAGGGTGTTCCCTGTTTAATTCTCTTTGTTCATTTCTTGCAGCCAATGGAGAAAGTGACCGAAGAAGTAAAGCCTGTGGAACCTGAAATTGTTTCTGTAGCCAAGAAAACTGAAGAAGAAGAAGACCTCAAACCTAATGAACTAGCAAGTCAATCAAACCCGTTAGCTAAATCAGAAGGAGAAGCCGAAGATGAGGCAGAGCCTCCAGCAGTTGAGGTTAAGATGAATGATGATGCTCCAATTGTTGATGTTCCAGTCGATGATGAAAAAGAGTTGGAAAAAGATTCCATTCCTGACTCAAATACATCCAGTGTTCTAGCTCCGGTGACCAGTGTTGTTGATGGTGAATCAGTTGGTCCAGCTATAGAGTTTGTTCCCAAAGAAGCAGAAGAGCAACCATTATCGTCATCCTTGGAGGAATTGCCACATGAAGAACCGAAGACAGTTGATGTTCCCGTATCATTAGAAGAAGCCATTGAGAAACCACATGAGCCATCAGAAGTTCTTATTATTAAAGAATCTGAACCAATTGTGGCAAAAAACATCGAAGATTCAGGGGTATTAAAAGAAGTCGACAAACCGGAATTAGTAATTCCAGAAGTTGAAGTGAAACTACAGGAGCAATCTGAAGTTGGTAAACAAGTTGAAAAGCCAAAAACAGAAGTGATTGAGAAACCAGAGGAGCCTTTGGAAGTTATTCCTATCAAATCAGAAGCATTAGTGGTAAAAGATGCGGAAGATTCAGAACCAGTGTTCAAAGAAGATGATAAACCAGAATCAGAATTAGTAATTCCTGAAATGGAGGTGAAATTGGAGGAACAATCCGAAGTCATTAAAAAAGTTGAACCAGAAGAGAAATCAGTTGAAGTAATGGCCAAAACACAGGAACTGGAAGTTCTTCCTACCAAAGAATCAGAAGCAGTTCTTGTAAAAGATATTAATGGCTCACAAGAATTGTCTAAAGAAGCTGATAAAGTAGAAGCAGTAGCTCCTGAACCCAGGGAAGTGAAAATGGAGTCTGAAGTCACTGAACAAGTAGAAAAAACAGGGGAGAAATCTGTTGAAGCTATTGAGAAAACACAGGATTCATCGGAAGTTCATCCTATTAAAGAATCAGAAGCAGTTGCAGTAAAAGATATCGATGATTCAGTAGCAGTGCCTGAAGTTGATAAACCAGAATCAGCAGTTCCTGAAGTTGAGGTTAAACAAGAAGAGCAATCTGAAGTAATTGAACAAGTGGAAAAACCAGAATCAGCGGTTCCTCAGGTTGAGGTGAAATTGGTGGAACAATCTGAAGTAACTGAACAAGTTGAAAAACCAGAATCATTGGGTCCTGAGGTCGAGGTGAAACCAGAAGAACAACCTGAAGTCACTACACATACGGAAAAACAAAAGAAACATGAAGTAGAGTTGAAAACTGAGGCACGATCTGAAGTTAGTGAACAGGTTGAGATTAAGCCAACTAATGAAAAGCCAGAGGAAGTAGCTGGAATTACTCAGGAGGCTGAAGTTGATGTCAAAGAGGATATAGGAAAATCTTCTCTTCCTGAAGTTGTAGGAAAGGTTGGTCCAGAAGATGAAAAAAAAGAGGCTGAAGGAACTGATCTGGTTGAAGTGCCAGTAAAAGAGGTTGTGTTTGAAGCGGAAAAGGGTGGAGAAGAAAAAGAAGCTCAGATGACCAAAGATGAGGGCGAGAATATAGCAAGTGAAACACTAAAAGAGGAACTAGCTCATCCCATCAAAGTGGAAGATGTCAGCGATGCGGTTTCAAATGCCGAAGTTACTGAAAAATCATTTGGGGGAGAGAAGACAGTTGAAAATGTTGTGCCTGCTGTAGAAGACAAGAAAGAGGAGATACCAGCAGGAGAGGAAACCGAAAAAGATCAGAAAATAGAGGGAAAGCTGGATGAAGCCACCACAATTGGCAGTGAAACAGTCAAAGAATCCCAAGATTCTGGGTTAGAAGCAAAAGAAGAAGAAAGTGCAAAAAACAACAAAGAAAACTCCGAGCAGGAAAAGGTTGATGAGATAGCGAAATCTGATACACAGAATTTAGAGCCTTCCACCACCAAGGATGCTGACGACATAAAAGTATCACAGGATCTGCCAAGAGAAGTTCCAGCCAAGCCTACTCAAAAGCATTCAAACAACATTTTAACAAAGGTAAAGCAATCACTTGTGAAGGCGAAGAAAGCTATTATCGGGAAATCACCAACTCCAAAAACTGTCTCCTCTGATACCAAGGGGGATGTTGAAGTCAATAATTAAATGCATCAGAATGACAAAGTTTGCATATACTTATACAGATTTGGAATCTTTCATTGCGAAGTATATAGGTGTGCATAAAGGCGTTTCTTCTTTTTTCCCCCCTCTGATCACTCGGTTGTATGTATTGATAGTGTGATGGTGGTTGGTGTGTTGTTGGGTTTGATTTGATCAGTAGCAGAAAAAATTATGTACTCGTTATTACACATCGATAATGTTGATTTGTGTATGAGATTGGATTCTTTTGTGTTCTTTATATCTGTCAACTAGTTGCACAGTAACATTTTATGTAGGGTGTAGGAACCTCCAGCTAGCTAGGAGAATACCAACGATTGTGTGTCTCCATTTATATAGGCTTTTCAGGATTTTGAGTAGAGAAGAACATAGAATTGGTTGAACCTCGCGGAAGAGCTAATGAGACTTCACTCTTTCCATGTATGGTGGCACGTGCCTCACCTGGTACTGAAGCAGACATTGAAACAACAGTCACAACGAATAACAGATATTGAAGTTATATTTGTAAGAAGCTTCATGAGTCCACTATGATGTAGAGATTCTGGAAAAATGGTAGATGGTTAATATGCTTGAGAGGTTGTATAACTACGGTATTGGAAAATACGAGTTTTTTTCATTAATTCAAAGAACTTGTATTGAGAGACCTACTACAGAAAACACTCGAATACATATTTCTGGTTGGTTCACTCCTAGACAGTGCATTATTTTCTCAGGTTGTGCAAATGAATGTACAGATGCTAGAAAAAACCTTCGAGTCTCCTCAACGTACAAAAAATCTGTGCAATTTGTAATTCTACTTCCCTGAAATTAGGACTCCGACGATTATCGTAAAAACTTGACTTCATTAAACTCTGGAACCTTTCTGCATAGTCATGTACCCAAAATCCCACAGATTTACTGCATACAAGGAAAGTTTAGATGTTGACATGAAGCAAAAGTGGTTCACCTCTCCCATGGCAAAGCATCAGAACTACCAATCAGTCACAACCTGCAGCGTGTTGAAGTAGATAAAAAAAACTTCTACCTCTACAAACCATATCAAGTAGATCTAACATCAACGTTTGGCACAGCCAACAGTTATTGCAAATGCTCACCAGCCTCACTACTTGGTACATTGTCATTTCCACCAACCGACTTCAATGCTCTGTTGTCAGCAACTCCTGAGTCTTGAGCATTATTTTGCACCAAAGCAGGTTGTTCAAAGCATTCATTTGTTGCCTGGCACTGGCATCATGAACAATGTAACTAATTTTAGATTTGGGTTCAGTAATGGCACAAGGTAACTCAGTTGAAGTAGAGAACATAGTTTTCTGTGAGGTTACCCCAACTATCAAAGTCAACTTTGTACTTTTTTAAGACTTCTTGGCTGCTAGGAGGTTATGAAAATGACACCCCAAATAACATCTATAATTGGATCTAGATTCTATGCTCCAATCGAAACATGCCCACGATCTTTGAACAGAAATTGGATAACGAACAATACAGTTTGATAAATTATAAAAAAAAATGTTCTCCATGGAAATATCCTTCATGAGGAAAACATAAATGACACTGATTTAGTTTTCACTTTTACAGGATGATTGACACGAAGAGTGACAGCTTTAAAGACATAAATAGATAGATCAAAATTTAATAGTCGTGTGCTTATATGAAGGCCATACTTGCAATTTTCCATCATGCAACATTGAGATGGGATTAGAATGCGCCTAAAGCTACTAAATTCCTTCTATTGTGAGTGGAGAGGAGCCGTGAAGATGGTGATTACCAAGAACAACAGACATCAATCATCATCGTGAAATGAAAACCCATTATTCAATTTGAGCTTTTCATTCTCATAGAATATGCCACTTAGTTAAGAATCAACAAACCTGACTAGAGGTCTGATTCATTGAGCTATTGACAACATTATTCTGCATCACTTGCGAGTTGATTTTCTGAATTGCTTCATGTGAACTACAGGCCGTAGCTGAATCCAAATTATCCGTAGCACCTACCACACCACAAGCATTTGGTTCCCTGTTTGTTTTCAGAGGAGGCCCTCCAGACATTGGCATTAAGGGTGCACAGGGAAATGACATTGGAAATCCTTGACCTGAAAGGCCAAACATCTGAAGATTCGATCCTCCCATCCTATGCAAAGCACTTAGCCCTGACATTGGCTGGCCAGAGAAATGCGGTCCATGCATAGGAGGCACTTGATACATAGGGCAACCAGAAGATCCACCATTCACGTCTGGCATACTCATCCCAAAACCCATTCCCATTCCCATACCCATTCCCATTCCCACACCCATGGGTAAGAACTGCCCCATATGAGCTGCATGCATGTGAGGCATTCCAGGGGGTAACATCATTGATGGCATATACAATCCAGCTCCCATTGACATGATCTGCATAAAGGTGGTGAATGATCCCAAGCAGCTATTTGATTTTCCAATTCATCAAGTGTCTTAAATAAACTTCGAGAGGAATCAGCAGAATTTACCTGTACTTGAAGCTGAAGCGTCTTTAAATACTCAATGGCCTCATCAAGCATTGAAGCTTTATCCACCTTATAATGCAAAAATATCAAAGAAAATGGAAGCAAAGATGCATATGAAATCATCTACACTAAAATTACTTGGCTTTTCTCAAATTCCTTCAAATTTTCTGGAGATCAGCAATAACTTTAACCTAAGAAAACTGAGGGATGATTCGATTAACATAATGGTCAAGAACTTGGAATAGTTTAAACTTCAATAAACATGAATAAACTCAAATAATTAATTAAACTTCAATTAGGCCAAGGTTTGGTGCAGGTTCGATACTCCCAAGCCATTGTGATTTTATAGAAAACCTCATTTTCAAAAGATTATGGAGAAATTCACTGAGTAACATAAATACAGATATCCAACCTTGTTACAGTTCGGTATGAGTTCTTGTAGGGCCCGCATCTTTTCGTTGATCCTATCCCTTCGCCTCTGTTTGTTGAAGTCCAGATGAGAACCGATCAATATACTATAATTCATAACTACCAAGGATAACATCAAATGAACAAGCACATATCTTCAGATGAGATATTGGAATGTTGTTGCTCACCCTTTCAGATAAATTATGAACTTCTGCAGCCCGGTTTCTCTTGGAGCCATTACCTGCTCGAGCAGGAGCTTTTTTTTTTGCACCTGCAGATTCTTCTTCTACATCCTGCGCATTGCTTATTTCCTTAGTACATGGAAGAAAGAGAGAGAGTATAGGAACAACAAGAAACATTGTAAAAATGTGAAACCTATGAATGAAACTCACTTCACTAGGACCTTCAGACTCCTCAGTATCTCGATGTTTTCTCTTCAGATTCTCAGTTGGATCATCCGAAGGTCTCTCTACACTATTGTCCGAGCCAACAGAAGAAGAAGCAACCACAGGCTCTTTAGTCTTCTCAACATCTGCTACTCCTTTAATTGCACTTTCACAAAAGTTTTGACGACAGTTTCTATCAGTTTTAGAGTCACCTTCTGGGATTGTAGCCTCAGGTAGCTCAGCAGGAACAAATCCTTCTGCAGGCTTAGCCTCTGATGGTTTAGCGTCAACCTTGGGTGGCATCAGAACAGGAAGACAATGGGAGCTCGTTTCCTTTAGCAAACCACTACATGAATTAATGGGAGTGCATTCAGCCGGATTGCTACTACTTGCAATTGAGCCCTCATCTTTATTTTGCGTTCTTTCCATGTTTGGAATCCCTGTACCAGCTCTCATGCCAAAGTTCTGAAGATTAGCTTTCGCAAGAGCAGCAGGTCTTGCAAAATGAGAGAAATTCATCAAACTGGAGTTGGTTGTGGATTGTGCTGGAACCTGCTTCTGCATCTTTATGCTGGGAAAACCACCTCCTGATGTTGGAGCTCGAATAGAATCCACTGAAACGACATGGTGGGCAGCATTGCTTGTACTATCACCATTTTTAGCTGAAACTCTGGATCTAAAATATGGAAATGATGTTTGGCAATGCTCAGAAGATGATAGATATAACTGGCTAGCACTAGTTCTAGGCCTATTAGCTTCAGTATCCCCTGCTGAAGAATTCTTCGCCATATCTCCTTGCTCTAAACTCAAACCATTATGTACGGAAACAGTACGGGAGTCCCTAACTGACTGGCTACAACTTTTTTTACCAAACGACGGAAAATTACTCTGGGAGGAGTGTCCATTTACAGTAACACCAGATAACTCGGGCAAAAATTCAGAACAATAATCATGTTGAGGAGATTCATCCAATGGATAATTCAACCAAGGCACCATGTCATCATCTTGATTCACCCCCATTTCAACAGCGGGAACTGACATCGGGAGTTCATTCAGTGTAGACTCCATCATCCCAAACTTTCCTGTTCTAATATCGGTGCCATTTCCCATGTCTTTATATCGAATCTTGGGGTTTCGACATGGTAAGGTGCTACAAGGTTGTATCTTTCTAGCTCTACTGGATTGAATCTGACCATTTTCCCATATTAGCTCACCAAAGTCATTCTCAGGTCTGCTTTGTAGGACACCAACAGACACAATAGAAGAAATGAAACCAGAAAGAAACAAATCAATATGGAGAAATGATTCACTAATCCAAGATAAAAGGAAGCTCAATAAAAAAAAAGGGAAATTAAATTGAAACTTACACAAAAGACAGATCAGTTGAACAACTAGGATCCTTCTCTTGAGAAGAATCAATCTTTCCTTTAGCCATTCGATATAATAGCTCAGACAAAGGCATGGTGAACGTGTTGGTTAGCAACACTTCCTCCAAGTAAGAAATCCTCTCTAGTTCAATTGCTTAGCCATTACTGGCACCTTTTGTAAACCACTCTTGAACTCTATCACAAGTTCAAAGAACCCAAAAACATATGTATATGGAGCCAACAAAGTTTCAAGACATGAAAAGCTTGACAATAACCCCACAAGTACAATACAATCCCAGTTTGTATCTAACTCGCAAAAGAAATAAAAGAGAAGAGTGCTTCTTCTTTTACAGGACAGAATATTATCTTTCTTTCATTTATACTGATGTCCTTATCACCTGGAAGTGAGATATATAAATAAACTATAAATCAACACATAGTTTTGCTTAAAGTGGCAGTCAAAAAACATATTCTTTAATGGCTCTCTCAAAGATTCAAAAACCCTCCAAATCAAGCTACTTTAAGCATTTTTTTTTTAAATTAAAGAAATGATCTTTTCCGCTTCTTTAATCATTAAACTTGAAACCAACAAAAACCCAGATCAGATTTTGGAAACTAATTAACTTTATCAGTACAAATCAAAACTAAAAACCCCAAAAGGGAGTGATATGCTAGAAACTTGAAGAAGAACTCGAAACACTTCTTGCCTGGCAATCAACCAATAAACTGATAAAAAGGAAGAGAATTTTGAGAAAATCTGAGCTCCTCGAACTAGTCAAAAGTTACACTAATCCAAATGCATTAAAAATGAGAGAACTTAGCTAAGCAAATCATACTCTTAAGCTTAATAGAAGCTACCAAAAGTTTGTATCTTTAAAAGTTTGAGCTCCAAGAAAGAGAACTCAAAATCTCAAGAGACAGAGAGGCCAAGTGGACGTAGAAGACGGCGAAAGGCTTGCAGAGATTGCAGGGGACCAAGACACAGATAAAAAACAACCAACTTTACGTTTCTTTTAACTTTAACCCCTCCATTTTTTGGATCTTCTTTTCCTTTAAGCTAGTGCTAGAATTCAATACGGTCTTTTCCTTGTTATCTTCTTCTTCTTTTTTCCTTGTTCTTTGTTTGGTGATGTGGGGCCATTTCTTCAGTGAGTGCTGTAGGGTCCCACAGAGGCAATTTAACTCTGCCATAACACTCCCACCACTCTCATTTCTTCAAACATGAAACTTGAATCCATCATAAAATGAAGGTTTGTTTGCATAATATGGAAAATATAGAGAACGGTATGCTCCAGGTTTTCAAGTTTAGAGTGTGTACATAAAAAATGATTGAGAATTCCATTAGTTCCTCGTTGAAAGAAGAAGAAGCAACCATCGGTTTATTTGTTTTTGCATGCCAATCTATTTCAAAACTAATTTTTATTTAAAAGAGTATTAGATTAAAATATTTTTTTATAATTTCAATATATTAATATTAAAATTTTTAAAGAATATTATTTTAATAAATTTTTAATTCAAAAAATATGATGCATCACAATACAAAAATACAAAAACTTTAATATTTTCTTCGAGGGTGTGCTTCCCCTTTTGAAGCTTGAATATTTTCATAAATCTGTTAGATTGGGAGTGAGTGATTCATTATAAACTGATGAATAATAGGAAAGGTAAAATCAGTCACATCACACAAAAAAGGAAGGGAGGAAGAAAAGGTTACGAGTTAAAGAGGGCAAGGTTCATCTTGCTAGAATTTGAGGGACAATGTCCCTATTCCATGAATTTGAATACCAACATTTATATTCTTTAGATTTTATATATATACACAATATTTACTGCAGGATAATATATATATATATATATATAAGAAATAATGGCATTTGGTTTTACTTGAAAGAGTACTGTGATAACAAGCCACTGATATGAAATCTAATCATGAGAAAATTGGCCCAAGGGGGAAAAAAGAGAGAGTCTAAAGGTGAACATCTCAATTGTGATCTCTAGTGATTTCATGATTAGTTCTCAGTGAACAAAATCTATGCATTTTTTTTTATCTTTTTTGCCCTTGATTTCCACAAGGTCATAACATGAATATCTCTCACGCATGAGGTCAAGACTGGGATTTCACTAGAGTAAGTTAATTTACATCTTACTGTATAACAAGCAAGCTTAGAGTCAGGGGGCATCAAGATCTCTAGTTTAGTATATTAAATTGGATTTAGATAAACATGCTGGACCCATTAAACTAAAAAAAATATATAAAATGCTGTAGGGTTGAAGTGGGATAACTTATCAAGCAAAGAATATTAATTTAATACATTGATTATATATTTTTTTTATAATTAATACCAAGTCTTGTATCTAAATGATTTTAAGCTTGCACTTTTCACATCAATCTTATTCGTTAAATAATTCCTTTTATTTAAATTGTTAATGATAAATAAATTCAGAAAGTCATGGATATATAAATAAATTGTTTTAGAACATCACTAACTTTTAGATTTAAATTCTGCAAGTCAAGGAAAAAAAAATAACCTCCTTCGTCATCAAGACACCAAGGATTTGTTTATTTATATGATATATGCAGCCCGATATAATTTTGCAAGGATTCAATTAAAAACTCTCTCTTGAGAGAAATCATAGTTAATTCTTAAATTTTTTTTTTAAATCAGTAAAAACTACTACAAAGTTAAATACACCCTATGTGTTTTCCCTAAAATTACTACATCAATGTGGCATTCATGAATAAATCATGTTTTTTATAAATTTAAATTTTTTTATTTAATTAAAATTAATTTTATTTTATATTATTTTATCATTTTGATGTGTTGGTATTAAAAATAATTTTTAATAAAAAAATATATTATTTTAATATATTTACAAATAAAAAATCATTTAAAAAAAAACATATATCTCACACACGCAACAGTCTCTCTCTAATTAGAGTAGTTGGCAGGGGAAGCTCTAATGAAAGTAGATTTGCTTGAGCAGGGATCATTAGCAAGGGGATGCTTACGTGTCTTTAACGGTGAGGAAAGAAAGATTTGATTCCATCCATCGTATTCCATGAACAAAAGTTAAAGGGTTTGGATAGATACAGATACAGATACATGAAGATGGAAAGAACCTAGCTGTTCATCTCATGTGCTATATTTTCCCAAGAAGTGAAATGATATTTGTCCACTTGGACCCTTGTAGAGCCGAGCCAGTAGGGGACCCGGCAGTGTTTCAGTGGACCCCCAGGTTGCGGCTAGCTGCCAGGGCATCTTTCTCTATATATCCCCTGTTTTGGTGCACTGCACAGGGTAACATGATGATGGATGGAGAAATTACGAGGTGGATGCGACTTGATTTTACACACCTTTGGATTTTGTTCACTGGAATTGACCCTTCTGAAGAAGAATTCAACAGGGTGATGGTGTGAATTTCACGTGTTTGCATTAATTTCACGTGACTCACTCTTTGGTTCATGTGTGTCGTCCGTCCATTGCCATTGGCAC
>Ga0325411_1008561_pt1 | contig 11066 bp, 5 predicted proteins | sample PopdelMetagenome_13_FD_206181 | JGI IMG/M metagenome (GOLD analysis project Ga0325411, IMG submission 206181) | Populus deltoides microbial communities from Bellville, Georgia, United States - Xylem-PdIQD-R4 | ecosystem: Host-associated > Plants > Phyllosphere > Stem > Wood/Secondary xylem...
GGCAACATAAAAATACTTCCAAGACCAAACAGAAAGAAAATGTTCTTCCCAAAGCAATAGTCCAATCTCCAGCCGAGTATACTATTAGAAATCCATTTCCAGGAGCAAGCGCGCGATTGTATCAGTAACTTGTTACCTGAAACCTGAGCACAAACCAAGTGGGGATAGCCGACGTTTGTGAATTTGGCCATGGCAAAAAACTCGGAAGCCAATTTCTGGCTACCTTGTTCACAGCAAGGAAGAACGAGACATCATTTAGAGGCAAGGAAAAAATAAGAAAAGCTTTGCTGTCATCCTTAGCTGCTCTGCACTTTATGAAACTATTATTGGAAAAACCAACCTGAAAATTCTTGATGCGATGACTGATGACCTCCGTCATACATAAATGCAAAAATAGTTAACCAGGCAGCCGAGTCTGTAAGAAAAACTGTAGAAAGACTTAAGTCACACTATCCCAAGACCACAAGAAAAGAGAACAAGCTGACAGAACATGAGAAGAACCAACACACATTCTCACAATACATAAAAGAGACTAGAAAACAAATACTCCTGACTCCAGGAAACTAGAACAAACTCTTACCAGAACGAAAAGGTTCTTTAACTACTAAACATAGTAAAACTATAAAACTTAAATTGCAGAAACTTCAAAAAAATATATCTTTAATTTAGGCTCTTAAAAGATTTTTTTCAAAACAAGTCCAAGCTTGGATCGAATCAGCTCATAGGGACCGTTAGGGAGAGATTAATTTTTATAACCCTTGCAAATTTCACCCCGCCAAAGCTGGATAGATTGGGAAGTCCTTCTAGTAACTTTTCTGCACCATAACTCTCAGTTTACTAATATTAAGATTTCTAAGACGAGTATGCCATAAAGAAGCATTTTGATGGCTACACATCTTCTCAGCTTAAGAAGATAAAGAAGATGATAACATATATAAATCATCCATTCTCTTGCCAGGATGAACAATATCAACTTCTAACACTTTGATGTTGCACAAGAATTTCACATCATGAGGGCTAAAGCATCTACAACATTAGTCACTGAGAAAAGATTTTTCTTTACACATTCTCAAGAGTAATATAATTACTTTGGATATCATCAATAACAACAATACCTTCCTTTTTCCACAGGATGAACTAAATTATTTTCCGTGACAATGCCATCACTTCCTTAGAAGGAATGAACACTTGAGAACTTGGACGCATCCCTGGTGACATGGTGACCACAACCAGTGTCCACGATCCATTATTTTTCAAAATCAATAGAAGCACCACTTTTTATTGTTTTGGCAATGAAACAACTCTCCCAATCTTCTTTATTCAAAGACTTCTCACCTTTCTCAGGATCAACAAATTTTTTAGCATAAGGTTTTCATTTTCAAGAAGTATTGGGTAATTGAAAGATTACATTGAGTAGTGTTTTGCTGGCTCATTTTCAAGCATTTGCAGCCTTGCCTCATCCTTTTTGCTGTGTAACCTTTGCCAAATTTCACTTGCGAATTTGCAACGAAGAACATGCTCGAAAAAAGCATGAGAGATTGACCTTTTCAAGACAACTTCTTCCTTAGTATTGTTTTGTGTCCACTACTTGAGAGAATCAACATTTTGAGCATTATTTTCAGGAGCTGCAGTAACATCTCCATTAACAAAATCCCATAAATCTTCGCCAATGAGATAGGACTCCAAACAAGTCCTCCAAACTTTATAATTGGACTCTATCAAAAGCTCTATACCAAGTCCAATTAATTACACTACCATTCAATTCCATCTTGCACTGCAACTGATTTCCTCTACCAAGGATCTCTCTTTATCAGCCATGACCAGGGACTCTCTTGACATATGCCTAGAGTCTTTTGACTCTGGAATCGCTGACCTCAGCGATGCTTTGACTGCAATTTCATGTCACGACATGGACAGATTGACTCAAATGCTTGGTGCCGTAGCATCATATCCCGAAACATATCGGGACGCCTTTCTCGAGCAAGGTGAAGAATCGCCATTGCAGGAGATTGATCAGAATTGGATAAGCTAGCTAGCATCACCGTGGACATCACTATATTGCTCCTAGGAGTTAAAATAATCGAGAAATCCCATTTCATGCAAGAACTAAGAAGCATACATGTTTCAGTAACATACTACATGAATGTGGGACTCCATCACTGGTCACAAATAGGAATTTTAAACGTTTCATTCTTTATTCCTCTGCCTCGAGAGTCTCTTTCCCACAAATAACAGCAGCATTAAGTTATGTTATTGAAGGAGACACTCGTATTATTAAGGCCAAATGTTTCTCTTTGATCTTTATATTAATAACAAGTGCGCAATCGATTTATTGATTTACTCTGATGATTTAAGATATTCTTACCTTCAATTTGTATAACTCCTTTCTACAGAACCAAATTGTGAATGATTTTGACACCCGGATCTTCTTTAACTTCTTCCTACCAAAATGGTTTCGTCTTATATTTTATGGTCGCAATCTTCTATTGTTTTGTACAATTCTACTATAAACTTCAACACAAATCTTCATTACTAGTTATTATACATGTAAAACCATGCAATGATGCAAATTAAATACAAAATAAAACATGTGTAAAATTTAATGGGATTAAGCCAACTACTTACCTTCACAAATTACAATTATTATTAAATAATAGTATTGTTTGAGTAAATCCCGATAAGTATTATGTTTCTCCATAATCACCTTACATCCCCAAATCTCTAAAGTCACTAGAAAATCATCTCCAAAACTAAACATATACTAAAAGCATTGGCTTTTTACTATAGCAAAGAACATTGAAAGCAATTTTTCATTTTGGTTCTCAAAATTTCTAAGGATTTTTTTTTATTTTTTTCTTTAATATTGGGTTTACTAGGTATAAAGCTTCATAATTTATTTTAATTTACTTTCTACGGAGTTATCTTAGTCTCATAATCCAAGTCATAAGTTTTACAAGTTAGTTGTGTTGACTCGGGTTTTTTTTTATTCTTTAATTAATATTTATTTTTTTAGTTTAACGTGGGTGACTTTATATTTTTTTTATTTGTTTTCTATGAAGTTATTTTGGTCTCATGACTTGGGTCATGAGTTTTGTGGGATAATTATGTTGAATTGATTCATTATTTATTTATTTTTCAATATTTGCTTTCTATGAAGTTATTTCAATCTTCTAACCTAGGTTTTGCAGGTAAACCCAGGTTAACTTAGATTATTTTTTTTTGTCTTGTTTTTTTCTATTTAATCATTCAAAATTTGGTTGATGGGGGAATTGAGATTTATATTTTTTCTTTCTTTCTATAGGGTTATCATATGACTCAAGTCGCAGGTTAAGCTAGTTGTTTTAACTTTTTTTTGTTATTTTTTGTTGATTTTTTTTAATTTCATTATTTAATATTAGGTTGATTGAGAATTAGACTTTATAATTTCTTTCAGTTTGCATTCTATAAGGTTATTCTTGTTAACCCGGATCACGGGTTTGGTTGATTGAATTGGGTGATTTTTTTTCTTTTTAATTTTACCCTTAAACATTCGGTTGATTGATAATTGAGTTTCATAATTTTTTTTATTTGCTTTCTAAGGGATTATCCTGATCTTATGGCCCATGTTTGACAAATTGACTTGACTTATTTTTTTAGTTGATTTTTAAAAAAAAATTTATCATTCAACATTAGGTTAATTGAGAATTAAGTTTAATATTTACTTTTTATAGAGTTATCAAGATCTCATGACCGAGTAGCAGATTTGACCAGTTGATCTGAGTTGATATAATATGTTGTTATTTTATTTAAAAAAAACATGTCCTGATTTTTTTAAGTCAAACTATATTTTTATCAGTTGTTTGAATTGTTTTTAAATCTATTAAGTCAAGTAGGTCATATCAGATCAATTCTCGTATAATTTAATTTTCTTTTACTAAAAAACATAAATATTTTTTACATTAAAAAAATTGATCTAACCTACAATAGAACACAAACTATAATCTAGTAATATTACTACATAAACAAATAAAAAAAATAAAAACATTTTAGAAGTTTTGAGTCATTAGATAATTATCGTGATATGATAACTAATGATGGTTTGACTGATGCAATAGTTGACTCATGTATATTTTTATTTTTCGTCCCCTCAATATTTAACATGATTACCCCAACATGTCTTTATAGTTTATATTCAAGATGATATAATCTAGCTCGTAAAAACTAAAGATTTTGAGTATTCAGATAAAAATTTGATATTCCTAAATGAAAATCTAACTCAGTCAGATTATGTGAATAACTTAACAAATATTTTTATAAATCAATGAGATATGTTTAAACCCAATAAAAAAATTAATCATGCCAAACTAAGCTAATACCTTAAAATTATGATAACAAGAAATCTAATTATTAAATCAAGCTCAAACTTTTCCAATTGATTCTACAAACAGATTTTACATTTAAAGCCACTATGTTGTTTATCGGACCGATAGATCTCTCAGAATAAAGTCAAAAAATTACTGTTTAGGCTAACTTTATTGTTTTTCCTAAATATTTTGAATTTATTTTTAATTTTTAGATTATATTTTAATTTTTATAAGGCCTTTGAACTTTAAATTATTATTTTGTAGAGTTAAGTTTTCTTAGCTTATTTAAAAATATTATAAACCTTATGAAGAAATATTTATAAATACACTAACTTTTCAAAAAATAAAGAATTAAGATCTACAACATTTTTCTTCATTGAAATTTATGTGTTAGCTTCCATTTCCATCACAATCAAAATCGGCTAGCAAGCTACTATTCCCGGCCATGGAGAAATAATAGTAATTCTTTCATATACCAAGAACCAAACCAAAAATGAGTATAGGATTTCATATAGGGTAGTTCGTTGTATCAATTTTCTCTGCATCATACCAATCAAATCAAGCCACTTGGAGAACGAAATTCGCTTAATAACCTAAGAATATTATGGACAATATTGCTTATGGAGTCATTGCTCTTAAGGTGAGAATCATATTATATGTTCACCAAGAAGAGGGGGGGGGGGGGGGGTGCCATAGCATAAATTGCACTAGTCTGAGACAGGTCGTACATTATTCCACCCCCTTTTCTTTTTAGCCTACGCCGCCCACGTACTTGTATTTATCATCTCCTCAATTAGTTATGAGGCCACCTGCTTCCCTGCAACTTCATGTCGTAGAATTCCCTGACCTTAAGAATATCGACTGAAAAAAGCAAAGAGAAAGAAAATTGGTCTCGGTGAAATGAGCATTTTATATGAAAATGTGAATAACTTACTCTTGATGTGTAATTCATGACATGGTTAATGTTAACAGATCGTTTCTTCAAAAATTAAGCCACCAGATATCAGTATCCTGTTGTCTGAAGTCCAACCACAGACCACGTGGATGATAGCTGCAACGTTTATGAATTTGGTTCTGATGGAAAAGGAATTGGAACACCAATTTCTGGCTACTGCCTGGATACAACAAGGAAGAGCTAGACATCGTGTTAGAACGCGAATTTCTGGCCTGGCTGGAAAACCGAAAGGAAGAGTCAATATTTTTTCCACAGGTTAAAATAAGAAAAAGAAGGATGAAGCTCTCTGTTGTTATCCTTGACGCTATGCCCTTTATGAAACTATTCCTGGAAAACCAAGCTGGCCATCGTTGATGTGTTGATTTCCAGAACATAAATGCAAAACCGACAGTCCAGAGTATTTTAGAGTATTTGCAAAATCTGCCCGCAATCCTATTTTTTGGGATCAACCTTTTCACCCCCCTAGAGATATCCCATAAATACTTGATATGTCCCATTGTCCAATCACTTTTATTTAATCTTGTCTCTCCATTTCTTCTCTCTGTCAAGAGATTCAAGGTTATGGAGTTCAACAAGTCTATCCTCCTCCTCCTTATCTTCTCTCCTCTTCTCTTGTTCTTTGCTGAGGCCATTTGCATCCCTCGCAATGCCAGCAATGACGACAGCCACGGTCACCCAGGAATGGCCTTGCATGTCGCATCTTCAGCGTTCATGCAATCCCTACCGCCAGTTTCCTCCCCATCACAATCACCGGTTTCTTACCCATCATTACCTGATTACCCACCGCATTCTCCTTCCGTATTGCCATCACCATTCAACAATGCCGCGCTGAAGAAAATATGTGGCGTGACCGATCACCAAGTAGAATGTCTTGCCATCTTTGGCCCTTCTCTAACCGGTGCAGTCGAACCACTTTCAGTCCTTAAAATGGGAATACAAACTCTCCACAAAGGCTATGAGCAAGCAACAGCCATGGCCACGAAACTAAGTAATGATCCTTCTACAGACGGTGTGGTTAAGGACTGCCTTAGCGTATGCCTAGAAGTATTTGACCTTGGAATTACCGACCTCGATCAAGCTTTGACTGCAATTTCCTCTAACGACATGGACAGTCTGGTTCAATTGCTTAATGGCGTCATAGGATATGCTGAAACATGCAAGGATGCCTTTACTGAGCAAGGTGAAATTGCTTCTCCTTTGGCGGAGATTAATGATCGTTTGGATAAGCTGGGTAGCATTAGCATATCGATTTCTATATTGGTCCCAGGAGTTACAATAATTTAGAAAGCCCATGATATCATATGGGAGGGAGACTCTTTTGTTTTTGTTGTCTTGCCATATATATATATATATATATATATGCATGTTTTGTGCGGAGAATATTGGATAGTATCGTGAGGAAGCATGCATTAATTTCATCGAGGTCTTATGCATCGATTACTCCGATCCTTCTTACTGATACCTGCAACTTTTCCGTCTTTTAACTTTTTTGACAATCCAAGAAAATTCTTTTTCTTATTGATTATTTGATTTCTCGTTGGTTTCTCTTCTTTTTGTTTCACAGCGGATTAATTTTCCAAAACTGAGGGTGTTCCTTGATTATTAAAAGCGTTACTAGGCACAAGACTTTTTCTGTTGATATATGAGAATAATGAAGAGGAAAACTAGTGCAAGATACTCGGAAGAAATTAAAAGATCAAAGATAGCTAACGCATTAAACGACTAGCTGTATAGGCCAAGCAGTCAGAAAAGGAGAATAAACTCTTTATAAAATTATAAAAATATTAATTTCTTCCCAATTAAAATAAATCATTTCCCTAAAAAATAAAAAATAAATTAAGAAAAGCATTGCATAAAACATAGTAAATATTGTTCCAACTCTGGGAATAATTTGTTCCCAGAGAACAGAAATGATGATCATAACAACAGCCAGACACATTCTCAAATATTTTACATCACAGGCACTCTCGTGATTCTTCATAGCAGAAGAAAATTGAAATATTGAGTCACATCTTTCATTATTGTAAATACGTGCTCTGAGATTTTCAACATAAACACCAGTTTGCATCATGTCTTTTCTTGTCTGGAAAAGAAACCAAACCGACAATCTAGGAATACAGAACTAAAAGTATTAGTTAGATTTATCAACAATGTCCCCACACTTTATTAAATTTTGTAGAAATGGACCGGTGATGTAGAACTATATATCATGAAAAATCCCATTTCTATAAATGAAGAATCCTTCCATTACTGGAACCTTTGTAAGGTAATTCATTTAGCGGTCCCTGAGCAAACTTAATTAGTACTATGACAAGAACAGTATCGAGCAAATTTCTTAAAAATCACAGTTTTTCTCGATTGAATTGCTAATGCAAATGTTCTTACTCTTCCTTTGGCTAATAACAAATCGAAGCTCCAATCCAATATGTTCCTTCATGATCTTATCAGAAACCAACGCGATTTGAAAGTGAAATGAAGCCGTTTCCCATCAACCTAAAATCTGAAAAAAGCGAAACCAAACAATAGAACACTCAGATATATCATCACAAATGCCTCAAGATCACAATCCAGAAATAGAAAGCTAAAACTCAGTTTGATGGAATCAAGAATACTAAGGTTTGTTTTTAAAAAAACTAAAAATTTTTAACGCACGCATGCAGCTCTGGTATCCATAGGAAGTTTTGGGGTGTGAAATTGACAATCTCAACACTGGAATGCTTAGATAAGTTAAGAAGGCTGTAGCTTTCAAGTTTAGCTCCCACGAAGAAAATCAATCTTGGTGGTGCGCTGGTATGTGTTTAACCAAAGTTTATTATGAAGTTCTTTTTTAATAATAAATCTAATTCTTTCTCTGGATTCTGGTTACTTTTTGTTTATATCAAGTCATGTAAAGTAATAATAAATTAAGTTAATGATATTTAATTTCAAGATATATTTTGTAAACAGTGAGGATATATTCTTACTCATATCAAATATTTACATAGTAAGATTCCTCGGATTAAACTAAGGAATCATTTTTCCTTCGGGAGAAATGAGAAGGTTCGGAAAAGTCAGATTTTTTTTTTAAAAAAAAAATTGGATTTATGAGGTAGGCCAAACACAATTTTGTTTGGACTTGTAATTTCTTGGCTTGCTTTCTCATTGCTTTCATGCATGTCTAAGGTATATTTTGAAACCAATAAATTTTAATTGTTGAAAACTTTTCATTTTTTTTTTAATTCTAAGAACTAAAAAATTAAAGAAAACGTGTTTATTAACTAAATGTGAAAATTGTTTTCTTCAAAACACGTATTTTTAACTCTTTAATCTTCTAGAACCATCAATATAATTGTTTTTCATATTCACCCAATATTTTATGGTCATTTATTTTATAATTTTCAATTTAACCCAAACATTTGAAATTCTTGAATTTAATAAATATTTTTCCTTACTTTTCATGGAAAAATATTTTAGAATAAATAAAAAAAATAAATATTAAAAAAATACTATTTTTAAAAAGTAAACACAAACCTAGATATCACATTTAATGATAATGATAATGAGCTTATTGTATTTGTAAAAGTATTACTCTTCTATTAATGAGCTTAACAATTAACCTTTTCAAGAATTACAAGTTAACCTCGTTGAAATTTGTCTCTTTCTTGATTTATACTGGATGAATCCAAATAAATTAGAACTAAAAATTTCTTTAAAATAGATTCAAAGAAATCATCTAAAAGAAAAAAAAAACTTAAAAAACATTCAAGAAACATTGACTTGGGCGTAGTAGCTCAAGCTCATGCACTAGGAACATGAGCTTGGGCAAGTAGTCGAAGCCCATGCTCTATCCGTGGGTGCGATATAGTGCACTGAGCATCCACCCAATGCATGTACACCCATTCAATGCACTGGATGTATGCCCAGCTGGTGGTGGGCATGCACCCCAAGGCCTTTGTGGGCTGAGGTTATCACGCTTGAGCCCAGCATGTTTGGGTCCAGGAAGCGCGTCCAAACCCACTTTCACCTCTAATAGGCTCGAGCACCTTATTGGAGCCCAACATTAACCATGAAATTTTTCCTGGACCACACGCAGGTCCCTTAGTATTTCATACCAATCCAATACATATTATTTTGTATAGAATACAACTTAAAATATCATAAAGGTGAAATTACACTTCAGTATCTCTTCTCCATAAAATGACAAGACTTATGGGCTATAAATACACCATGAGACCTACAGGAAAAAAAAAAAAAAGATACACAATCTCTTCATTAATTCTTAACATTTTTAGCATACATATTTTTAGAGTCTATCTCTCTAAAATATCATTGCATACACTCTCTCTCTACAAAGTTACTGATTTTACCATCGGAGAGTCCTCATGTCCATCAAATAAGACCTTTTATAGTTATTAGCTACTAGTTACCTGGCTTACTAGGTACCACCTGCTACTACCATAATTAACTATCATCTGGCTTACCAAGCATCAACTACTACCACTTATCAACCCTCTAGGTTTTCCATATCAAGTCACCAGATACCTTGACCATAGAGAATGGATCAGATTGTTTGAACTAAAAGATCAACAATTATCCAACACATTAACCTTATTCCTAAACATTTTAGATTTTAGGACTCATCAATTGGCTCTATCTGTGGGAACTGATAAAAAAGCCATCAATTTCTAAAACTTGTTTTTGACATTTCTAGGTCATTCTATGGCACACAACCAAGACATATCTAGGTCATGATGTAAGACAAAACTACTTGTTATCATGAACTCTTATATTCAGCCATCCCTTCAACAACTCATCAATCAAGCGTAACTCCTTACTTAGACCATGTTAGCAACCCAATGTCAAAATCAGATCTTGCCACCTCAACATGCCTTGACACCCTCGGAAACATACAACGCCTCAGCACCAAAGCCATCAACTGCACCAGTCACATGTAGATGATTACACTACTCAAGGAAGATTAAATGTAATGACAATCTTAAGAGTCCCTTAAAGATTCACCCATGCCATTGCAATACCTATGTACAGAACCAGTACTCTTAATGTCTTCCCCTTAACTATCATGAGATGGACACCAATTATTATAACCATCGTTTCATGTTAAACTCTTCGGGCTCTTAGAAGTCTAACAAACAAAGGACTATGAAAAGATCTATACATGAGCATACCTAGGAGAATGACCACAACCCCTATAAGTGGAGTAGTTCTCCCTTGTCCAAACAAATATTGAACAATCGACTCTCTAAAAACTACATTTCCACAAAAATAAGTCTAGATAATTATAATGGTCTGGTCGACCCAAGAGAGTATGTACAGAATGTACACAGTAGCTTAGAGTTGGTCATATAGGACAGTGACTCAATGTGCAAAACCCTCGCCGCAATCTTTTAGGGGTCTACTGACACGACCAAAAGATTGATGTCTTCTCCCAAGTGCAGGAGTGTCGAAGTAATAAATAACCCGGCAAGACCGGGGTCGAACCACAGGGAGGTGAATTATATAAATTACAAATAAAGACAGATTTGAAGAGAATAATAACAGAAAAGGAGTTGAAGAGAGTTTTGGGATGTGATATTGATGTAAGGATTAAACAATGATAAAAACAAATGTCAAGGTTAGAGGATTCACTAATGGTATTTCAAACAAATATAATATAAACTCTTTTTATTACTCAACTAGAAACCACACACAAAGGAGGTTCTAATCGGATGATTTATCATTAATGGCTCATTATAAAGTATTAACATGATCATATTAATTATCTTGTCTAA
>Ga0325411_1008565_pt1 | contig 11062 bp, 10 predicted proteins | sample PopdelMetagenome_13_FD_206181 | JGI IMG/M metagenome (GOLD analysis project Ga0325411, IMG submission 206181) | Populus deltoides microbial communities from Bellville, Georgia, United States - Xylem-PdIQD-R4 | ecosystem: Host-associated > Plants > Phyllosphere > Stem > Wood/Secondary xylem...
TATATTTTTTGTTTTTTCATAAAACAATATTGACGTCAATTCGATAAGAAATCAAGAATTATAAAATTCACGCATATGCATCAAAAACATATTTCTTTGAATTAAATTTCTCAAAAAGGAAAAAATAGTTGACAATTAGAAAATGGACATATGAATAAATGAAACGCATTGAAACATCTTTTTTAATTTATTTTTTTTGGATTTTTGGAAAATATTTTGAAAAAGGGATCAAATTTGGGTTATTATAGTTGCCAAGATTTTGTTAAAAAAACAGCCAAATTTGGTGTAATGTGTTTCTCTTAATAAAATAAGAGTCATTGAAGTGTTTTAGAGCATTAATGACACTGGAAAAAATAGATTGGGGTTGAGAAAGGTTTTTGTAATTTTATTTTGTGTTTTTAAATTAATTTAGAGGTGTTTTAAGCTGAATAATTAGTTTCTTGAAATTCCAAGCGTGTGTATTAGTTTTTTTTAGGTGAGGATAAGCTAAAAAAAATAGTTTTAGATCCAAAAAATCATGGCCTGTTGTTTCAGCCATCTCTCTAGTGGCTATAATTTGTGTAAACAAATTATGTGTCTTCTGCCACAGCAGACAACACCTTATCTATTTTTTTTTAGAATAAAACATGTTTTTATTAAAATAATAAAGAGATAAATTAATAAGAAAATAAAGTTGAAATTAAAAAATATATATATATCCTTAATGATTTTATTCATTTTCTTTTCCAAAAATAGCCTATTTCTATAATCATTTAATTAAATAAAAAAAAAATTCCAAGAAGGAAGGTTGTTAAACCTAGTCAAGGCAGTGACCTAGGTTATGAGTTGAGTAAGTTAACCAGTTTGATTTGGATCAATCTAAAATTTCATAACTCTAATATTACTTTGATAAAAAATTCAATTGACATCATTTTTAACTTAAAAAAAAAAATTTGGGTTTTGGTTTTGTTTAACCAAGTGGTTGTTACATCTCCCTGGTTAGCTAGGCTAACTCCCACCGTGTTTATTTTAAAACTCAATTTAGTCTAGAAATCAAGTCAATAAATTATCATGTTAACTTAACTAGTTTAGCTTGGTTTAATAACAATGTTAAAAAGTATACTACGGGGGGCTTGCTAGTAATTATACTAAATATAATCTATTAAAATATTAAAAAAAAATCATATATAGTCTTTAAACGCACGTGAGAAGTTGAAAGACTTCACATGGAGAGCAGTCTCAGATAGCTTACTGTTAGTGCCAATTTGCAAAGCAGAATTCATTACTTTCATCCAGAAAGCAAAGCTTGTTGAGGTTCCTTTGAGTCTCAAATACATATTTTCTCTTGTTTCCCTAAATTGAAGTGGTTGGGAGAGATTCACCTTTTCATTTGTTTTCAGATACCATCCTTAGTGAGAACTTTAGAACTTGATAGAGCAATTCAACAATTTAGAGAGCATCGAATCTCTCTTGCTTGTTTTTTTTTTTATTTTATTTTGGAAGTTATAAAAGGCTAGTACTGATCTTATATTCAATTCTATTGATTGGAATTCTTCTCAGATTATTGATAGTGCCATTTAGCAACTTCAAGAATTTGAACACTAGAGTTTTTTTCTGTATAATTGGTGGCAATATCAAACACATACTACTACAAAACCATCTACACATTGTTCATGGCAGCCTCCTCTATTTGGATCTATTAAGATTAACTGTGGTTGAGCTTTTGAATTAGTGTCCAATGAGGCCGCTTTAGGCTTGATTACTGCAGATGACACAGGTTTTGTTATGTGGGTTAGAAATAGTTATCATCCTAGTGTTTTTTATGCTAACGTGGTTGAAACTTTAGCTTTGTAGAGAGCTATCTTTTTAGCCTTACACTTGCAGCAACAAGATTTCATCGAGGGAGATGTTAAAAATCTAATACAAACAGTTCAAATAGAGCAATTCCATGATAGTGAAGCTCATGTTATTTTACAATATAACATAAAAAGCTTAGAACAATCTTTGTTTACATCATTTCATTTTGTTCAGAAACATTGGGTTACCTATAATGTAGCACATAAGCCATGGTTGATTTTCAGTTATGTGACAATTCCTACACTATTGTAAGTTAGATCTAAGATGAATTAGAAGAATTTAACTAATAAAATTAATCAAAATTTCTATCCTTAGTAGTAAAAAAAATCTTGTGCAAAATCCAAATAAACCAAGCAATAACAACAACAACAACAACAACAACTAAGGGATATAAGAATTTAATAAAGCCTACTTCACAAAACTTCACCAACAAATACCCCTTTACTCCAAACCCAATTAAATCCAAGAAAACTCATAAAAATAATACCATACTAATTCTTTTTTTTCTCATGACTTATACATGAAATGCATCAACTAATTTGCTTAAGAATACACGAGGCAATATTCATCATTATTGGATGATTTTCATATAATATATCAATATTATAATCTATTTTTATACGTTCTTTCAAGGAAGGTTCTGATTGATATGCATTCATACCTCTAGATTGTATAGTTGTAGTTCCCTTATCAGTTAGACTAACATTTTGGATTGAGTTTGTTGCTTTTCAAATCTCTTTCTCTCCTCACATTTCTTTAAGAATATAAGGTACGTTGTTGGCAACAACTTGTGAGTTTTCAGGCTTATTTTTGTCAAAATCTTGAATCACCTTATCACTCTATCTACTTACACAATAGTTGTTGTCATCATATTATGCATTGTTAACACTCTCCCTCAAACTGTACTTGGGTTGAAGATAGAGTTTGTTTTGAAAGTTGATGAGAGTAGCCTTTAACATTAGCTTGGTAAAGAGATTAGTAACTTATTCATTAATGGAAACATGTTTGGTCACTACAAGATTTCATATTTTTACCGATGGACATATTCCCTCGGTGTGTGATTAGAAGTTCGTCGGTGATTTTTTTACCGACTTAATCACCGACGGATTACGTCCGTCGGCTTTCCCTTCGTCAGTGATTTCTTATTCCATCGCTATATCAGTCGAAAAAACAAAAAAACCATTTGCCGATGGTTTTACAGACGGAATTTTCACGCCAAAAAAAAAGTTTCCCGCTTGAAATATACCGACGGATTTTCATTCTGTCAGTGATATCGTGATTTACCGACGGCTACTTTCCGTCGGTTAAACTGTCGGTGAATGTATGACATACCGACTGAATATATCCGTCTGTAAATTTTCGGTAAGTGTGGCAGCTATTGTCAAATGCCGACGGATTAAGTCCGTCGGGAAAGCTTTCGGTGAGTGTTTGAAATACCGACCAAATATATCCGTCGGTGAATGCTACTGTCAAATACCGATGGATTCATTCCGTCGGTAAAACCCTTTGTTATTAGTTTTTTCTAAATTTGTTTTTAAAAAATTATTTAGAAAATATAATTTAAAATTATATAAATTAATGGTAATAAAAACCAATTATGCAAATAAAATTTATATTAAACATAAAAAACAAAAAATCAAAGTTAAATAATATTCATTACAAAATTAATGTGTTTCAAAAAAAATATTAAATGAAATTTTAAAGGTAAATAATGTTTATTACAAATTAATATAAAGGTGGAGCTGGAGGAGGAAGAGGAGATCCTAGAGGAGGAGGCTGGTGGTTATACGGCCAAAAAGGATTAGGCGCACATGTTCCACTCTGTGTTGCCATGTTCATGACCATTTTGCGAAGCTGTTCATAAGCCGTTTTTTGTTGTGCAGACTCCGCTCTTTGTTCTGCATGAGACGCTTTGAGTTACGCGTACTCCGCTGATAAGTGGTCGTATTTTTCGGTGAGCTGAGCCGTGTGTTGCTGCAAGGCCACGAAATTCTTAGATTGGGAGCTCGATATTGATTGGGAGCTCTCAACGGTTGAAACACTACGGGTCGACCGCAAGTTGTCGGCCGTAGTGTTGGAGAGCCCGTAAACCCAATTTTTATCGGGTCCACCTGACGATCCAACCTCCATCCACAAATCCGGATCGAATTCCAGATGGGTCAAAATATCGTCCCCATATCTCTCCCTCAACCAATTATTATAGGTCTCCTGAAAATAAAAAATAAAAAAGTAATCATCATATTCAATTCAATAAACATAATAACTTACAAAATAAAATGGTTGAACAAACATACCATGAAATGTTGAGCACGGTTATCAACGAACAGTTGCGCCCCCTTTTGGCGGTCTTAACTCCGCACGTGTGTCTCCACAAACAACTCCATCGGGCTCGGCTCACGTCCAAGAGACGCAGCCTATAATGAAAAAAGATATATTAACAACAACTTAATTTAATGATATATTTTATTTAAATTAATCTTACCATCCGTTTTGCATGTGAAACAAACAGAACGGAGTCGCCAGTGTGCGTTGTCACCCCGCCATGAATTGGCCAATTCCGGTTGCCAGTACCGGACTGTGAGCGTCGTGTGAACCGCTCAGACGTCATATATCTTCCGGGATGTATATCGGTTTGTAATCCCTCAAAACCGCAACATCGTTCCAGCCTTGGAAACCCCTATCCCTCACGGGTTTTTTTGCCCTTTTTTGTGCTTCATACCAAAAATTACGCAACCTACTTCACGCAACCAAAAATTACATTTCGAAACATAAATTTTGTCTAAAAAAAATCTTGTATTTTTTTCGATTTTACCTAGTTGCCGCGTGATTTTCCCACACCCTCCTCACAACAGTGTTATACTCACTGTCCCAGCAGAATTTGTGATTTATTATATTAAGTTTAAGTAAAAATAAAAATTTATTTACAATTATATTAATAATTTATTAGAAATAAGCTGAAAATTATAAATTAACACAAACCTGCAAATCTGCCAAACCATACATTGATTTGAGGCATCCATTCAGGATGCTTGGTTATCTGACTCCATTGAAACAATGAAAACTCCATCGACGATTTAAACGTTGATGATATTACTCGGGCGGCCTCAATGTTTGTGAACCCGAAAATAAATAAAATAAATTAAATAGTGATTACTTCATAAATTATGTTGTAATTTTTTTAAAAAAAACTTAAACCTTAACAAACTTACATTGAAAGGTCGTCCTTCCACTGTGCCTCGTACTTGCGGGTAAATTGATTCCGCTACGAAGGCACCCCGCCTCTGCGCTATGAAGTAGCGCTGGAAGAGGCAACATCGGTTGGCGGCGCATGTGGTGCACCTACGAAAATATCATCATCGCTGCTAGATGAACTAGCTGCGACCGTACGTGAGCGACCAGCTCTGCTTTTCATTCTACTCATCTACATAATTTTATACAAATAATTATATAATTAAATTCAAATGTTAAAAAAATCGACAGCACCTGCCCTATACTAGATACTACCCAAATCCACAAACCTGCACATATTAATAAAAGCCACGACCAATTGACCCAATCTATACTAATTATTACTAATCCTAAGGTAAATTCAACATTAAGAATTACAATTCAACAAATTATTCAATAATTATGCCAATACAACAATAAAATATATTCAATAAATCAAAAAAAAATTGTAGACTTACAATTAAAATTAATGGAAAAAATTAAACATAAATCATGCAATAATAGAGTAAAATTAACAATCATTCCAAAATATTCAATTACTAATACTAAGGTAAATTCAACATTAACAATTACAATTCAAAAAATTATTCAATAATTATGCCAATACAACAAAACAATAAATTAAAAAAAAAACTCTAGAATAACAATCAAAATAAATGGAAAAATTTAAACACAAATCATGCAATAATAGAGTAAAATTAATAATTATTCCAACATATTCAATTACTAATTCTATGGTAAATTCAACATTAACAATAAACATTCAACAAATTAATTAATAATAATTATGCCAATACAACAATAAAAAAATATTCAATAAATTCAAAAAAAAAAACTATAAACTTTGGCAATGAATTATGCAAAAAAAAACTATAGACTTTTTCTACATTACAAAAAATACACCAAAACAAAAAACATAACAAAAAAAAACCCTTAAAGTAAAATGAAATAGAAGAAACACATATCTTTTAAACTAATAGAGATTCACGAGAAAAGTTACTAGAATGGAGAGGAAAAGTTGTAGAGATTGCTGGTGAAACCTTTGAAGAATGGAGAGGAAAAGAATCTGTGAAAAGCTGAGGAGAAGAAAAAATAAACTGAAGAGGCGGTTAAGGGACTTATATGGCAGTTTTATCGACGGATTCACCGACGGATATAAAATTAATTATTATTTTAATTTATTCCGTCGGTGAAGTGTTAAAAATCCGTCGGTAAATTTTGAATTTCAAACCAAAATTTTTAATGATCCCCCATTTTTTGGTGGTCCGTCGGTAATTCCGTCGGCACTATGACACGGTCAGATATGAATTTAATGCACAACCTTTGGAATTCGCGCGGTCCGTCGATAATTATGTCGGTAAAATGGACCCGCCGACAAATTACCGACGAACTTATATCCGTTAGTATGTATGTCGGTGATTGCGGCATTTCAAGTAATTATTTTCGAACTCTTTGTGAAATGCCGACGGATTTATATCCGTCGGAAGAGACGTCGGTGTGTTTGTGGCATTTCAAGTAATGATTTTCGAACTCTCTATGATATGCCGACAGATTTATATTTATATCCGTCGGTAGGGACCTTGGTGATTATGGCATTTCAAGTAATTATTTTGTGTTACAAAATATATCATTCATGATCTATTAATATTTCAAGTAATTATTTCGTGATTGTGGTGGCATTTCAAGTGATTATTTCAAGTAATAAATATTTCGTGTTACAAAATATATGAAAAAAAGGGTTTTACACAGGGCTTCATTTTGGTAGTTGGTCAGAATTTTCTTCTTCTTCGTCATCAATTGAATTGTCATCACCTTCATCACAATCTTCAATATGGATATCATCTTCTTCATCGACATTTGCTTGTCCGCTAGAGCTCAAAATAAAATTCAACTCCTATGCATCAACATCAACAAGACTATCATCGAAAACACGAAAATTTGAATTTTTTTCCAATTCAATCGAAGGCGCAATTCGATATGGTTCAATCAACTCACTAATTTGAAAGACTTCATCTCGCATACTTGTGTCTTCGTTCTCATCCTGAACAACCTCGACACAACCCCGGGGTTTCGTTTTTAAAACGAACAACCAATCCACTCTTGATCGATCCTTTCTAAATGAAGGGGTGTATATGTAATAAACTTGTTGACATTGCTTTGCGAAAATAAAGACATCGTTTATGTTGCGGAGTCTAGCTTTTAAGTTGATTTCGACCAGAAAATAATGCGGATCAACTCTAATTCCTCTGTCAGTCGTTTCATACCAATAACATTTGAATAAAAACACTCTATTCTGCTCGTTATGATATTCCAATTCGACGACCTCTTCTAATCTACCATAATAATCAACTTCTAACTTACTACTAGTGGATCCCTTAACACAAACACCCCTATTGTATATCTTTCTTCCTTGCCCGTATTCTTCAGTATGGAAAACATATCGATTAATGAGACTTTTGTTTTTGCTTCAAGAGGTGTACTTATGGGTTTGCAATCTGTCATTGTTTCTCGTCTAAGTATAATTAGTGCATAATATGTCTAAGATAAGTGAAGTGATTGTCTTAGAGACTTCAATGCCAAGAAATTTATAAATAGGTCTCTAATGTTTCATTGTAAATTCACCACTTAAGAGTTGGATGAAATTGCTAACAAGAGCTTCTATAGATCTCGTGAGTAATAGATCATCTATATAAAGTAAAAGCATTAGTAAGCTATGTTCAGAGTGAAAAATAAACAAAGATGGATCAGCTAAGCTACAAATCAATCTATTTTTAATGTAGGGTGCATTGCTGGAAGCAACTTGTGAGTGTTCAACCTTATTTTTATCATAATCTTGAATCACCTTATCACTTCATCTACTCACACAGTAGCTGATGTCATTAGATTATGTATTGTTAACACCTTCTTCCATTTACATATAAATATAAATAAATAGTGTTTCAAATAAAACCTATTAATAACGGATTTTGTCATATATAAAGACTCCAACTTGATCTATAAATAGCACTAGTCTTTTAACTAAGAATTTCATGTAGATACTCATTAGATAAATAAAAATGAATATCTATCAAGGCTATTTCATTTATATATTTCTTTTGATCATTTTTTATCTTTATATTCATCTTCTCTCCTTACTCAACAATGCCTTTTGCAACCTTTTTTGCATTAGAATAGTGAGTATTTTTCATTACTATAACTCAAAACTGGTTAGTATGATCAAATTTATCAACCTTAAATTTCGCAATCATCTTATTTAAATTAACCTTAAATCGAGCTCCTTGACTAGATTGTTTTTGAAACCCCAAGCAATATAAGCAATAACCCAAAATAAAAAGGACATGAAAAAATTGTTGTGGTTTGGTAAAGCCTATTTAACAAAATTTAAACTACAAGAATTAGAGATCTCATCTATTAATTAAGGCATGCACAAATACCTCACTATCTAAAACATGGTTATAACCAAAAAAAACTCATACAAGAAATATCACAATATTTTTATTTTTTTTCACATCCTATACAAAAATAAAACATCTACTAGACTACATAAATAATGTCATGATTTAACATTGAAGAATATAGCTCAACTGATCAGATCTTGAGTTTGCTCCCCAGAAGTTACGAGTTCGAGTGCCACAAACCTCAGAGCCACTGGAGACTTACCTTGTCGTTAATTTCAGGGTCTCAGGGGATTAGTCGAGGTGCGAGTAAGATAACCTGGACACTCACGATTATCAAAAAAAAAATGTCATGACTTTCTCAATTTTAGCATCTACCTTTGTGTGTGAGTGTTAATTTAAAAGATATGCTACTTCAAAATCGTATCATTCTTGTGAAATATAATAAAATTATGGGGAGAAGATGATTCTTCTTTATTTCCCCCCTCAAAACTCACCTAAAATATCTCAATTATTAAACAAAAAAACACATTTGATTGACATAAAGACAAATATTATCAATTAAATGATCCATATCTTAAAGTTTGCTCATGCACGAGAATATGCACAAAATCATTTGAGACTCCATGTACCTGTTGATTTGGAAATGAAATTGCTCCAAACTCTTATTGTTTCACGCTTGAATTCGAGTCCTTCCATAAAGATAGAAATACATAACCCTTTGGCTAGGTGTGAGAGCATATACAAAAATCTACACTTTGCCTCGTGCCTTGTAGTTTATTGTTCAAAACTACTTCTTCTTCTTCTTTGTTTTAATTATTTCTAACTATAGAGGTATTGTGATTTGAAATTAAAGTCTCCATCCAATAAAACTCTGACACCTAACAGATCTTCCTTTTCCATGCCACAAATCCAAACATAATTTTTTATGGCTAGCAAAACTTCTTGTCGGACAAGTTGTGATTAACTCTTGTCCCAGGAAAGATTGCAAGACAATCAATCTTAGAATGGTTAAGGAGATATGTTTTTTATTTTATTTATTCAAATCTTATAACTTGTGTCTAAAACAATTTATTAAACTTCTCTAAATGTATGAGATAATTCATACGAAGAGACTGTTTTTAAAATTATTTATCTCAACTGACGATCGACGAATAATAGATTCGAAAGTAATTTTTAGCATTAAAAAAATTGCAAAAGTACAAAAAAAATATCTTAAAATGTTTTGAAAACCCATCCCATTGGTGGAGAATCGTTTTCCTAAAGCAGTTACATGAAGTTGACGTCGAATCGAGCCCCCGAATCGTTTCCCTAAAGCAGTTGAGCCCCCCAAACCCCAGTAGTCTCCATCATTGGCCGTAAATCATAATCCTTGCTTTGGCCCGCATGGGAATTTATTATTATTATTATCAATGTGAATGTTTGGTTAAATTCTAACTAATTTCACGGATTTTAAAGTTAATGATTATATAAATATTTAGTGATTATTATTTTTGTAATCACAGGGCTCGAATCTAAAATCATAAAAAAAGCAAATCCTTTATTCTCAAACTTTTATTATTGGATCACCCACTAGATGGTTAATGAAATTCACAGTAAATGTAATGTAATTCATTATTCTAAAAGTTAATAAAAAACAATAATTTAAAAATTTTAATATGAAATTAATATTTAAAATGCTTAACACCTTAAGCTAAAAAAGAAAAACAATTGGTTTAATTGGACAACTAGGAGATAAAAATAAGTTTGAATTTGGTGTTGAGTTCTTTCCGCCACAAAAGACCGATGGAAGAAAAGTTTTATGAAAAAAAATTGAATTTTTTTTTATTTTGTTTTAAAAAATATTTTTCATTCTTTATTTTTTTTCTTATTTTGTTTAGGAAATCAATATAGCCTAGTAATTTTATTTTTCCTATACCATATATAATTATACTCTATAATTATTTATTAAGATATTTTTCTCTTTAAGATAATAATACTGTATAGTTTGAATTTTGTAACAAAACTTTTCAAGAATAGTTTTATGTGGAAACCCTTTTCTGGCTGATTTATGTATTGTTGGATTTATTGTATTGTTTCCATCGTATTAATTCGAATTAGAGTCTCCATCCAATTATACTCTGACACCTAACATCAATCCACAAGGTCTTTAACCATCAAACCTTCTTTTTCTAAGCGACAAGTCCAAACATAATCTTCTATGAACAGGAAAAGGAATCTGAAATGTGGTGTTCTTCACTTTTTAAAAATCAATCCCAGTGGCTGAGAATCGATTTGCTAAAGCAGTGAGACGGAGCTGATGTCGAATTGAACCAAGGAGCACAAAACAGCCCCCCACCTCCTAAAGTAGTCTCCATCATCGGCCTAAACGATAGCCAATGATGGAGAATTCACCAGCAAAAAGACTCCTGAATTTACATTGATTCGACATGGATAATATGTATGATTGATCCCAGAGTGAATTGTGCAAGATAATATCATGCTTGCATCACATTTTCAGCCTTTAATTTTGAATTTACTTCATTTATATATATATATATATATATATATATATATATATATATATATATATATATATGTTTATTGAGTCTATTGCTAGGATA
>Ga0325411_1008566_pt1 | contig 11061 bp, 6 predicted proteins | sample PopdelMetagenome_13_FD_206181 | JGI IMG/M metagenome (GOLD analysis project Ga0325411, IMG submission 206181) | Populus deltoides microbial communities from Bellville, Georgia, United States - Xylem-PdIQD-R4 | ecosystem: Host-associated > Plants > Phyllosphere > Stem > Wood/Secondary xylem...
ATGCTCGGTGAGAAGCCAACCTAATTTCCGATTTACGTATATCTTCATTCTTGATAAAGTTGATGCTTTCCCACCACATGTTATGCAACATAGCCGCTGTCAATTCCTACTGCTTCAACTCTGAAAGGCCGACTTGAGTTTTGCTTAATAACGTCAAAACACTGATTTGGGTAGGTATACTTGCTTCTCTAGCCCAAATAAGTGAGAAGGGGTTTTTAACTAGATCGACAAAGCACATTGGGAGAGAGATCGAGACAAAAAAAAAAAAAAAGACTTCGATTTACAGTTGCACAATCAAGAAACGTGAAGAAGAAGAAACAAAGTGATACCACATCTTCACATGCTTATTACAAATATTGCTACAAGACTGCTAAGCTAATTAAGTCTCAGGGCTTAAGGGAGAAACACAATACATCGTACCGTTAATCAGAAGATTATCGGGATTTCATGACATGCTAATAAAGGCACAGCAGTATTGTCAATCATTGCGGATACCACCCATAAAAGTTCTTGGATCAGGGCAGTTCCCTGTGAATTGAGCCTGTGAGAAGTCAAAGCCAGGGTTCTGCATGAGAAATGTTCAGCAATTAGAATACGTTGGAAAACAAAAATTCTTGTGGCGGATTCTCAAGAGTAAAAATCTTATATTTGGACAAAGATCTCTGTATAAAGCTGTTATTTTTTTAAAGTTAATGGAATAACATAGCTCCATGCATATTCCAGTCGCATTTGCACATATGCAAATTCATTGCTGGAAATATGGTGAATTTAACAGAACAAAATTGGTTCAAAGGAAAAATGTTATTAACAAATACAATGATGTCAATCACATTTTTAATATGGGCACAGCAAGTTTATAGTCGGAGCTCATACAACAAAAGGAAAAATTGCAATCTTATCATGTTCACACAGGGAGACACAAAAATACATGACATGATTACCAAAGTGATGAAAATCATAGCTATCCTAACACATGGGTGGTCCATCAAATAAACATCATTGAAATAACTGGAATACATCAAAACCAAAGGTGATCGATCATCTTTTGAACAATGCACATGATCCGATACAATCATATCCATATCTACCTAGCATGCATGTGGTAAATTACAAGTCCTTGTGCAACTCTATCTTTTAGCATGATAGAAAACACTACCTAATACACTACTTTGCCAAAAACACGCCACAATCTAAAAATTAGTTTCACATATAAAACTCTGCTGCTGCTTGGAAGACCGGCATTGACAGTACACACAATTATATAATGATTAATGAAGAGTTTTTGCTATTAAGACTCTTGGGCACAGTTCACAAATACAGGATAAAGCTTGACATCAAACAGAAAAATAGCACAAACTTTTAAGGAAGAAAACAATGTTAGCAATCCGTTACGATATACTCAATAAACAAGTCAAATACAATAATAATAAAGCAACCAAATTAACTGAATTAACTCAAACTGAAATGTCCATTATACTTAGAAGAGTTGTAGTCATTCACCTCTTCCTGAAATCTCTGAAGCATAAGTCGCTTCTGCTCAAGATCAGAGGAATAAGCATCAAGTTGACCCTCACCCAATATCGGTGAAGCCCATGTCTGACCTTTGTCCCTTTTTTGCAGTGTTATGTGCATTATATCATCCTCTTCCATAACCCCAAACAAAAAAACACCAATTTTACACGCAACACATAGAGCATAAGAAGTTGAACCAACAGTAAATTTATATTTCCCAACAAATTTAAAGACAAATCTACGAATAACAACACCAAACTACGAAATAAGAGAAAACTTAAGTACCTAAAGTCCAGAAGGAAGAATCGGTCTTGACAGGGCAAGTAAGGTCATGCTGGAAAATCAAAGAAATTATTATGCACATCAAACAAACACTATCTATTCTCAAATAAAAATTAAAAAAAAAGAAACAAAAAATAAGGAGAAAAAACTAACGTTGAGATAAGGAGGGTTGCCTTTGATGCCAACTTCAACATGTTTGGACTGAATCTTGCAGTAAAACTGCTTGGAGTGAACATTTGGTGGTAAATTTATGTAAATATTTACTTCTTCAAGGGTTTGATCCCACTCAAATATAGTTTTACCTAAACAAAAACAAATATCAGAAAAAATATCAATAAAAACAAATTGAATTAGAGAGAGAGAGAGAGAGAGAGAGAGAGAGAGAGAATTAGGGTTAGATACCGTCGTGGACGAAGCTGTGACGCTTCTCTGGAGCCAATTTCTCAGCCATTTCTCTCTAGGTTTTGTGTTATTTTTTTCACGTTTTCGCAGATTTTATTTAATTTCTATCCTGAAAAGTAGACACAGAGAGAGAGAGAGAGAGCTGTATAGTTGTTAAAACCATAGCCAAGCAGAGATAAACAAAGAGAGAGAGAGATCAAAGAAAGACACTAACCTCAAGAATTTGAGCAGACGACTTGATCTCTGGCTCCGGCAACGGGGACAGTTACGTGTCCAGACTTGAGTTTTATTTATTTTTTAATTTTTTTAGTGTGTGTGATAATGGGCTTTGTGGACTTTTGCGGGTTTCGTCAAATGCTCAGGGGATTGATTCTATTTTAAATTTTATAAAAGTAGCGGATTGGGCCTTTTCTATTTTATGTTTTTTCCTCCTCGTCTCCCCTAAGTAATATTATACATCGAATAAGACGGTTCAATCTTTTCATAGCAACTGACTTCCTTTCAGATTCTTTGAATTTTTTTCACTTTCATTATTTAAATTTGTTTTTTTTAATATTATCTTTATAAGTTACATTTATATTGGAATTTGTTTTTATTTACATGTTCATGTATAATCAATGTGTTATAAAACATTTTAACATTAAATTAAACTTTAATTTTACAAAATATAATTTTAGGTCATTGTTAATTAAAAAATAAAGATCAAAACTAAAAAAATAAGAGAGTTATTTTTCAAAAAAAAAAAAAACTTAGAAAACTTCAAATCCATCCATCAAGTTACAACTAATACATTTATATGATCAAACTTTAAGTTTTGATCTTACACTTTATTTTTATTATATTTTTAACAAAAACTAAATGAGGAGGGCCCCACCTCACAAAGAAAAGTTTACCTAAATTTTTTAGATTTTTTTTTAATTTTATTTTTCAATATTAGTTGTTTTTATTTTAGTCTCATAATATAAGTTATGAGTTTGACATGTTAACTTGATTTTTTTTTTATTTTTTAGTTGAATTTTTATTTTCGATTTTATCTTTCAATATTTGATTGATTTGAGATTAAGCTTCATGATTGTTTTTCGATTTGCTTTCTATAAGTACATCCATATCTCATTACTTGAGCTACAAGTTAACTCAAATTGACTCGACTTATTTTTTATGTTTTTTTAAATTAATTTTTGTTTTAATTTTATCATTTAACATTGAGTTAATTAGAAATTAGATTTCATAATTTATTTAATTTGCTTTCTATGAAGTTATTCTAGTGACATGATCCAAGTTACGAGTTTGACAGGTTAACTTAAGAAGACTTTTGTTTATTTTTAGTTGATTTTTTTTTTAATTTTATTTTTTAAAATTAGGTTGATTGAGAGTTTTCATAATTTTTTTCAATTTATTTTCTATAGGATTATCCCGGTCTCATGATCCGAATTTCAAATTTAACAGGTTAACCATGGTTGATCTAAGTCGATCTAATATGTTTTTCTCTTAATATTTTAAAAAATATGTTGTCTTAAATCTTTTTAGTTAAATTATATTTTTAATGATCACATGGGTTGTCTTTGGACCAGTCAAATTGACTGGATCACATTGAGTCAACTACACACGATTTCAATTCTTTTTTATGCTAGAAAACACGTTTATAATACTTATATATTTTTTATATTAAAAAAATTGATCTGAAATGCATAGCGCGAGCTAATGACCTTAGTAGTTCTTAAATGTTGATGGAAAAGAAAGAATGTTGTGAAAAATAAAAAGGAAGAGAAAGTGTTTGATGAGGCATGTTTCAGCCACAAGAAAAGCTTTAACTTGGTATCAATGTGAAGGTGGTTTTGTTTTTTAAACATGCCAAAAAAGTAGACCAGAACATTGAATTTTGTTTTAATTTGATTTAATTTTGAATGTTTAAACTAAAGAATGATGTTTAAAAATTTTAAATATTTTTATTAAGATTTATAAGATAATTTTAGAGAAAATAAGATGAAAAATAACTTATATATACATTTGGAAAACCTAAAGAAAAGAAAAATCATTTGGCCTTTGTCTATCCGATCTCCATGCCCTAAAAAATTGTTTCTAGTATATTGAACACGATGAGGTTATTTAAAAAAAAAAATAGTAACACAAATAATTTTAAAATCATTTTGGAAGGAGAATTCAAAAATATATTTTATCTTCGATTAAAAAGAATATAAATGATATTTAATACAAAGATTTTATAAATCACATGGTAGCAAGTAAGTTGCTTATACAACACCGTTATCAACATCCATTGCAATAGTTAGGAGGTATGAAGGCTTTCAGAGTGTGAAGACATCTCTCTTTTAAATCCCAAACTCTTACATTTTCAACCCACACGTTTGGCTCCTGGAAGTGATACGTTGTATCGATTTTGTTTATGAAAATATATTTATTTTTAATAAATATTTTATTTATTTTTAATATTCATCAAGTATTTGATTAACGAATTTAATATTTAATTAATAAATCTAAGCGTAAAGATAAAGTTCTTGGGACAAAAATATTTTGTAAATAAAATTATAAAGTTGTTATAATTATGAGATTTTTACTGCATCAAAGAATTATTTTTAAATGCTTCTGGTCAATGATCTATTAAGACTGAAAATTAATTAGAGTTATTGAGACTGATACATATTATGCTCTTATCTTTATAAAAGAAAGCAACTGTTCTCATAAGCTGAGGTATGAGAAATATCTATAACTAATATGTAAGTATTTATCAGATAGCATGTATATTGAACTGACCTGCAAAACAATTTTATATGAAGAGATCACTTGTGTCTATATAAATGCATGCTCGCATGATGATTGTGTAAGTAATCCTTAGACTTGAGATAACCAAGTTATCTTATATAGAGAATGTTATGTTTTGATCCTATTACATGTTGTCCTAATCAAGGCTAACAAATGAGCATATATTGAGTATAAAATGAACTATATGAGGGTATTTAAGTAATCAAGAGATGATTTATCATCCTATGTGAATTAGAAAAAAATGTTTCATATGTTCTCAAATAGTATTAATTGTAAATCCTTATGTAAAGTGGAATGAGAATTGAAAAGAGTTTTAAAACTTATTTAAAGAATCAATGACTATAGTGTTGAGAATCAATATCATTTGACAAAGTGGACACGCTCCATGTTATAATATCTAAATTGAAATATTTTTTTATAAATGAATAATAATTACATTGAAAAACTGGTCACTGAAAGGTTAAGTCAAATCACTTATACATTTTTTAATACTTTGAGCATCATAACAAGTTACTAGACATTGTATTTAATCTTCAAATATAAATCAATCAATTATTGAATTGATAATAAATTAATTTGTTTAATTATATTTTATTTAGGATTGTGATTTATATTTGGGTCAACTTATTAAAGAATCTAATGTGTCACACACACATAAAAACAATTACTCGAAAATTAAAATGAAATGATTAAGTGTGACTTGATTGTAAATAAATTTTAGAAATTAAGAACTAGAACGTAATTTATACAAGGCATTAAAATTCTAGATCTAGAACAATCAAATAGGGACTTGATTAAATAAATTTTTAAAATTATCATGAAATAATATATGTGACATTATTCAGGGGAAAATTGATATTTTGTCATTTATAGGATTTTCAGGTTTTCTTATAAATAGAATGTTATGCCTCATATTTTCTGTATAGTAAGTAATGCAGAACACCTGAAAATACAAAAGAAAAAAGCTAGTACGTACTCAAAAGCATATCGATCCCTCCCTCCTAAAAGAGTTTAAGAGATTTCTCACTGATTATTTGTGTAGATTACCATTAGAGACCAGACACTTACACTACCAGAAAATTGATAAATACAAACGGAAATACCGACGGAATATTTTCGTCGGTAAATTTCTGAGGGATTTTACCGATGGAAATATTCCCTCGGTATATACCGACGGAATTACCATGGGAAAAAAATTTAAAACAAAGAAAAAAAAAAGATGACGTGTTATTTTTACCAACGGAATTACCGACGGAAATACTGACGGAATTTTCTGTCGGTAAAATCCCTCGGTAAACCGTGAACACTGTTCATCATGTCAATTACAAAGAGAATCACCGACGGAATTTTCCAGAGAGTGTTATTTGGCGGTTTTCTTAAAAAATTCAATTAATTTAAAATTTTCATTTAAATATTACAGATGGAATCACCGACGGATTGAAAAATCGTCAGAAATTGTTGGCGGTTTCTGAAAAAAATTTACGAAATTGAAAATTTAAATTAAATATTACCGATGGAATTACCGACGGAATAATTAAAAAATATTAATATTCAATTATCCGTCGGTAAATCCGTTGGTAATGCGCCCCAATAAAAAGCCCAAATCCCCTTATTTCACAAGAGATAGACTCATTTCTTCTCCTTATTATTCTTCTTCTTCTTGTTCTTCTACTTCTTCTTCTTCTTCTTCTTCACTATATGTAAAAAACATCAATATATATTTCTTTCTCTTCTTTTCTCTCGTCATCTCCTTCTCTTTTCCTCCATGTTTGGGTATGTCTTCTTCTTCTTCTTTCTTCTTTTATCCTCTTAGTTTTTTTTTAATTAATATGCTTAACGAAATTTTTTCTTTCTCCTTAGCTTCACTCGCAACTACATTAAGGTAAGATTTTTCTTTTTTCTTTTTTTTTCATGACTTTTTTCACTATATTTGTTTTTTTATTTTATTTTTAATTGTTTTTGTTCTTAATAATTGTATAAATGTTGTTGTGAGATTTTTTTTTCATATGAGATCAATTTTTAGTTGATTTATTTATAGGATTTTTAAATTTTTAGCAATTGCAACTTTTTTTTTTCATATGAATTTTTTTAGTTGAATTTATTTTTTTGTTTTATTTATTTGTTGCAAATTTGTTTGAGTTGATTTTCTTATTCTTTTTTCCAAACATTTTTTAGTATATATTATACAGTGTTAATTTATGCTAATTTAATTATTTTATAATTTTATAAAATGAATTTTTTTAAATGTTTTTAAATAATTACCGACGAAAATTCCATCGGTAATTCCGTCGGTAATGAAAAAATATTATTACCGAGGGATATACCGACGAAATGGAGTGGATAAATTTATTTTTTTATTACCAACGGATTTACCGACGGAAAAAAAATTATTGACGAAAGATTCACCGACGGAGCATTTCCGTCAGTAATGTTTTTTCCGATGGAATATGTGTCTTACACCGACGGAAAAATTCCGTCGGTAAAATTGTTAAATCTTGTAGTGTTAAACGATTCCGTCGGTAAAATTGTTAAATCTTGTAGTGTTAAACGACTTATGATTTACCACAACCTAGCTTCGAAGCAATTATTCAAAACTGAAAAGAACATTCTATCTTCATGTAATTTTTATATAAACCCTAAACAATCATAGATATATCAAACAGGATCTTAAGACTTCTTTTCACTATATATATATATATATATATATATATATATATATTTCAGGAAACCCAATAATTACTGCAACCACGATTTCAAGAAGAAAAAAAAGAAAAACAACACTGTCATCACTTGCCACATGCAATATTATTGTACGAATCGTTTGTGTTCGAATAGAGTTTTCCATTATACAGGTCTATTGATCTTATGAATATCAACATCTTGTCTAGTGAATTTAAGTTACTACATGGCAGTGAATTTTAACGAGTTAATCAAGATCTTGTGGTTTTTATTAATTACATGAGTCTGCATTGTATATATGCAGGATGTTGAAGTCTGTATTCCGTACTTATATTTCACTCCTGAATTATATAAAGCATGAGGTGGTTATGCATCTTGTTGTGGCAATCAAAAGATGAGGCCAAGACATAAGTCGTTGTGGCGGAAAACCTAAAACAGTGGTGATTGTCGGAACAAGAAACGTCTTCTTCCAAGCAAGTAGCTCAGCTGTTACTATAGGAACGCGCAACATTTAGGTAAACATTGGATTGGATGGCGGTCGGAAGATGATCGTTGTTTTGGACGGTAGGGATAAGAAATTTCGACCAAATTTCATTACTTTAGAAGAATCTGACTGGTCCAATGGAATTTATGCTTTTGTACTTGTTTATTTACTTCATTATCACTCAAAGACATGGAGGGAAAAAAATAAATCACAACCGTCTGATTCTTCTCGAGGAGGCCTTGAAAATTCCAGGAAGGTTCTAAACTTTCTTGGGTACTTATACTGCTGCCATATCTTTAATATGAAATTTGGAAGATTGAACACGAATATTTGACGGGGAATGATTTTACTGTTGTTAAAAATGGGCTCGAATTAATTTTATGATAAAGTTATGATTGTATTTCTTGTTTAGATGTATATGTTATGTATAGTATAATCTGTCTTGTCCACCCTAAGGTTATTCAAGATGTAGTCCCTTGTATTTTTTGTTCTTGAATATTGTATTTTTTATATTTTTTTATATTTTCACCTGTTAATATATGCAAAAAGTATAAAGAATACGAGTTTAAAGGATGTATTTGTTTCTTATTCCAAGATTCAGGGACGAGAGGAACAAGATGTAACATAAGACAAGTACACATTTGTGTTTGGCAAAAAAATTTCTCTTCTATGATAAGAAAACTTACATTCCAAGAGCCTGTTTGGAAATGCAGGCCAATCCGTGTTTTAAAAAAATTATTTTTTTTACTAAAAATTAATTTTTTTGTATGTTTTGGATCGTTTTGATGTGCTGATCTCAAAAATGATTTAAAAAAATATATTATTTTGATGCATTTCAGCATGAAAAACACTTTGAAAAGCAACCGCAACTACACTCTTAAACATGCCCTTAATGGGAGATTCTTTACAAAGGTTCTCTATTCGTCTTCTTTTTCTTTTTTTTTTTTCATTTCCCTCATTTATTTTCATTTTCAATTTTATTCTCATTTTTTTCATGGTTGTATATGTTCTCTTTAGATTTGTCCAATCAATTAAATTATATCGGGACAACTCTCATATGATTTAACTTTAAACTCAGCCTATATAAGAAGTTAGATTAAGAGATTCTTTATGTCAATTTCATTATTTTTTTCAATTTTATCCTTATATTTTTTTATCAGTCGTTCAAGTTGTCTTTGGACAGATTAAGTTGATTAAGTCATGTCATGAAAACTCTCACATGATTTAATTTTAAACTCGGGTTAGGTAATAAGTTGGGTTGAAAGGTTTTTTTATGTCAATTTCATCCTCAAACTTTTTTTTTCCTAATCGACTGGGTTGCCTTTGGATCATCCAAGTCGACTGGGTCATATCAGAGCAACTTCCATAAAGTTTGATTTTAAACCTGGGCTTGGAAAGGAGTTAAATAAGGAGGTTTTGAAATTCATATATTGAGTTAAGTTTAATAACAATGTCAAATAATTTCTACATTCTGCATATTAATTGTTATGTTCAACTCTTTTTTTTTTTTTATCAAACTCGCACCGCATAGCAAGCATGTAAACTAGCTATCTAATGGGTGGACAACACAATATAGAACATAAATTTATTTGATTTACTTTTGTATATTATTTTTATTTCACTATATCATTATAATTTTCTAATAATATTTTTAATAACATGGAAAAAGTTATTATTTTAGTAAGAAAAAAGGGTAAATTTTTAAAATACCATCCAGCTAGCTATATATAGACAATCACAACTTTATCGCCAAACAATTTTTATATCAATTTTACCTTTAAATTTTAAAAAAACTCAATTAAGGATTTTCACCCAAGTTATATATTTTTTTAATAAAAGATTTTTTTTTTTTGTATGAATTGTCTGTTTTGTAAGCTTTGCTTCTCTAAAGAAAAAAATAACCCACATATAAATCCATCTGCTCTGGAAAACACCCCTTCTCAAGAGAGTATTAATTTACCACCAAGGGTATTTTTGAAAAAAGAAAAAGAAAGTGAATTGATCAAATAAATAATAATTCAATGACAAAATCCATCACTTAATTGTCTTATTGGTTTCATACATTCCTAAATACAAGAGTGATGAATTTCACTGTCTAAATAATAATAGTGACCAATTGTATCAATGAGTTCGATATATATTCCAAAAGGATTGGTCCGTAGGTATTCCAGAATTTTAATTTAATTCCTTATGATTAACACTTTTTTTTTTTTGGATTCGAGGAAACCTCACCTCCCCGGAAAGCGCACTTTGTGGGCCCAGGTGAGGGAGTAAAATCCCGGCTGTCCCAAGCTCTTACAAGAGGTGCACGCCTTGACTCGAACTCGAGACCTGCTGTGCAGATCCCAAACCCTTTGCCATCACGCTACACCCCTTGGGGACCTTATGATTAACACGTATATATGTTAACCAACTTTATTTTATTTTATTTTATTTTCTTGAAATGAAAGACAAAAAGTAACAAGAAAAAAAAAACTTAGAATAGATAACTGTTGATTAATTAAAAACAAATATGATTAGATTGGAAAGTAGTGCATGCATTGTAGGGAATTCCGACCGGTGATGTTCTGATATTTGCTCATAGGAGGTAAAGCACACTGACACAATATTTAACGTGGTTCGGCAAACTGCCTACATCCACAGGAGAAGCCATTGCATTATATAGGGAGAGAACAAGATTTACAACAATAGAGGAGGAGGAATCATCCCCTCTTTGGCAACTCTCAACCTCACTCTATTTCTCTCTTTTCAGTGCTGTAATGGCAGCTATTGCTGGCTGCCTTGGCAGCCCACTCTTTCCTACATTTCTCACATCTTTGGCTCTACACACTCTCTCAACTCTCTCCTCTTAACTCTCTCACGTATGCCTCCATTTATAGGCATGAATGGTAAGACAACTTGGCCATAGATTATGGCACTAATGG
>Ga0325411_1008567_pt1 | contig 11060 bp, 5 predicted proteins | sample PopdelMetagenome_13_FD_206181 | JGI IMG/M metagenome (GOLD analysis project Ga0325411, IMG submission 206181) | Populus deltoides microbial communities from Bellville, Georgia, United States - Xylem-PdIQD-R4 | ecosystem: Host-associated > Plants > Phyllosphere > Stem > Wood/Secondary xylem...
AAGGTTTAATAGTTTTACTTTGCATGCTTGGCTGCGCCTTTTCAGTTTGTTCATGTCTCCTTCTCTTGATTACTAGTTTTTCCTTCCTTAATTACTAGTTTTTCCTTATCTTAGTTTTTCAATTAAAAAAATGGTACATCAATTTTAGCCAATTTATATGGTTAGGAAGAGAGCGTACCCTTTTCTTAAAGGTGGCTAAAATTAAAGGTACCCTTTTTTAAAAAAATAAAAATAGGTATAGGAATAGGAATTAAAGGTCCATATGATAGTTTTTATGTTTTTGGTAAAAAAAAAACAAATGTTAAAATTCTTAAACTTGTAACTTAATTCTTAGGGTGCATAAACTTGTACCTTAATTTTTTTTTTATCACTTGAAACACCTTTAATGATTGAAAAATATGACAGGTAGGTAATGCATAATTTGTCTATGTGAAAGACATATTGTTCATGCCATTTAAAAAAATATATACAGGCAAAAGATATATCATCTATCTTTTTTTAAATAAAAAAAACTAGGCAAACGAATTTGGCCTTCCAAGCCCAAGTGATCTTGGATTTTATAATTTTGGGTCAGATACGGATATTATTTTTTTTAGGCTAGTCACACCTATCTTTTTTTTTAAAAAGGAAATGGCCCTAATTTGTTTTTAAATTTTATAATAGAATTAACTTTAAATAAATTTATTCAAATGATATTAAAATAATTATATAATTATGTCACAGTTTTCAAACTAGTTATTTGACTCACACTTCGTTGCGGGTCATATAATTTTTTTCAGTAAAACAAATGAATATGCAAGTTTTTCTAACATGTTTTTGGATATAAAAAATTCTCAATTATAAATTGAAATGATTTTACATACATCTAATTAATTAAAATTAATACTTGATCAAGAAATAACTAAGATTAAGATATTTGACCTCACAATACAGGTCATGTACTCGGTCATGCTTAATAACTTTGTTTCCTATGATAAATATTTTATTCAATTAAATGATTATTTGTGTCAGTAAAATGTAAAAACAAATCATTAATGAAAGCTATTTAAATAAAACTGTGAAGCTTAACCATAAAACAACTCAATGTTGAATAGCAAAAAAAAAAAAACCAATCTAATATTGGAAGATAAAAATATATATTTATTTAAAAAAACCAAGACAAACTGGGTGAGCCTCTTAAACACAAGTTAATTTCTAAAACTAGCAATTGTGAAATCTTAAACCCGGGTTCAACCAAGAAGCTTGATTTCAAACCAATTTCATGTTGAATGATGAAATAAAAAAATTAATTTAAAAAAATTGTTAAAGTGAAAAAAAAACAATCAAAAGAATAGAGATTAAATTTGATAGGAAAAAAAAACCTAAGGAGGATGAAATTATAAAAAATTAAATTTAAAAATTATTTTAAGCTAAATAAATAGTAATCAAAAGAATGAGGACTAAATTTGAAAGATAAAAAAATTAAAAGGGGTGAAGTTGAAAAAGAATTCCAATTCTATAAATAAATCAAGATAAAACAAATAGTTATATATAAAAAAGAGAAAAAAATCCAAAAAGAAAAAAATTTGAAGGGCCTCTCTGATATTTTGAAAGGGCATACATGAAAATAAAAAAGGAGAGAAGGAAGAAGAAAAAAGAAAAGGCCTTCAATGCTAAACCGAGCGGCCTTTGGCCACATGCACCATCTCTTTGAGGAGGTAATGCCAAGACGATTCAAACGTTATCATTAAAGACGGTGTTTGACCATCGAACGACCCCTTATATGCCGCCCGAAAGGCGCGAGGGCCATCACTCGCTGATGCGTGCAACACACGTGTGAACAATTTTTTTAATAATATTTATATATTAAATTACACTATTACCCTTAAATCAATTTGATAATTACAAAAAAGCCTAAGTGCAAATACAAAAATATCCCTGAGCTTAAGTTATATAAAATCCACTCTCAAGTGCATGTGAGTTATTCTACTATTCATTAAAAAAAATGAAAACACCCTTGGATGTAAGCGTTTTAAAAAAATGAATTTAAGGGTATGAAGGTCTTTTCCTTGTACATTACAAAAACAAAATTACCCCATTTAAATTTTAGAATGCCAAATGGACCATTGTGAAATCATTGAATTACCCCTAATAAAATGGTTTCTTGGTTTTTTTAAGAGAAAAACAGGAATTACCCCAAATTCTAAAAATGCCACCTATTTCCTTCGCTTCTTTAACTTTGGTCACATGTCTTTTAATCTCACCCTCCCCTACAAGATTAGCCTAAATTAGCCTACAATTTGGTTCAATAAAAGCTAAAAAAAAAAGAAAAAAAGAAAAGGAATGAAAAAAAAAACATTGTAAAGAATCTGTCCATAATGTCTTGCAATGGGATCCACAATACATTTTTCACAGTGAATACTCCATACTTTAGATTTACTTATAATAATAATATTTTAGCTTTTAGGGTAATATTAACAATTACTTTCTTAATAATTATATATAAACCTAACATGCTTCATTGTTTTTTAAAAATCCCTTATAAAAATTTAATGCAAATAAAAAAAATATATATTTTAAATATTTTAAATATTTTTCTCATATTTTGTATTTTTTTTATATTTCGTATAAAAATTATTGATTTAAGATGCTTTTTAATTATTGAAACTTGCTTTTAAAATTATAATAAGTTTTAATTTTAAAAAACAATACTTCTAATGAAAAAAAACATGTTATATATATAAAGGTAACATATGAATGAGAAAACAAAGCTTTGATTAGAGGGATACATTTTTTTACTTTGTATTTCCAACCAATAGAACTTTTTCTAATTTGTTTTCTCATGTTTTGTTTTATAAATCATATTGCTAATAAAAAAGTATTTGATTTTTTTAAATAAAAGAATACATGAATAAAAAAAGAGATTTTTGACTAAAAAATATATTTTCTACAAAATTTAAATCATTGTATTTCTTATGAATATATGTTTTTATTTTCACACAATTAAATAAAAAATTTGAAAAGCTACCCACATCATTAGGTTAAAATATTTACAAGTGCATTTATTTTTTTGCTTCTTGCAATGAAGATCAACTTCTTACTCTAATCTTTAATTAATGTTAAAAATTGTTTCTATGATTTATGAGTTCATATATTTTTCAATTTGTTTTATAAAATGCAAGCATCATCTTTTTAATTTTTCAATTAAAAATGTTTATCTTACCGAAAAACATATCGATAGTGCTAAAACCTTCTAATTTTGTGTAGGAAATTAGCTAGGAATCTTACCAGTAATGTAACGCGGGATGTACTAACTAGTTAGTTGTAACTAAATAATTTGTTTGGATTAACAAATCGCAATCTACACAACATGCTATGTGCTAAAGAAAACTTACAGAATTTGATTCAATTTTAGAAAATTAAGAATTAACAAATCATATTAAACAAAGTGATGACAAAAAAGGGAAGTTTTTCCAAAAAAAATATATTTCGTAAGTCATTTGTGCTTGACCGAAACGATTGGAGTTTAAACCTAAAAATCTATCAAAGACTCAGTTTGTCCAATCCTACCTAACATGCCTTTTTATGGATTTTTTTGGTTTCCATGAGTCATTCCCACGAACGTTTTATACACATGATTTTTTTATGCACACGAGTTTTTCTATTCAGACCATACACCATTTTTTGAACCAATAACATTCTCCACCACCAACATTTTCATCACTTACATGTGTGGCACAACAACCACTATATGACACATCAACTAACAAGAAACCATGGCTGGCCAATGGCGACATCGAGAGCACTAACAAATCAGAGCAACTTAACAACCAATATCAACACTAATTTTTACATGAATGATACGTATTTTTTTGCCATGGAATTGTTTTTGACACTAGGTGTATAAATACACCTAGTCACAAAGGCAAGCAAGCCAGAGCACAACCAAGCCTACAAGTTAGGGAGAAATTTCTAACAAGACAAGTCCCATTTAGCCAAAGACCTTAAAATCCAACTTAAACTAGACTAGGCTATACAATTTATAGGCCAAATACACACTCCATTACCTTCATTTTATTTTTCTTTTTTTGTATATTTTTTTCTCTATATACACATATTGACTTAAGCATCAGGAAATTTCCTATGCCTTACAAGACTTTTTTTTAAGCAAATCAAACAACCACCAATTAAGCCAATCAACTCAGCCATGGAAAGCTTAACATTTTTTCATGATTATATCAGTGGTGTTGTTTATAGGAATTGTTATAACCTAAATTTTGAATTTTTTTAAAATAAAATAAATAAAAAATAAAAAATAAATGAATTAAAAATAATTTGAGAATTGGGTCAAGACGACACAAATTGAAAGTTTGAGGAATAATAAGGATGAATTATAAAATTGAGAGTCAATTTGATAAAAAATTAGAAGAATTGATAAGTTTATGGACTTAATTAAACTATAATTTATTTAATTAATGCAATCAAAGGCTTAATTGAAGAAATACTAAAGCTTGGGGCTAATTTGGGTCAAAATTACAAGAAATTAAAGTACAAGGACCATAGTGAATAGGTGAAGATACCATAGGGGGTTAATTGATTTTTCCAGGGGTAATTTTGAAAGAATTAAAAGTTGAAGAGCCAATTAAGGATTGAATTGATTAAATTAGAAACTAAGGACTGTTTTATAAATGGCATCAAATCCAGAGGTTCACTTGCAATTGATCCAGGGGTGAAATTAAAAAAAAAAGTTTCCATAAGGTCCCAATTGCTAAATGTCAGAAGTTCAGGGGCAAATTTAAAATATCCATTTTAGGTGAAAATGGTGCCGTTTCAAAATAAACTATTCATTTTTTTCAAGCCACCGATTCAACAGAAACTACAGCAGATCATCTGTCATGTCTCAGTTGCCTATGATCTCTCTTACGGCCATGATGTATGTCGTTACCGAGGCACGAACGCATGGCATTCTTTGGCTTTATAAAAGCTAGAGAAAGGCCACAAAGAAGGGAGGATAGAGAGAATGAAAATGGGGAGGGGGATCATATGTAGAGAACAACGAAGATACACATAGAATAGAAGAGAAGAGGGAAAACGAGCAAACACAAGGGATAAAAAAAGAGAACAAAGACAAGAGGCACAAGACAAAAAGACAGAAGAAAAGAACATAGACACATAAAAAAAACAAACAAAAAACAGAGAAGAAACAAAAGAAGAGAGAGCAGTATTAGCTAGATAGAGCCATAGAGGAAAAAGGGAGAGAATAAAGACAAAAAAAAACTAGAAGAATAAAGGGAAGGTCGAGACGGTTGCCATGCTACCAGTTTCTAGCGTCACCCAATCAGACAGAAAGAGCTTCACCATTGTCTTCATCCCCAAGCATCAGCTTCATCTCCAATTGCACCAGGTGAGTTTGTTTTGTTTTCCCCGCTTGCAAAATATAATTACCCTATCACTGTTGCAAGGATGCATGATTAATTCACGCATGCTTGCTATAGTGACTAGCTCGGTCTTGAGCCCGTGACTAGGTCGGGCTGGTTGGATCCAGCCCAACTTGTATGACTAGCCTAAATCCAAACCCTACCCCCCCCCACAAAAAAAAAACAAAGAACAGCTGAGGTCGGGATGTGCCTAGGCCTCTGGCCCAACCAGCTCAATTTGTTTTGGGTAAAGGGTCTGTTTGGCAAAACACACCTTGATGCTTTACCCCTTTTATTTCATCCCTTTTTGTTTTGATATCTAGCCAAACAGAGCTTTTTGAATATAAAAAAAATCCAAAAAAAGATTTGTGGACCCTTTTGAATTTATTTGTGGGTCCCTCATGTTTTTTTTTTATGATTTCACTGTATGTTTGATTTATGAATTTTACTATGAAATGTAAATCTATTATGCGATACATGCATGTCTTGTTTTATTCACAAAAAAATAAAAAAATAATGTAAGCTTTGTGCTTAATTCATTTTACTGGTTCATTCACTAGTGTCAGAGTCAGGAACACCGTATGTTTTTTTTGCTACAAAATATTTACCAACGCCAAAGTTGGAAGTATCCGTAGTCGAATATTTATTGACGCCAAAGTCAGGAATATTACAAGTAGACCATTGATAGCCTAATACAATAAACCCTTAACAATTTAAGACAAAACCACCAATACAGCCTAGTAGCGTACCTCAGGTATAATGCTTAAGGGGTGATAATATCTTTCATTTTGTGTAACCAATCTCGTACCATAGAATCTCTGGTGATCATTTAGGGTTTTTAGTGACCATAATATTAAGTGGTGACTCCTTAAACAAGACATTTCTCATCCAAGAACAAGATGCTAAAAAATTGCTATTTTTGCAATTTAATTTTTAAAGGTCGTCGCGACGTCGAGTGCGCAAGAACAAAATAAAAGCTTGTTCATTATCTTTCACTCTCCATTATAAATAATTTTTCATGACTAAGAAAACTCTAGGACAATAAAGAGTAATTGATCTCCTTACCACTAAGAATCTAGTTCCCCTAGGTCTCTAACAAGTGCAGGTGCTCAACAATGTCATTCTAGCCATACAAGAATAACTTCATACCCTTCCATTCCATCAACATGAAATTCAATAGACAACTCCATTATGTGTACAAGATGCACAAAGATAACTTCAATTCCATAAATAATAAGACAAAATGATATACAAGTATACATAACACTTCAACTCTATGAAGAAGCTTATTTTTTCCATGAAAAGCACTCGTTCATAGATTTTAGCCACAAGTGTAACTATCTCCATCAATCCTCTTCTAACTCGCACTTGTATGTTCCCACCAGATGCAAGATGAGATTACTTCTAAAATTGAACATCATTTCCACCAGGTGCGAGACTCTCCACTTTGTCATATATCATTACATTCATCTCTCCAAAAACCTTATTGCTGAAAAGGCTAATTTAGATAATTATGATGGGCTTATCGATCTTAGAAAACACATACAAAATATTAGAAGCATCCGAGAACTCGTAACATAAAAGAGTGATGGCATGTATAAAACTCTCCTCACAACCTCTCATAGATCTACTAGGGTATGGTATCATAGCCTTGAACCTGGCTTTATCATTGACCTTCATGATCTCTGCATTAAGTTCATCTCTTGTTTTAGCACTGAATTCCAAATATTAGGAAGACCATTTAGAGATTGTGGTTATTGTAAAACTGAAGGGGTTTTTTTTTTACCTAAAAATCCAATTTCGATTCATTTTCATCTAAAAACACCTAAAAAGTTAGAATTGTCAAAAATCAATTTATCAACCTAAAAAACAAAAAAAAAATCCAAAAACACAAAGTTATACTGAGAAAGTTTTTTTTCTCTCAATTAGATTTACTTTTTTAGACAACTTTAAGGTTCAAAAAACATTTCAATGAAAGTTGCTAAACTAACAACTTTCTCTCTCTTTCTTTTTTTTTCAAGTTATTTTCTCTTTTCTCTCTTAAACTCAGAGGCTGAAATATTAAGAAAATGAATTTTTTGACCAAAATTAAAATTGCAAAAGTTATAAAGACTATAGAGGAAAGAAAATGAAAGTAAGGAACTAAACCAAATTTCTTTTAGTGAATTTGAGATTGGTTATGAGATTTCTTATTGTTTAATACTTTGATCTTTTTTTGTCAAATTTCATCTTTCTTTAAGATATTTTGACAGATTAATCATTAATTTAGACATAAAAAGCAAAGTTGAAAAAAAAAGTTTCAGGGTGATTTTTTTTTTCATGGCAATGATGTATTCCTACAATATTTTACCTAAGCATTTTAGTTGTAGTATATGTTGTAATAGATGTTTGTTGGGCCACTAAAGTTATTTTACATGTCTATGATTTAGGTATAAATTTAATTAAGGTTACGCCAAATTTTAATATCAATAATGTAACGGAAGATATAAATTATATATGAATAAAATTGATGAGAAAAAAAATCCTTTACAGCTTATAACCTCAAAACTTAATATTTGAAATATTTTCTCATATATCATTAACAATTTAACGTTTCATTTATTAATGTAACTCACCCAAAATTTATTAATGTACCTAATATTTTTTAAAAATAATTTTTACACCTTTAATAATTTTCATAATAATTAACCTTACAAAATTTTGCATTAATTTTCAATCTTATATCAACGCATCTAAGTATCACGGAAGCTTGAAGGATTTAGCTCATGTAACTCACCCAAAACCAACAATTAATCATTATTTATTTTTCATGAAAAGCCTACAAATCTAGCCCAGCTTATAAATGTAACGTGGTAATCCATTAAATCCATTTGTTTTATATAATGATATCAAAATCTATAAATATGATGATATCTTATTACATAAGTGTCCAACACTACGTGATTAAATCTTTCCTTACACAAAAAGAGAATTCCCCATGTGATGATAACGTTTTTAAAGGAGTAAAAAAAATTTAGTATCCAAGTCATTGATTTTAATGAATTCAATAAGTTTGGTTAATTTAATAATATAATTGTCGTACATATATGACATCGCGGTGAAAAATCCACTCTCATATAGTGTATTCTATTTATCTGGCAAACATGGAGAGACAATGAATTCTTGTCTTTTATCAATGGAAAAATGGAATGGGAGTCGCCACCAAGTATTTGGTCACTAGGAACCCTAACTGGTCTCAGAGATCAGGTACGAGGACTGATTGCGTAAAGAAAATGTATTAGCACCCCAAATACATCTTACCTAAAGTAAGCCGCATTATTTAATTGTCTGATAAAATCTAAAGTATTATTGTATTTCTAATTGCTGGTTTGTCTATGGTTTAAGAAAAGTTATCCTTGATAAGGAGATCCTTATCTTATTGGGTAAAACCTAACTGTTCTAACGTCAACCAAAGAAAATGATTTTAATATTAGGAGTACGTCTTACGTGTAAGTTCGTAATCCCAGATATTAAAAGAAAAAAAATAATTTTTTTGGATTTTTTGAAATGTTGGCCTAGTTCTCATGACTTTAATAAACTGGTTATTAAAACCGAAATGCATGTTAACACATATTTTGAATTTTTTTGTCGTATGAAAATACAATATGACTTTTTTTATTTCTAGACTTGGCCGTATACATGAAAACAAAACATTTTTTTTGCAACATTTCAATGAAAACCGAGTATTTTAATATCAAATTTATATCTTTACAATCACAAAATAAATACACGATTAAAAAAAACACCAATCTCATTTTTATTTATTTATTGGATTGGGTCCAGCTCGACCCATGTGGCTGGGCTGGACCCAGCAGGCCTAGTCGGGTCATTGGCTTCTAATGACCCGGATGGGCAAACAAGAGGTACGTGTGAGCTTCCTCACGCGTGCTTGCTCAGTTACTGTTCAAATGAATTATAATTCACTTGAACAATAAAATGCAAATGGAAATGCATGTATAGAGACGAGGAGAACAAACCTAGAGGCGAAAACAAAGTCGAAGACGATGGTAATAGCGTGCTCTAGACAACGCTTCCATCTTTCTTCTTTGTGTGTTATTGATTTTTTCTGTTCTCTCTAGTTTCCTTACTTCTTCGTTCGCTCGTTCTTGGTTCTCTGCTTTCTTGTTTTCTTTATGTCTCTCCTCTATATTTTACTTTTCGTCTCCCTCTCTCTCTACTGGTTTCTTTCACTTTGACTCTCTGTTTTTATTGCTCTAGTTCTTCTCTGGGTTCTAACTGCCTTTTCTTTCTCCTCTACTCTCTTCTCCCCTATACTCTCTCCCCTCCTCCTCCTCCTTCTTTTTTTTTTCTGCCCCCCTCTGTTCGGTCCCTTCTCTGGCTTTTCTAGCCAGAGAAAGCATGTGTTTTCCTTGATAATAAAGACATTAAGGACCATTATTGCAAGAGTAATGGTAATGGACGGTGATGGCAGGGGCGTACGTTTTTTCTCTGGTTTTATAGCTGAATAAATGCCATACGTTTCAGTAACGTATTGCATCGTGGGCAACTGAGGCTAATTGTTTCTTTCTGCTGAAACGACTTCCCTAGTGTAATGAAGAAGGTGATGAACAATGTCTTTTGAAACGATGCTGTTTTGAGATGTGAAATGGCCATTTTTAGTTTGGTTACCCAAATTCTGAAATTTTGTAGTCAAGTCCTTGGATAAATTGTAATTGGACCCCTGAACTTTAATTTCTTCCAAATAAAGCCGAAATTGACTAAACAATTTTTCTTGTAATCGAACCCTCTATAAATTCAATTAAACCTTCAATAAAATTTAATTGAGTCCATAAACATCTGATTTTGGACTTTTCTTCTTCAAATTAAATTTTCCTTGTCAACAAGGCTTTCATCAGTAAAAAATATACTGTAAAATTTCAATCCTTGTATTTTATGAACCTTCTCAACCAATTTCTAGCTATTTTATGGGCATTTCAGCATCCTTTTCTCGCTGCTATTATTTTTTGGATTTCTTCCGAATATCTTTTGATATATATTTTTTATTTTCTCATTTTTGTGCGGGAACCCAAAAATAGGTAACAACATGATTATAAAAAAATTCAAGGAAAAAAAATAACAATGGCTAATCGAGAAAAATGAATGTTTGTCAATATTATAAAAAGATACTCTTTAAATTTTCTTAAAAGGTCTCAACAATCTCATTTGGTTACAAAGCAAAAATTTAATGAGAACAAAATAACCTCATAAAAAGAAAAAAAAGAAGCTTAATTACCAGCAAATCAAACGCTGGAGGACAGATTGAAAAAAAATCAATTTAAAAAAAACAAAAAAAACTATATTCGAGTTAGCATGTCAAATTTGCAACCAGATTGTGAGGTTAGATAACCTCATATAAAATAAATTGAATAAAACAATGGAAGTCAATTATTAAGCAAACTAAATAATAAAAGGAAAAATTGAAGAAAAAAAAACCCAAGTTAACCCGGGTTAACCCAACTACCCGCACCCTTATGAGATCATAATAACTTAATAGAAAGGAAAGTGATAGAAATCACGAAGTCGAAGGCCTAATAACCTAATGTCGAATGATGAAAATGAAAAAAAAATCAATTTAAAAAAATATCGATGACAAATTAAGGTAATCTTCAAAACTTGTAACTTGAA
>Ga0325411_1008570_pt1 | contig 11057 bp, 13 predicted proteins | sample PopdelMetagenome_13_FD_206181 | JGI IMG/M metagenome (GOLD analysis project Ga0325411, IMG submission 206181) | Populus deltoides microbial communities from Bellville, Georgia, United States - Xylem-PdIQD-R4 | ecosystem: Host-associated > Plants > Phyllosphere > Stem > Wood/Secondary xylem...
GATGTGGAAATTCATCATTGATTGCAGAGCCTTGACTAAAACTATGGTGTGTCATGATCAGTTTATACGATGATAATTAGAAGCAGTGGTATTGCATATGTTAGATGTTGAATGTACGTTAGCGGAACAACTTGCTTGAATGTTTATTTTGACCAATTACACAATGTACACCATTTCCCCTGTCCCGTTACTTGGTCAAAATTTTGGGATTTGAACATTGTCAAATCCAACAAATTAACACATTTACATTTGCAGGAAACTTTGCTTAGGGTATGTTGTGCAATGCTGATTCTCGTTCGGAGGCGTCTACTAGCTGGGGATTTCACTTCTATTCTCAAGCTACTTCAGAACTACCCCCCAACAAACATTAGTCATTTGCTCTATCTCGCAAACAAGTTGCGCGGTCAACCATCACACTAATTATTTTTAGACACTTAATTTTTGCCCTTCCTCGTTTTTGTTTGAGAATTTAGTGTTTGTAAATAAATGTTGGTTGAAGGTAACAGGTAACCGGTAAGGAGATGCTCCTTTGTCGCTTAGATTTGTCATGGTGGTGGTAGAGAGCTATGTTTCTGAATTCGGTTTTCTATAGGTCATGTATTCTTTCGATTAAATACAGAAATGTCAGTTACAGGATGATAGAGATGCTGTCGTTTACAGGATGGTAAATATGCTGTTGGCTATCTGTTTGCTGTTTATTGTTTTTACTGTGCTAATTAAGGAAACTGAAGAGCGTGGCTTGAACTAACCTGTATCTGAGCATCCATTTTTCACCGTCTAGGCAAGCCTCGATATTTACCCATCACCCTTTTTTGTAGGCAAATAATCACATGAACAAAACCTTAGTAACGCTATCTTTTTTATATATTAAAAAAATATGCTTTTTGTAAGAGAGATTGCTTAGGATATGTTAAGCTTGAATTCACTACGTCTCACTTTGCACTGAGCATTCATTACCTTTTTGTTTACAAGAGCATGCATATTGAGGACTTGCCAAGCTTAGTCATGCTAAGAACTCATTGGAGGTATCAAATGGAGCTAGAATAAAAAAACTTAAAAGAGGTATTAAATAGACTTGTTCGGAGTATATAGAGTAAGATGGATCTAGAAAAGCTTGGAATGTTTAAGAAGCATAAAGAATAGCATCTAACTCATCTCATCCAAGTCCAAGAAAAGCTCAATTCTTGTAGATCAAAGAGTTATCAGATCTGATTTCTAGTTTAGGAAGGAAACTAAATTAACAAGTATGAAAAAAAAAAAAAAGAGAGATTATCTTGCATGGACTTGAAACTCTAGATCGTTTTTCACACAATAAATATGCAAATCCAAGGAAAACTTATTTCGCTATGGCTTGATCGCCCGTAATTACTCACAGCAAGAAAAATGTTGTCCATTGAATCCGACGTCTTCCAGTGTATTAGCAAGTGTAAATGAATACAAGCTGCAAAAATCAATCAGATTCATGTACTTGACTAGTATATTTGTAGATAATGTGCCTTCTTCCTCCCTGTAATGAATCATTGTCATTTAAACCTGAGTAGCATGAACCTGCAGCATCCAATAGATTTTACATGGACTGGTATGCTGATCTCTGGGAAGAGTGGAGCCAAGAATCAGCTATCATCTGATATCCTGAGATCATGAAATATAGGATGAAAGGGGAAACATCTATATACAAGATAATAAGAATGAAAAACTCAAATGAAACGAATCAGCATCGCTCTTTTCTCATGCAAGAAGTAATCTCATAGATAGAAGATATGAGATGAAGCACAACAATTAATTGCGACACTTCAAGGTAACAGATAGATAATAATCTAAGATATAAAATTACCTGAAAGACTCAATATAGTTGCTGGACCCCTAGCTCCAATTTGTAGTACAGTACTGGGGAAAGAGTAAATAACTACTAAAAATATACAAGACAACTCCTATCTTTCTGCCAAGGATACTGTTGAATCTGATCGGTTGTATTGTTGCTTGTCGATGTTTTCAGTCACTAATTGGCTGTGCAAATTTTGCATGACATTCTCTGATGGGCATTTATGAGCAGGATTCTGTGTTTCCATTTGACAAAAACATTCCGGCCAAGAATTTGTATAAAATGACTCGGGTGAGATCCGTTTGTGGGGGCCACCAAAGTTTGTTTTGAGCATAACATGCCTAACAGCTTCTTCAAAACCAGCTGTCCTTCCATTCTCTCGAGCAATAAAAACTGGGGCAAGGCCTTTCCTGTCAGGTCTAATATTTGTTCGAAAGCCATAATACAGACGGTGACCCAGGAGATTGTTGGCAAAGTTGCTCGGTCCATCATAAGTTGGCATAAATATGTCAGCAAGAAGACAAACCATGTAATCCACAGCAGATCCTATCAATCCCTGAGAGTTCGTAGCCAGCTCCTCACTGGCATCAACAGAACTGTGATTCTCAAGGCGAGGGAATAGGGCCCTAAATGGTGTCATAAACCGCTCTCCACCAAACAGTTCGCCAGCTGCAAGGTATATCCTGGTGGAATTGTTGAACCCCATAGCACGTAAGATAAGACCAACCTACAGCAAGTAAGAGGCATCACAATAGTATTAATTCTTCATATGTGGTAGTAAGTTCAATGCTGGTAGAGTTGATAACCAACTGACAGACAAATGCATGGGCATTCAAACAAAAGATCACCTCTTCTGGAGTTAGTGGACATTTTCCAATGGCCCTTCTTTCTTTGTAAATGAGTGTTTTATCAGCAAAATTTTCCTTCCGATACTTTTTCAATATTTTTTGTTCTGCAGGGGTAAATATGTCAAAGCACCTGCACATCATTCATATCCAGGGTAATCAGAATTCAGAATGACATCATTATGTTTTTCATATTTGGAATGTCTTCCAATTAATTCTATGAATCCCAACCCAAAGCAGACAGTTAAAGTCTTAAAAATGTGAAAAGGAAAGATCTTTAAGATATACAAAAGTAGAGTTTCCATGTAGATGAACACAGAACTATATCTAAATCAGTAGAATGGCTCACGAAAGGTATAAAACTCTACAAACACCATGGGGGTAGATGCTGGTTCATCAAAACCATGACTGGGTTGTAAGAATAGTTCATGAAGAAAGATTAGAATCGCCACATAAAAATCCACGGGCACAGACTAAACAAATATGTCAACGCAAGAAACACCAAAAAGCCCACTTCGATGGAAAACAATCACAAATTAAAAGGAAAACTACAGAAGGTCCTTTCTATTAGCAGTTACAGAATTCCAGGAAAATTGTCAGGTATCTGCACACTTCAATTTTTTCATCCATGTATCCAAGTTCAGTTATCTGGTAAGCAGAAAAAATCATCTTCAGAGTGCACTCCACAATTCACTAAAAATACAGCACATGCATGTCTAGATGCACTTGTTTACTAGGAGAAAATAATACTAATGCCCCTATAAATCTTCCCTATAACTGCTAAGAGAAAATACTCTTTAAATTACAGGATAGTGAAATTTGTGTATGTAGGCCAGTCCCTTCTAAAAATACATGCCAGCACTGATTATGTCAACAGCTACTGTAAAGTAAATAGCTAAGTGCTTACCCAGCAAATGACAGCATGTCCATCTCAAAACGGAGGTGTATTGCCATGAAGTGACCTTGTGAGCGTAGTTTATCAACTATTGACTCGCTTAACTTCATAATATGCGGTTTAAATCTTAGAGCATGATAGTTAACCCTGCACCTTAATCGTTGATACTCAGGGTTGTCAATTTCTTCAGCTAAACGATGTGAAAATGGACTTAGATAAATGGCTCCATGTTCCTTCATTTTCTTCAGAGCATCAGTTGTATACCAACTAATAGGAGCATCTCTAGGGGGGCGCAGCTGAGGCAAGGGAGAAAATTAAGGATGAAAAAAATGTTAATATTTTCAGGACCTTCCAATGACTTAAAATGGCCTGAGCACAAAATTTCACAGATGAAACGGAATGACATGTTACTACATTTACCTGAAAAGCTTTAATCTTCTTGGTTTTCCCATTTTTATGAATTTCTGGAATTCTTTCCACAATTTGTACATCAAATCTCAGTGACTGGATAAAATGCTCAACATCATAGAGGCCATGAAATCCACTGTACATGGTAAAGATAACATGTAACAATTCAATCACAATTCCGAAAATTATACACTCAACAACGTAATATGTCTCAAATAGTTGATAAATTGAATCAACAGAAAAATCACTTTGTGAGTCCTGTTAAAAGGTATAAGAATGATGGCATTTTAGAAGAAGCTCAAGCCGCAGCATCTTAAATGTTCAACATCATAGAGGTCATTACTACAACACTACAAAGCAAGGAAGAAATGTCAACCCAAGTGCAGAGGACCATACAAATTACAAAGGAGATGCCAAAGTAGGGGAAAAAAAAAGTAATCAAGATTAACTAGCGAAAAAATAACACTAACAGGTCCCTTCAATATTCTTTCTTTAATGATCACATTTAACAGATTCAACACAAAATGTTTCCAAAATGCTAGAAATAAGCAACAAATAGTTACCCAATATAAATGAATTCAAGAATGGATGCACTAAAAACACATACCTGTCATCATGCCAGAAGGAGTTTGCATCCAACTCAGGCAAAACAAGTGTAGCGTTCATGATTCTTGCAGCAAGAACAGCATTACAAATCTATATAACATCCAAGGTAGTATATATTAATTCATTTAAAATAAATCCATTACACCAGGTATCACCATCATATAATACCTAACTTGGCTACATTCTACTCGTGTATATTTTTTAAAAATCTATCATAGTTATATATATACATAAAAAAACACACACTCTCCCTCTTGTAATCAAAGAAAATATATTTTCCTTCCATTTCCCAATACACTGAACAACCATGGAAGTAGATTCCGTCAAGCTTACGCACCCAATTTACATTTTCAATAAAAATAAAATAAAAATGCTTGGAAGATATGTATGAAAATATAACATTACTACAAGAAGTTAAGAGAGCTATGCAAGAACGGATTACAAACCGCGCTTCTTTGCTGATTCAAACCGCCATTACAACGAACACGGAGATACCCATTGGTCTCTTTTGGAGGAGCTGCAGCCACAATATAAAAGAGAAAAACATTTCTTCAACACAGTCTCACATCATTACTATAGAAGATGGTATTTTGATAGAAGGAAGAGCACATACATGGCCACTCAGATCGTGGAGCCGATGACGGCTTCCACCCACCCGAATTCGCACTTTTCCATAGGTCTTCTACATTCATCTGCTAAAAAAAAACATCAAATAACAAGAAATAAATAAACATGTTAAGCTCAGAATTAAGTATCCAAAATAAATAGAAAATGAGGTAAGGAAGGAACCTGAGATGGTGAGGTGGATCCGTTAGTGTTAGGAGTAAATGGAGCGGAGAGTAGAGAAAGAGAGCAGATCAAGAGAAAAAGGACTGCAATCGATAGTTTGGCTAATAATCCTCCTCCTCCTCCTTGCTTCCCGTGCTGCCTTTGGTGCCCTAATCTTCTTGCATATTTAAATTCAGAATTAAGTTAAAATTTAAAAAAAAAAGATTGATCGAGCGATTGAGGTCTGTTTGATGTGTATGTAATTTACCTCCTCATCGATTGGATTGAAAGGATAATTGCAGATCAGATGGTTTTTTTTAATTATTTATAATTATTATAAGAGAAATGCGGAAGAAGAAAAAGGACGCTGTCCAGTGATGGCTTAAGAGAGAAGAGCAGATGTAGATTGTAGTGTTTCTTTGATTTACGCGTGAACTTGGTTTGAATTTAAATCCTTTATTTACAAGTAATTTCTCAATTAATCACTTTCCCTGTTCAAAAAGATCTAGTAATTTCCCGATAGAGGGACTGATTATATATATATATATATATATATATATATATATATATATATATATATATATATATATATATATATAATAAAAAATCTCTTTTTTTTTTTTATTAAAGAATGTTAAGAAGCTACATTTCAATCCAATCGAGCGTTGCAGGAAGAAAAATAGAAAAAAAAAACTAATTTTTAAAAGAGCAAATGTAAGAAGAAAAAATAAATCTAGAATAAACTCACAATTAAAATTAAAAAACTAGAATAACTCCATAGAAATAAAACTAGAAAAAAAAAACATCAATAACAACTTCACAAATCTAAAGTATTAAAAAAATAAAATTAAAAAAAAATAGTATAAAAAAAGAGGTTGATATTATCCGGGTTAATCTTTCAAATTCGTAACTTGGGTAATGAGTCCGATGTAATCTAACAAAAAAAAAACCACGACTCTTAATTCCCAATCAATCCAAGGCTAAAGGATAAAATTAAAAAATATATATATATTAATTTGACAAAACATCCCAAAACAAAAAATATTAATCTAAAAAAATAAAGACCAAATTTTAAACAAAAAAAATAAGAGGAAAAATAACATTATTTAATTTAATGGTGAAATTGAAATAAATCTTACATTTTACAAAACAAATTAAAACAAAAATAAAAATAAAAAAACAAAGATCAAATATGATATATAAACAAAATAAAAGGAAAAGTAACATTTCAATTAAAGGTGAAATCAAAATCATATACCGAAAGTGGATGAGAAGGCAGACTATTGTGGGGAAGTGTCGAAAGAGATTGCTAGCATGCTGCAGCAATTTGAAGATGTGATGCCACCTCAGTTGCCGAAGAAACTCCTGCCTAGGAGGGCCATTAACCATCGAATTAAGCTGGTGCCAGGGACAAAGCCACCATCTCAAGCCCCTCACCGAATGTCGCCAATGGAATTGACATAATTGAAGAAACAATTGGAAGAGCTGATTGACTCGGGGTTTGTCCGCCCTTCCAAGGCTCCATATGGTGCTCCGGTTTTGTTTTAAAGAAGGCGGATGGGAGCCTTCGCATGTGTACTACCGAGCACTCAACAAGGTAACAATCAAAAACAAATATCCAGTTCCTTTAATTCAAGATTTGATGGACAGATTGTGTGGAGCCTCAATCTTTACGAAATTGGACTTGCGATCAAGGTATTGGCAAGTGCAGGTTGCTGACGGTGATGAGCATAAAACTACTTGTGTGACAAGGTATGGCTCATACGAGTTTCTAGTTATGCCATTCGGCCTAACAAATGCTCCGGCAACATTTTGCAATCTAATGAACGATTTATTATATGATTTCTTAGACAATTTTGTTGTAGTCTATTTAGATGACATTGTAATCTATAGTAGAGGCATTGAAGATCATGTAACTCATCTTTCTAAAGTCCTAAGCAGATTGAGAGAATATGAATTGTATGTGAAGAGAGAAAAATGTGAGTTTGCAAAAGCTGAAATTATGTTCTAGGCCACTTGATTAGAGAAGGACAGGTGAAGATGGATCCATAGAAGATTCAAGCCATCGTCGATGGACATCGCCAAAATCAGTCCTGGAACTGAGATCATTTTTTGGGCTTGCAAACTACTATAGACGATTTATTGAGGGCTATAGCAAGAAAACAACTCCTCTCTCGGATCTTCTCAAGAAGAATCGGAGATGGGAATGGACGGTTGACTGCCAACAAGCTTTTGAGAAGCTGAAGACAACGGTAGCGTCAACTCCAGTCTTGGGGTTGCCTGATTTTGAGAAGCCATTCGAAGTGCATACTGATGCTTCGGATAGGGCCAATGGTGGAGTGCTCGTACAAGAGGGGCATTCTATTGCTTTCGAGAGTCGGAAGCTAAGTGAAGTGGAACAGAATTACCCGACGCATGAGAAGGAGATGACGACAATAGTGCACTGCCTTGGCATATGGATAGTATATCTGTTGGGGTCGAAATTTGTTGTCAAGACCGACAATATTGCTAACACATTTTTCAGGACACAGAAGAAATTGTCGCAGCAATAAGCTCGGTGGCAGGAATTCTTGGCCAAATATGATTTCATATGGGAGCACAAACCGGGGAGCCATAATTAGGTTGCAGATGCACTCAGCAGACACGAGGTAATTGCTATTGTTCTTGCTATTGTTCATATGGAGTCAGACATGCTAGGTCGACTTCGTCAAGCTGCTGGGGAAGACGTAGCGTACAAGAAGATGGTTGAGCTTGTATGAGAAGGGACAATACGGAGGTATTGGCTGGAACAAGACCTACTCTATGCAAAAGAGGAGTCGAATCTTCGTGCCGAAGGGAGAGCTGCAGAAATATTTAATGACAGAGACTCATGATCCGCAGTTGGCTGGACATCCAGGTAGAGAAAGGATGGTTGCTCTCCTGTCGTAGACTTATTATTGGCCGAAGATGGAGGACAATGTAGAACTTTACGTCAGGACTTGTCTAGTGTGCCAGCAAGACAAGACTTTACGGTAGCTGTGAGGCAGGCTTGTTACAGTCGTTGTCGATTCCATAAAAGCCTTAGGTGTCTGTTTCGATAGACTTCATTGTTGGTTTTCCAAAGGTGGATGGCATGAACACGATCATGGTTGTCGTGAACAGATTCACCAAGTACGCGGTGTTTGTGGCTGCCCCTATGGTGTGTACAGTCGAAGTGGCCACTGAATTATTCTATCGCAACGTGGTGAAGTACTTTGGAGTACCTTTTGACATTGTAAGCGATCGCGATGTGTGATTCACAGGTAGATTCTGGACAATGTTGTTCAACATGATGGGAACAAGGCTGAAGTTTTTGACTGCCAACCATCCGCAAACCGATGGGCAGACGAAAAGGATAAATGCTTTGCCGGAGGAATATTTGAGACAACACATGATAGCGATGCAACGAAACTAGTTGGAGTTGCTAGATAGTGCGCAGTTTTGCTATAATCTTCAGAAATCCTCGGCAATGGAAGCAAGTTCGTATGAGCTGGTCTTGAGGGCACAACCCCAAACTCCTGCCAAGATTGCAGTGCAGATATTGGGTGGGAAGAGTCCATCGACATACAGGTTTATGATGGAGCAGCATGAACTGTTTGAGCAAGCCCAAGATAGCTTGCGTAAGGCAATGAAAAGGATGCTCACATATGCCAATCAAAAGCGAAGATTGTTGGAATTCAGCGTGGGTGACAAGGTGTTGCTCAAGTTAACTCCGTAAATTTGTAAGAAAATTGTAGGGACGACGAAGCACCGAGGGTTGGTGCCAAGGTGCGATGGACCTTTCAAGATCATCGAAAGGTAGGGGTTGTCGCATACAGGTTGAAGCTGCCCGAACGGCTAAAGCTTCACCCTACTTTTCACGTAAGTTACTTGTAGCCTTTTTATGAAGACCAAGAGGATCCGAAGAGAAGTAAGTCGCAAAGAGCTCCTCCTATGATTCACAAGCAATTTGACGATGGTATCGTCAAAATCATAGATCATCGTCGACTCGACCAACATAGGAAGAATCGGCGAACAGAATTCTTGGTAAAATGGAAGAAAAATGAGGAGGTTTCGTGGGAGAAGGATAGAGATTTATGGCAATTTGAGAATCAAGTGTAAGACTACCTCACGTCTATTCCGACGAGGATGTCAAACTCTTCTAGTAGGGGTGGTTTGTTAGAGCTCTAAGCGCGGGGACACACTAATGAAAGCACACTGCCTAGAATTCGGCAGCGACGTATAGCGGCAGCCTTGCGTAGGTAGAGACGAATTCGGCAGGCAGCGTGTGATGGTTTATACGAGTCTTTGAGCTTGCGACTTGACATAGACGTGGGGGCTTAGATCATGGACCTTCTAAGTTAGCAGTTAACACAGCAGAACAGGCAGTTGGGACTGCCATGTGGATAGGCAAAACATGGGTGAAGTGGCTGCATCATGGGGGCAGAACGTGGGTGAAGTGGCAGCATGATGGGGGCAGAACGTGGGAGCATAACTGGGGTGCTCTCCAAGCTGCTGAGATCATGGAGAACATGGAGGAGAAAGTGCCCCACTATGTCCTGAAAAATAGAAGATCATAGGTGAGCCTTGTAGTTCACATATTTGTCTATAAATAGGCTGCAAAGCCTTTGCTGTGTAGCATGCGATTTCTGTGCATAGCACACACACTCTTATTATGTAATCCTTTGTTGACGAGATAAATAAAGGTTGAGAAGTATTCTTGTATTCTTGGTGTGCTTGCTTGTGTTTATTCTTTGTTTATGATGACACAATTGTGAGAACCTCTTTGGGTGAGCGAAACACATAGTCTTAGGAAACACGAGCGAAAAGGTGAGGCAAGGCATAGTCTACTTGGGACTAGACTGCCACATTGGGTTGAATTTCGATGTGAAAAATTTAACCCCGTGACAATTGGTAGTCCAGAATCGTAAACCATTGTTAAATATGGTAATCCTCAACTAAAAAACAATATATTAAGAATAAACTTTTTATGTTTAGGGGTGAAAATCCCCAGTAAATTAGATTAAATCTCAGATAAAATAAAGCAATAAATTAATACATGAAATGCCTTCCTCATGATAAATCATGTAAATACCTCATTAAGAAATAATAAAAAATTTAAAAGAAATTTTTTTGACAAGTAATGAAAGTCCTTGGTTATTTAGATGAAGATCCTAGATGAAATGAAGTAAAAATTTATGTGTAAAAATACTGATTGTCGATGTAAACCCTCTATTAACAAGGGGTGTTCAAAAAAACCGACCAATCAATTAAACTGAAAAAACCGAGAAAAAATTAACCGAAAAAATCGAACAGATAGAAAAAACCAAATAAACCGATTAAAAAATTAAAAAAAACCATTGGTCTGGTTTCGGTTTAAAAAAGCTTAAACCGATTGAACCAGACCAAACCGAACTGGTTTAATTGAATCTAAAAAAAGTATAAACATCATAAACCTATATACCTTAACCCTACCTTTCCAGCCCCTCCTTCCCTTTCCTCGTTCCCCGTTCCCCCTCCCCTTTCCTCGTTCCCCGTTCCCCCTCCCCTTTCCAGCCGCTCTACCCCTCCCTCCCTCCCTTCTGCTCTATCTCCCCCCCCTTCCCCTTTCCCCCTTTCTAGTCGCCCCATCCCTCCTTCCCCTCTTTCTCTCTCTCCTTTGTGCTCTTTTCTCTCATATTACTGCCTTTCTACTCTTTGTTTTAGTTTCTGGCAG